>Ga0315905_10000665_pt1 | contig 37365 bp, 28 predicted proteins | sample LakEriMetagenome_5_FD_203522 | JGI IMG/M metagenome (GOLD analysis project Ga0315905, IMG submission 203522) | Freshwater fungal communities from buoy surface, Lake Erie, Ohio, United States - Buoy 4 MA121 | ecosystem: Environmental > Aquatic > Freshwater > Lake | place: USA: Lake Erie, Ohio... | reverse complement strand
CGTGGTCTTCGGTCGCGGCGTTCACGGTCCAGGAGGCAGGCGCCACGTTCGCCCGCCCATCGGGTCGGGGTGCCATCTCGTTCCACATTGCGGGGATCGCGTGCTCCGATCGTGCGCGGGTCCAGCAGGCCCTGCACGCCTGGCAGGCGTGGTGGCTGGCGTCACATGCAGCGCTTGGGGCGACCCATCATGGCTGATGCCAGGCGGAACTGGCGCGAGGCGCTTCGGCATGCCTTCGCGGTCGAGCCGCCCGGACCGGCCACGCTCAACGATGCCGAGGCTGCAGTCGTGGCGCGCATCGCGGACGAGGTCGTGCGTCGTGGCATGACGGCACCGGCATTGCTGGCGCTCGAATCGTTCCGCCCGCTCAATGCGATCGGGGCCAACGCCATGCATGCGCTGACCCCCTTCGTGCAGGTCGTCGCCGATCCCAAGGCTTTCTCCACGCTTGCCGAGCTGCTCGAGCGGCGCGGCAGCGTCGAGGCGATCTGCCTGGCGATCGAAGACCGTGCGCGACGGGGAAATCCGCCGCAATCCGATGGATAACGGCTGCAGCCCGGCTTGCGGCCCGCGGCCGAGTCCGTAGCCTGCGCCCTCCATGCCGAAGGATCCGAGCAGCATCAAGGTCGTGGTCGCCACCGACTGCGGCAGCACCACCACGAAGGCGATCCTCATCGAGTGCGTGGATGGTGTGTACCGCCAGACGCACCGTGCCGAGGCGCCGACCACGGTCGAGGCGCCCTTCGCCGACGTCACGCTCGGCGTGACCAATGCGGTCACTGAGCTGCAGGAGCTCAGCGGACGGCGGCTGGTGAACGACGATGGCACGATCCTCCGTCGCACGTCGGATGATGCTGCGGACGGATGCGATGCGTACATCTCGACGAGCAGCGCCGGCGGCGGACTGCAGATGATGGTCGCGGGCGTCGTGAAGGAAATGACTGCCGAGAGTGCCAAGCGTGCGGCGCTTGGTGCGGGCGCGATCGTGATGGACACCATCGCGAGCAACGACCGTCGCCGGCCGCACGAGCAGGTGCAGCGCATCCGCGAGCTGCGGCCCGACATGGTCCTCATCTCGGGCGGAACCGACGGCGGCGACACGAAGAAGGTGACCGAGCTCGCCGAACTCATCGCGCCCGCGAAGCCACGGCCGCGCTTCGGCGGCGAGTACAGCCTGCCGATCATCTTCGCCGGCAACCGCGATGCGCGGCCTGCCATCGAGCGCACGTTCTCTGCGGGCGGCTTCGACCTCAAGGTCGTCGACAACCTGCGCCCCACGCTTGAGCGCGAGAACCTGGGCCCTGCGCGCGAGACGATCCACGATGTCTTCCTCGAGCACGTGATGGCGCATGCGCCCGGCTACGACCGGCTGATCGCATGGGCCGATGCGCCCATCATGCCGACCCCCGGTGCGGTCGGCGACATCCTGCAGGCGATCGCGAAGGGGCGTGGGATCAACGTCGTCGGTGTCGACATCGGCGGCGCGACGACCGACGTCTTCAGCGTCTTCGACGGCTCCTTCAACCGCACCGTCAGCGCGAACCTGGGGATGAGCTACTCGATCAGCAACGTCTGCGCCGAGGCCGGCATGGACAGCGTGCTGCGCTGGGTGCACCTGGACATGGACGAGCGCGAGCTGCGCAACCGCGTCAAGAACAAGATGATCCGGCCGACCACGATCCCGCAGACGCACGAGGCGCTGGTGTTCGAGCAGGCCGTCAGCCGCGAGGCGCTGCGGCTGGCGTACGTGCAGCACAAGGCGTTCGCGACCGAGCTCAAGGGAGTGCAGCAGCAGCGCACCGTCGGCGATGCCTTCAGCCAGCAGGAGGGCGGCCGTTCGCTCGTGAGCGGCATGAAGCTCGACCTGCTCGTGGCCAGCGGCGGGGTGCTCAGCCACGCCCCGCGCATGGAGCAGACCGCGTCCATGCTCATCGATGCCTTCGAGCCCGAGGGCTTCACTGAGCTCGCCAAGGACAGCATCTTCATGATGCCGCACCTGGGCGTGCTGGCGACCGTGCATGAGCGTGCGGCGATGGAGGTCTTCGAGCGCGACTGTCTGGTCATGCTCGGCACGTGCATCGCCCCGGCGGGCACGGCGGTCGCTGGCAAGCCCGTCATGCGCTGGAGCGCGCGCTGGGAGGGAGGCAGCGCCGAGGGAACGCTGATGGGCCAGGAGATGAAGCTGCTGCGCATCGGTGAACGGGCGCACATTGAGGTCACGCCCGAGCGCGGGTTCGACGTGGGCGCCGGTCCGGGCGTGGTCGTCAAGCGTGAGGTGCGCGGCGGCAGCGTCGGGCTCATCCTCGACGGTCGCGGCCGTCCGCTGACGGTTCCCGCCGGGACCGAAGGCCGACGCCTCGTCGCCTCGTGGGCGAAGGCACTCGAACTGCACCCTGACTGAGGAGACGACCATGGCGAAGGCCTACACACCCGGATTGACCGTGAGCGCACGCGTGCGGTACCGCGCGCGCCGCCTCCTTCCGCTCACCGGACGCATCACCGTGCAGGTCGGTGACCGCGTTGCGGCGACCGATGTCGTCGCGCAGACCGACCTCGAGGGGGACATCACGCCGATGAAGATGTCCAACCTGCTCTCGTGCGCCCCGCGCGACGTGCCGGGTCTGCTGCTGAAGCCCGTCGGTGCGGCGATCGCGAAGGACGAACCGATCGCCCAATCGAAGGGGATCTTCGGCATGATGAAGGTCACGGTGAAGTCCACCGCCACCGGCACGATCGAGAGCGCCAGCGAAACGACGGGCATGGTGATGATCCGCGGCGCTGCACAGCCGGTCCAGGTGCGTGCGTTCACCAGCGGCCGTGTGGTCGAGGTGCTCGGAAGCGAGGGCGCGGTCATCGAGAACGACGTGGCGCTGGTGCAAGGCATCTTCGGCATCGGTGGCGAGGCGTACGGTCCCATCGCGGTCGGGTGCGCCCGGCCGGACGAGCGGCTTGAGGCGTCATCGATCCGCAGCGAGCACGCCGGGTGCATCCTGATCGGCGGCGCACGCATGACGATCGATGCGATCCGCCGCGCGATCGAGCTCGGCGTGGCGGCGATCGTGTCGGGCGGCATCGACGACGCGGACCTGAAGGCGCTGCTCGGACATGACCTGGGCGTCGCGATCACCGGCAGCGAGAAGGTCGGGATCACGCTCGTGGTGACCGAGGGCTTCGGCGACATCGCGATGGCTGCCCGCACGCACGGCCTGCTCGCGTCGCATGCCGGGCACGCCGCGAGCGTGAACGGCGCCACGCAGATCCGCGCGGGCGTGATGCGCCCCGAGATCGTCATCCCGCTGGCCGACGAGGCGGCGGGCGATGCCCATGCCGGTGGCGGCGCCACCGCCGGGGAACTCTCGATCGGGACGCCGGTGCGGGTGATCCGCGATCCCTGGTTCGGAGCGCTCGGCACGGTCGCGGCGCTTCCCGAGCAGCCCGCGGTGCTCGGTTCGGGATCGAAGGCCCGCGTGCTCGAGGTTGCGTTGGCCGACGGCCAACGGGTCACGGTGCCGCGCGCGAACGTCGAGTTGATCGCGGAGTGATCGACCGCACCGTCGTCGGTGCCATGTCCGAACGTCGTGCCGGGCGCACGGCTCGCCGACGCGTTAGGCTCCGCGCATGGTGCTCGGCGCCGAGGCATCGTTCCTGAACCCGGACAAGCTCCTGCTGCTGGTGGTGCTGGCTGCGACGTGCGGCTGCATCATCGCCAGCATGGTCGCGGCGCGTGCAGGGAGCGTGCCCCGCATCCGGCGCATCGCCGGTCTCGAGGCCGTGGAAGAGGCCGTGGGCCGCGCCACCGAGATGGGCCGGCCGATCCTCTTCGTGCCGGGCATCCAGGACATGGACAACCCGATGACGGTCGCGGGGATCACCGTCCTGAGCCGTGTGGCCGGCACGGCCGCGCAGTACGACGCCACGCTCGACGTCCCGGTGAGCCGGTCGCTCGTCATGCAGGCCGCGCGCGAGAGCGTGCAGGCCGCGGCGCTGCAGGCGGGCCAGCCCGACTGGTACGACCCCGAGCGCATCCGCTACATCACCGATGAGCAGTTCGGGTACGCCGCCTATGCCGCGGGCGCGATGGCACGCGACAAGCCGGCGGCGTGCTTCTACATGGGGTGCTTCTTCGCCGAGAGCCTGATCCTGGCCGAGAACGGCAACGCCATCGGTGCGATCCAGATCGCCGGCACCGCCGAGACGGCCCAGCTGCCGTTCTTCGTCGCCAGCTGCGACTACACGCTGATCGGCGAGGAGTTCTTCGCGGCCAGCGCGTACCTGAGCGGCGCACCGGATCAGCTGGGCACGCTGCGCGGCCAGGACATCGCGAAGGGACTGATCGCGCTCGCGCTGGTGGGTGGGGTGGTCATGGCGACCATGAAGGTCCTCTCGCCCGGGTCCGTTCCCGCCTCCCCCGCGGAGGTCGCACCATGAGCCGATCGATCGCGCTGCTCATCTGCCTCGTCGGTGGGCTCACCATGCTCGTGAGCCCGTTCCTGCCCATGGCCACCGGCTGGGCCAACGAGGTCACCGACTGGTTCAACATCCTTGCCGCGATGGCCTTCGTGCTCGGCGGCGGCAGCCTGCTGAAGGTGCAGCTCATGCGCCTGAGTGCGCGCGGACCCGGCTGGGGCTACTCGGCCGTCACGCTCTTGGCCTTCGTCGTCACGCTCTGGGTCGGCCTGGGCAAGGTCGGGGTCGTCGCCGATGCATCGGCACCTGCGGTTGCGTGGAGCGGCAAGCCCGATGATGAGGGCTCGGCGTTCTGGTGGATCTACCTGTACGTGATGACGCCGATCACCTCGACGCTCTTCGCCGTGCTGGCGTTCTACGTGGCGAGTGCGGCGTTCCGTGCGTTCCGCGCGAAGAACCTCGAGGCGACGCTGCTGCTGGTCACGGCCTTCATCATCCTGCTCGGCCGCACCTTCGCCGGCGTGGTGCTCACGGGCTGGTTGCCCGACTGGGCGAGCGGCCTGCGCCTGGAGAACCTGGCCGTCACCATCATGGATGTCTTCAACACGGCCGGCAACCGGGCGATCATCATCGGCATCGCGCTCGGCGTCGCTTCGACGGGCATCCGGCTGATGCTCGGGCTCGATCGCAGTTACCTCGGGGGTGACGCATGAGTGGCGCCCTCGACAGGCGCTGGATCTACCTCGCCATGATGCTGGCGGTCGCGTTGCCGATCCTCTGGAACGGCGTGACCGGCAAGACGTTCCCCGAATCGCCCACACCGCCATCGCAGGCCTGCTTCGATGCCATCGAGGCACTGCCCGCGGGTTCGCGCGTGCTCGTGAGCTTCGACTACGACCCTGCGAGCGAGGGGGAACTGGCTCCCATGGCCACGACGTTCCTGCGCCACCTCATGCACAAGGGTCTTCGCCCCGTGATCATCGCCCTGTGGCCGCTCGGCCCAACGAAGGCCGAGGAGACGATCGCCAACGTGGTGAAGGCCGACTTCCCGGATCGCGTGAGCGGCCGGGACTATGTGAACTTGGGCTTCCAGACCGGCAACGAGGGCGTGCTCAAGGTGATCGGCACCGATTTCCGCAAGCAGTTCCCGGTGGATCGCTCGGGTACGCCGGTGGACCGCCTGCCGATCATGGAGGGCATCACGAAGGTCGGTGACTTCCCGCTCGTGATCACCATCAGTGCGGGCTACCCCGGCGGCAAGGAGTGGGTGCAGTACGTCTCGAGCGCGAACCCCGGCCTGGTGCTGCTGGCGGGGGTCACCGGCGTGCAGGCTTCGCAGGTGTACTCGTACTACCCCGGCCAGCTGCGCGGCATGCTCGCGGCGATCAAGGGTGCGGCCGAGTACGAGGCACTCGTCAGCGCGGCGATCGACGGTGACCGCGTGACGGCTCCCAAGTACACCGAAGCCCGCCGACGCATGGCGCCGCAGCTCTTCGGGCATCTCCTGCTCATCGCACTGATCGTGCTGGGCAACGCGATGTACTTCGCGCAGCGGCGCTGCAAGGCGGTGACGCCATGAGCGACGTGATCGCCAACCAGTCGGAGCCGACGCAGGGCAGGTGGTGGATCGGCCTCTTCCTCGTGATCGCCGTGCTCGTGGCGATCCGCGCCGGCATCGGAGAGGGCATGGGCCGCGTCTACGTGCAGACGGAATCGACCTCCTACGTGTCTGCGGCTGGGGAGGGCGGCCGCGTGACCTGGTCGACCGCCCCGGGAGGCACCGAGGACTCCGTCACGATCGACCGGGATGTCTTCCGGACCGCGGGCCAGTACCGCGCGGCCGAGGCAGCTGCGCCCGGCCAGCAGGTGATCCGGTTCTCGTGGGACCGCACCATTGGCCTCTGGCTCGCGGCGTTCTTCACGCTGGCGGTCTTCAGCTTCCTTGCGGGTGACAACCCCGCGTACAAGCTCACCGAGAGCATCGTGATCGGCGTCAGCGCCGGGTACTGGATGGTGGTTGCCTTCTGGGAAACGCTCGTGCCGAAGCTCCTGGCCCAGCTCGCACCCGACCTCGTGAAGGCATGGTGCATGCCCAACCTCGAGGGCGGCGCGTTCAACCCCATGGCCCTCGTTCCGCTCGGCCTGGGCATCATGCTGCTCTCGCAACTCACGCCGCTGGGCCGCCATGTCGGGCGATGGCCACTCGCGTTCGTCATCGGCACGTTTGCGGGCCTCAAGATGGTCAGCCACGTCGAGAGCGACATCATCGAGCAGGTGCGTGCCACCGTGCTCCCCCTGGTGGTGTCCAGCGAGGACGGCTCGCTGGCGGCCTGGGCGTCGCTGCGCAATGTGCTCATCGTGACGGGCGTGCTCTGCACGCTCGCCTACTTCGTGTTCAGCGTCGAGCACAAGGGGGCCGTCGGTCGTGCCGCCCGTGTCGGCGTGTGGTTCCTGATGATCACCTTCGGTTCGGCCTTCGGCTTCACGGTCATGGGCCGCATCGCGCTGCTCGCCGCCCGCTTCGAGTTCCTCTTCATCGATTGGCTGTGGCTCATCGATCCGAAGGGGGAACGGGGCATGACTGTGGTTGCCAAGCTAGTCTCGTGCATCGTCGACATGACCTGAGCTGGCTCAAGGTCGCAACCCCGCAGAGGACCACCATGCATCTTGCCGCGATGGTCATGGCGTCGAGCCTCGCAGGTTCGCCCGAGTGCGATCTCCAGCATGAGATCGATGCACTGAGCGCCGACCTCCGTGCGTTCGAGCGCAGTCGGTCGCAAGGAGCACTCGATGCCGAGAGGGCCGTTGAGATCCGTGCCATCGTGAAGGATGCGCTGGCCGACGCAGGCACGCGCATGCTGATGCAGGGCGGCCCGGACGAGCCAGCGTTCGAGGGCGACAACTTCTACCGGCTCGATGCGTCCGGCACCGAGATCAGCTCGGCCGACGGCAACTTCAGGTACCACCTGAACGTCCAGATGCAGCTCCGCTTCATCTGGAACCACCGCGAGGAACTCGGCGACACGCAGGGCTTCGAGAATCGCCGCACCCGCTTCATCATGGACGGCCACGCGTTCGGCAAGGAGTGGCGGTACGCCTTGCAGATCTCCCGGCCCAGCGGCGTGCCGTCACCGCGGGTCCCGGACATCGAGGATGCCTGGGTCGGTCGTGTGCTGTCCCCCGAACTGCAGCTCAAGATGGGCCAGTTCCGTCCCGCATTCACGCACGAGGAACTGATGGTGAACGCGACCACGATCTTCATGGAGCGGAGTGCACTGAACAACTACTTCCGCGCCGCCCGATCCCGGGGGATCGCGTTGGAGTGGGAGACCGAGCACTTCATGTGGCGCAGCGGCTGGTTCGATGGGATCACGGTGCGGTCGCCGTCCACGCCGGGTGGGGCGGACTGGAACACCGGCAATACCGTGAACCTGCCATGGGACAACAGCCTGGCGATCGATTGGGCGTTCTCGAGCCGATTCGACTGGAAGCTCGCCGGATCATGGAAGGAACTGCGCGAGTACACGCCGTGGCTCGACATGGAGGGACAGGCCACCAACCTCGGGGTGGCGGTGGATGCCGAACAGGCGAGCCCCTCAGCCCCATTCCCGGCCGATCCCTGGATGATCGAGGTGACCGGTGACCTGATGCACAAGCAGGCCGGGTGGTCGCTCTACACCTGGGGCGTGTTCCGTCGCGTCCAGAGCGACGAGGGCCAGTCCAACCAGTGGGGAGCCCTGGTCCAGGCCAGCACGATGCTGGCCGAGAAGTGGGAAGCAGCGTTGCGGTACAGCATCGGCGACTCCGGCGCCGATGCCGACGCTGCCTATCCCATGCTGAGCCTGCTCGAACTGAACCTGAGCCACTACTTCCATCGTCACAGCATGAAGGTCCAGCTGGATGTGGGGTACTCCTTCGAGGGGCTCAGTGCCAACAGCCGGGGCAATGGCTTCGCCACGGCGGCGGACAACCTGCTGCCCGACGTCCAGCCACCGGCCGGGGACGTCTCGGGCCAGATGTACGTCGGCATCCAGTACCAAGTGCTGTTCTGAGGCGTTACGCCGGGCGTATGCTCGACCGCCCATGACGGCCGCGCCAACCGCACCAGCCACCACCGATCGCCCCGAACCAGCCGTCGGGGCGTCGCCCGCGGGTGCGGACCCGTGCGTGCTCCTGATCCTGGGCGCGAGCGGCGACCTCACGCACCGCAAGCTCATCCCGTCGATGTACGAGATGCATTGCCTCGGTGCGCTGCATCCGGCAACCGCCATCCTGGGCATGAGCCGGACCGCGAAGACCGACGAGGGCTGGCGCGCCGAGATGCGCACCGCCGTGCAGGCTTCGGTGCAGGGCTTCGATCCCACGCGTTGGCAGGCGTTCGAGGAACGGCTCTTCTACCACGCCGGCGATGCCGCGACGCAGGCGGCCTATCCGGCGCTGGTCGAGCGCCTGGCCGCGCTCTCCGCGTCACGCGCGACTCGGGGCAACATCCTGTTCTACCTCTCGGTGGCACCCTCGCTCTACGAGCCGATCGTGCAGTGCATCGATGAGGCCGGCCTGGTGAGCGAGGGCAAGCGCTGGTGCAGCATCGATCCCAAGGGCCGCTCATGGCAGCGGATCGTGGTGGAGAAGCCGTTCGGCACCGATGAAGCCAGCGCAGCGAGCCTGAACCGGGCGCTCGGACGGGTCTTCGAGGAGGACTCGACCTACCGCATCGACCACTACCTCGGCAAGGACCTGGTGCAGAGCCTGCTCGTGCTGCGCTTCGCGAACAGCATCTTCGAGCCGGTGTGGAATCACCGCTACATCGACCACGTGCAGATCACGGCCGCGGAGACCGTCGGTGTGGGGACCCGCGGGGGCTTCTACGAGCAGACCGGGGCCGTGCGCGACATGATCCAGAGCCACCTCATGCAGGTGCTCGCGTTCGTCGCGATGGAGCCGCCCAACCGCATGCGGGCGAACGAGATCCGCAGCGAGAAGATCAAGCTCATCGGTGCGATCCGACCGACGGCCGCGGCCGACGTGGCCACGCACGGCGCGTTCGGCCAGTACGGCGCGGGGCCCGATCCTGCGTACGCGCAGCTGCAGGGTGTGGGCCCCGGCAGCACCGTCGAGACCTACGCCGCGCTCAAGCTGCACCTGGACACCTGGCGCTGGGCGGGCACGCCCTTCTACCTGCGTACGGGCAAGGCCATGCGTGCGAAGCGCACCGAGGTCGTGGTGCAGTTCAAGGCGCCCGCCGCGGACCTGTTCAAGGATGTGCCCCACGGCGCGGGCGGCGTGCAGGGCAACCGGCTCGTCATCGAGATCGCCCCCCGCGAGCGGGCCGAACTGCGCTTCGAGAGCAAGGTCCCCGGGCGGCGCATGGCGATCGCACCGATCGCGATGCAGGCCGATTTCCGCAAGGAGTTCGGCGGCCAACCCGTCGAGGCCTACGGCCCGCTCATCGTCGATGCGATGCGGGGCGACCAATCGCTCTTCAAGCACCGCACCGAGGTCGAAGGTGCCTGGAGCGCCGTCATGCCCTTCCTCGATGCACGCAGCGCCCCCTTGCGCGACGGGATCGCCGGCAACTACGCGCAGGGATCATGGGGACCGTGCGCTGCCGACGAGCTGATGCTGCGCGATGGCCGTGCCTGGCACGACGGCTGAGCCATGGCGATCGATCCATACGACCTGGTCGATGATTCCTTCGCGGTGCCTGCACTGCCGGGTCGCGTCGTCACGGGTGCCGATGCCGACGACGTGCACGGCTCGCTCGGCGCCGACCTGCTCCTTCAGGCGAACAACTGCGTGCGGGCGCATGGTGACTTCCATCTCGCGCTCTCCGGTGGTTCGACGCCGCTGCCCTTCTACCGCTGCCTGATGGTTGACCCGCGGTTCCGGCAGCTGCCGTGGGAGCGAACCCACCTGTGGATCGTCGACGAGCGCTGCGTGGCGCCCGATGACGATCGCTGCAATTTCCTGCACATCCGCGAGACGATCGTCGAGCACGTCGACATCCCGCCGCAGCAGGTGCATCCGATGGACGCCCACCTGCCGGGTGCGGCCGCGGCCTACGATCGTGCCCTGCGCGAAACGCTCGCCTGGCGCGAGGTCGGCCACGATCGGCTCGACTTCGTGCTGCTGGGGATGGGTGGTGATGGCCATACCGCGAGCCTTTTCCCGCACAGCCCGGCGCTGGTCGAGCCCGAGGCGCTCGTCGTGGCCAACGATGGCCCGACCGTCACGCCACCGGCCCGCATCACGATGACCTACCGGCTGCTCAACGCGTCACGATTCGTCGCAGTGCTGGTGATGGGTGCGTCGAAGCACGCCATGCTCGAGCGCGTGGCGCGGGCGGATGCAGAGGATGCCGCGAGCCTGCCGATCCGCGGCATCGTGCCCACGGGGGGCGAGCTCCGCTGGTACCTCGACCGGGCTGCGTGCACCGGCGTGCAGGCACCCTGATCAAGTCCCTCGTGCGCCGTGGGCATCGATGAAGGCCTGCAGGATCACGCAGGCCGCGAGCGCATCGCGGATCGCCTTCTTCTGGCCGTGCGTGCGGCCGCTGCGCTGCAGGAATTCCTCTGCATCGATGCTCGAGCACCGCTCGTCCTGCAAGTGGACCGGCAGCCGCGTGCGCTCCTGCAGCAGCCCGACGAACGCGCGCACGATCCGCGCGCGTGGCCCCTCGGAACCGTCCATGTTGAAGGGCATGCCGACGACGAGGTCGGTGGGGTCATGGCTCTCGATCGCCCGGAGCACGGCGTCGCGGACGAGCTCATGCGTGGTGGCCTGGACCACCTCGAGCGGCATGGGCAGGCGCAGCACGCTGTCCGCCACCGCGAGACCGGTGCGCTTGTCGCCAAGGTCGATGGCGAGGTAGCGGGCCATCACCGGATCGATGGGGGAAGCCGTGACACCAGGTCCTTCACCTGCTCGGCCAGGTCGGCACGGCAGACGAGCGTGGCGTCCTTCGTCCGCACGATGACCACGTGGTCCAGGCCGATCGTGGCCACGGTGTGCGACGGGTCGTCGCTGGCCACGACGATGTTGGTCGAGCCCAAGTGCACCGCGGGGCATGATGCCCGGTTGCCCGCTTCGTCCGCGGCCAGCGTCGACCCCCAGCTCGGCCAGGAACCCACGTCCTTCCACTCCACCGGCATGGGCACGGTGCAGACCGACAGCGAGGCATCCACGCTGGCCGGCTCCATGAGCGCCACATCGACGCTGACCTTCGGAAGGCCGGGATAGACCTCGGCGACGGTGCGCTCGAGGTTGCCTCCGGCGAGGACCACATCATGGATCCGCATGAGCCCGGCGTGGCTGTCGGGGCGAAAGCGCGCGATGGCGCCGAGCACGGTGCGCGCATGCAGCACGAACATGCCGCTGTTCCAACCGAAGCGGCCGCTAGCCACATACTCCTGCGCACGCTTGATGTCGGGTTTCTCGACGAAGCGCTTGCAGTGCACGGCCGGTGCGAAGCCGGGCACGGCATCGCCGTACTCGACGTAGCCGTATCCCGTGGCGGGGTGGGTCGGCGTGATGGCGAACGTGGCGAACCGCGATGGGTCAGCCTCGACCAGGGCGAAGCCGGTCTGCATGCAGGCCTCGAAGGTCGCCTGCGGCATGATCACGTGATCGGCGGTGAGCACGCAGAAGACGGCATCGGCATCGCGCGCCGCCAGGACCGCTGCGGTGAAGCCGACGGCGTTCAGCGTGTCACGGCCGATCGGTTCGCCGAAGAAGTTGCGCGGCTCAAGCCCAGGCACCGCCTCCAGCACCAGATCCCGGTACGCATCCGCCGCGCACACCAGCCTTCGCTCCGGGGGAACGAGCCCCGCGATCCGCTCGCCGGCGATCTCGAGCAGGCTGCGGCCGCCGATGAAGGGCACGAGCTGCTTGGGCATCGCTGAACGGCTCATCGGCCAGAGGCGTGTGCCGCTGCCGCCGGCCATGATCATTGCAAAGCGCGCCATGGTGGTGATCCTACGCGGTCGCCCGGTACGCTCCCCGCATGATCGCGCGACTGCACGGAACGCTCGAGGAACTCCACGAAGGCATCGCTCTCGTGCGATGCGGCGCCGTGAGCTACGAGGTGCTCGTGCCGGCGGCGGACCAGATGCGCCTGGCCGGTGCGATTGGCAGCGAGCTCGAGTTCGTGACGCTGCACTACCTCGAATCGCAGGGGCAGGGCAGCAGCTTCTGGCCCCGGCTCATCGGCTTCCGGACCGTGCGTGATCGTGAGTTCTTCGAGCTGCTCACGACCGTGAAGGGGATCGGCAACCGCAAGGCGCTGCGTGCGCTGCAGCTCCCGTTCGGCCAGGTCGCGCAGGCCATCGTCGATCGGAACCTCGCCTCGCTCACGAGCCTGCCCGAGATCGGCCGCAAGACCGCCGAGACGATCGTGGTCGATCTCAAGGACAAGATGGGACCGTTCCTGGAGCTCGGTGCCCCGGTCGCCGGTGCGAAGGGTGCAGTGCCCGCCGCAGCAGGCCAGCTTGCGCTCGATGCAGTGGCGATCCTCGTCCAGCTCGGCGAGAGCCGCGCGGGTGCGCGGGACCTGGTCGACCGTGCGCTCGATGCCGAGCCGGCACTGGCCACGGCCGACGCCGTGGTCACTGCCGCCTTCCGCTTCAAGTCATCGTGACGGACCCGCTGTGTGCCGGGCGAGCCGCTCCTCGATGTGATCGAGATGGCGGTCGGCGAGCGGCAGCCCGAGATCGTTCGCGATCATCGTCCGCACGCGCTCCGTGAAGGCATCGAGTTCCGTGGCGGGCGGAGGATCGACGATGGCCAGGAGCCGCAGCGTGGCCGAGCACGGGACCAGCAGGCTCCGCAGCACGCCGGCATTCGCCGGGATGCCACGCAGCGATAGCACCACGACCCGTGCCTTGCCCTTGGCGGCGAGCGAGGCGAAGCCCGGCATGAATCGATAGACCTGCCCGTGCGGCCGTGCGATGCCGCCCTCCGGGAACACACCAAGCGCGCCACCGGCCCACAGGTGCGTCATCGCCGCCAGCAGCGACTGCGTGTCGCGGCGGTCATAGTGGACCGGGATCACCTCCTGCAGCCGCCAGAACCAGCCGAGTGGGCCGATCATCTGCTCGGCGGCCATGAACCAGCGCAGTCGCCGTCGCATCGACAGCTGCACGAGGATCGGATCGACTCCGGCGGCATGGTTGCAGACGACGATGACCGGTCCCGACGACGGGTCATCCACCAGGGCGCGAGCTTCAGGCGTGAATCCCTCGATCCGGAAGCCATGCACGCGCCGCGTCCAGAGCCAGCCGAGCTGCGCGAAGAAGGCACTGGTGTCATCCGCGGCAAGCCGTCGTCGGCCGGCAGGCAGGAACCAGCCCCACAGTGCGCACCAGACCACGATCCAGCCGGCCAAGGCCAGCCCCGCAGCCACGCTTGAGGCAGTCATCCAAGGCTCGGCGGCGGCGGCTTCCGTGGCGGTCATGCACGGGCATTATGCCGCCGGGCCGTTGCGCTATCCTCGCCCCGATTTTGCCCTGAGGTCCCCACCATGCCACGACGCGACGACATCTCCACCATCCTGATCATCGGCAGCGGCCCCATCGTCATCGGCCAGGGCTGCGAGTTCGACTACTCGGGCACGCAGGCGTGCAAGGCACTGCGCGAGGAGGGGTACCGCGTCGTGCTGGTCAACTCCAACCCCGCGACCATCATGACTGATCCGGGCTTCAGTGACCGGACCTACATCGAGCCGATCACGCCCGAGGCCGTCGAGCGAATCATCGAGAAGGAAAAGGCGCTCGGCACGCCGATCGACGCGGTGCTGCCCACGCTCGGCGGCCAGACGGCGCTGAACTGCGCGTGCGCGCTCTTCGATCGGGGCATCCTCCAGCGGCACGGCATCATGATGATCGGCGCCGACCGCCAGATCATCCACCGCGCCGAGGACCGCGAGGCGTTCCGCCGCATCGTCGAGGGGCTCGGCCTGCGCCAGCCGAAGGCCCGCACGGTGACCACGCTCGAGGATGGCCGTGCGTTCCTCGAGGAGATCGGCCTGCCCGCGATCATCCGTCCGGCGTTCACGCTCGGCGGCACCGGCGGCGGCATCGCCTACAACCGCGAGGAGTTCGACGAGATCATGCGGCGCGGCCTCGCGGCCAGCATGATCGGCCAGGTGCTCATCGACCAGTCGGTGCTCGGCTGGAAGGAATACGAGCTCGAGGTCGTGCGCGACCGCAACGACAACTGCATCATCGTCTGCGGCATCGAGAACATCGATGCGATGGGCGTGCACACGGGCGATTCGATCACCGTCGCCCCGATCCAGACGCTGACCGACAAGGAATACCAGCGCATGCGCGATGCGGCGTTCGCGATCATGCGCGCCGTCGGCGTCGAGACCGGCGGCAGCAACGTGCAGTTCGCGGTGAATCCCAAGGACGGCGAGATGGTCATCGTTGAGATGAACCCGCGCGTGTCGCGCTCGAGCGCGCTCGCCAGCAAGGCGACGGGCTTCCCGATCGCCCGCATCGCGGCGAAGCTCGCGGTCGGCTATTCCCTCGACGAGCTCCGCAACGACATCACCGGCACCACCAGCGCGTGCTTCGAGCCGAGCATCGACTACGTGGTGGTGAAGATCCCGCGCTGGACCTTCGAGAAGTTCCCCGAGGCCGACGAGACCCTGACCACGCAGATGAAGTCGGTGGGCGAGGGCATGGCGATGGGACGCACCTTCAGGGAGGCGCTGCAGAAGGCGATCCGCAGCATGGAGGTGAAGCGCTTCGGCTTCGGCCTCGACCGCAACGACAAGTGGCTCGCTGCCTGGCGCGCAGCCAAGGCAGCCGGCGTGCCCTTCGGCAAGGGCATGCCGACCGATGCGCTCGCCGGGCTCGAGATGGCCGACGGCAGCAAGCTGGCCTGGCCGATCCCCCCCGAGACGCTCCACCGCAAGCTGAGCGTGCCCGGCCAGGGCCGCCTGTACTTCGTGCGCTACGCGCTGAAGGAAGGCATGCCCGCGCAACAGGTCTGCTCGCTCACGGGCTATGACCCGTGGTTCGTGGACCAGCTCGCCCAGCTCGTCGAGTTCGAGGACACGCTGCTCTCGTACCCATCGCTCGAGGCCCTTCCTCGCGAAACGCTGCTTGCGGCCAAGCAGATGGGCTACAGCGATGCCCAGCTCGCGCAGGTCTTCCTCGGCGACATCACGCCCGACACCGTGCTCATGGTGCGTGCGCACCGCAAGGCCCAGGGGATCGAGCCGGCCTACAAGCTCGTCGACACCTGCGCAGCCGAGTTCGAGGCCGCCACGCCCTACTACTACAGCACCTACGAGTCGGGCTTCAGTGCCTCGCCGGGTGCACCCGTGCGTGTCGAGGACGAGATCCGCGTCAGTGACCGCAAGAAGGTCGTCATCCTCGGCGGCGGCCCCAACCGCATCGGCCAGGGCATCGAGTTCGACTACTGCTGCTGCCAGGCCGCCTTCGCCTGCGAAGACATGGGCTTCGAGAGCGTGATGGTGAACTCGAACCCCGAGACGGTCAGCACCGACTTCGACACGAGCGACCTGCTCTTCTTCGAGCCGCTCACCCTCGAGGACGTGCTGAACATCGTCGAACGCCTCAATGGCGGCGGCATCGACGTGCCCTCGCGCACGGGTGGCGTCGCCGGGTGCATCGTGCAGTTCGGCGGCCAGACCCCGCTGAACCTCGCGCACGGCCTGCACAAGGCGGGCGTCCCGCTCATCGGAACGGGCATCGACTCGATCGACCTCGCCGAGGACCGTGACCGCTTCAAGGCGATGATCGACCGGCTCGGCCTGCGCCAGCCGCCCTCGGGCATCGCGCGCAGCCTGCAGGAAGCCGTGGGGATCGCCGACACGATCGGCTACCCGGTGCTCGTGCGGCCGAGCTACGTGCTCGGCGGCCGCGGCATGGAAACCTGCTTCGACGAGACCGCGCTGCGCCGCTACATGAGCGAGGCCGTCGACGTGAGCGAGCTTGCCAACCGGCCCGTGCTCATCGACCGCTTCCTCTCGGACGCGATCGAGATCGACGTCGACGTGATCGCCGACTTCACGCCCGACGATGCGAGCCGCAGCCGGCAGGTGGCCCATGCCGACGACGCGCCGCAGGCGCTCGTCTGCGGCGTGATGGAGCACATCGAGGAGGCCGGCATCCACTCCGGCGACAGCACCTGCACGATCCCGCCGTACTCGCTCCCGCCCAGCGTGGTCGACGAGGTGCGCCGGCAGGCACGTGCCATGGCCCGCGAACTGCGCGTGCGCGGCCTCATGAACGTGCAGATGGCCTACAAGGACGGCACGATCTACGTGCTCGAGGTGAATCCGCGCGCCAGCCGCACGGCGCCGTTCGTGAGCAAGGCCAAGGGCATCCCGTGGCCGCGCCACGCCGCACGCGTGATGATGGGTGCGAGCCTCGCACAGCTCGGTGCCGTCGAGGTGCACGACACCGGCTTCTACGCCGTGAAGGAGAGCGTCTTCCCGTTCGCCAAGTTCCTCGGCGTCGACATCGTGCTTGGGCCCGAGATGCGCTCGACCGGCGAGGTCATGGGCGCCGATCGCGACCTGCCCGTCGCGTTCGCGAAGGCCCAGATGGGCGCAGGGATCTCGCTGCCGACCGCCGGCGGCGTCTTCCTGAGCGTGCGGGAGTCCGACAAGGCGGCATCGATCGACGTCGCGCGTGCGCTGCACGGCATGGGCTTCGTGATCGTCTGCAGTGCAGGGACGGGCGAGCGGCTTGCTGCACAGGGCATCCCGGCGAAGGTCGTGGCCAAGATCGCTACCGGCGTGCGCCCGAACATCCTTGACCTCATGTCCAACGGCGAGATCACCCTGATCATCAACACGCCGACGCGCAAGGGAGCCCACACGGATGAGGGGCGCATCCGGGCCCAAGCGGTCCGACAGGGCATCCCGATCGTGACGACGGTCGCCGGTGCACGCGCGGCCGTGCAGGCGATCGCCGCCATCCGCAGCGGATCGTGGGATGTGCATGCGATCCAGGACTATTTCCCGCACCTGGCGCGTCCGGCGCTGGATCCCGAACCTGCGCTCGCGCAGTGACCGCGCGGAGTTCCCGGAGCCCGCCTTCCGTCGGCTCACCCCGGTGGGCCGGGCGCCGGGCAGCGGCTAGGATCCCGCTCCCATGCAGGCCCTGATTCCAGAGACCGGCGGCATCGCCCAGCTCATCACCAACGCGATCACCATCTTCGTGGTGATCCACGTCATCCTCGGCGCGTGCGCCTATGCGATCATGCTCGAGCGCAAGCTCAGCGCGTGGATGCAGGACCGCATCGGTCCCAACCGAGTGGGCCCCAAGGGGCTGCTGCAGCCGATCGCCGACGGCCTCAAGTTCCTCTTCAAGGAGGACTACCGGCCCAAGAACACCGATGGCGCGCTCTTCACCCTGGCACCGGCGCTCATCATCATTCCGGCCATCATCGGCTTCGTGATCATTCCTTGGGCTGGCGTGCTCGACTTCTCGCAGCTTCCGTTCGGGCTGGCCTCGAAGCTCGGTCTCGAGGGCGTGCAGGTCAAGATCACCGGCGCGGCCGTGAACATCGGCGTCATCTACCTGGTCGCGGTCGCGAGTCTGGGCGTGTACGGCGTCGGTCTGGGTGGCTGGGCCAGCGGCAGCAAGTTCAGCTTCCTCGGCGGCCTGCGCGCAAGCGCGCAGATGATCAGCTACGAGATCCCGATGGGCGTGAGCCTGCTCTGCGTGGTGCTCCTGGCCGGATCGCTCGATCCCTATGCCATCGTGCTCGCCCAGCAGGACGGCATGTGGAACCTGCTGCAGCAGCCGCTCGCTGCGATCATCTTCTACACCTGCCTGCTCGCCGAATCGAACCGTGCGCCCTTCGACCTGGCCGAGGCCGAGAGCGAGCTCGTGGGCGGCTACCACACCGAGTACAGCAGCATGCGCTTCGCCATGTTCTTCCTGGCGGAGTACTTCCACATGATCACCGGCTCGGCGCTCTTCTGCGTGCTCTTCCTCGGTGGCTTCAGCCTGAACCCCTTCGGTGCGGGTCCTGACCTGCCGCTCGTCGGCGGGCCGCTCCTGATCCTGGCGCAGTTCGGCATTCTGGCCGGCAAGATCTTCCTCGTGGTCAGCCTGGGCATGGCGATCCGCTGGACGGTGCCTCGCTTCCGCTACGACCAGCTCATGCGCCTTGCCTGGGAAGGCATGATCCCGGCGTCGGTGCTGGTGCTGGCTGCGACGGCGCTCATGGTCTATTGGGGCCGCACCGACCTGATGTGGCTGGCGAGCATCGCCTGTGTGGTGGTGATCTACGCGGTGCGTCCGCTCCTGCCCAAGCAGCCCAACGCCAACCAGCGCATCCGCATCATTGGCAGCCGGTTCTCGCCGGTCACCGAGGGCGAAGCCGCGCCGCGCCATCCGCTGGCACTGAACGAATCGGCCGTGCCCGATCCGGCGCAGGGCCCGATCTCGATGCACTGATGCGACTGCTGCGCGCCGTCATCGCTCTCGCGCGCCTCGGCATCGCCACGCGATTCCGGCTCGGCGGTGCGTACTGGTCGTGGCGTCGCGAGACGGCGTTCGGTCGAGACGCGTCGCGCTGGCCATCGGCAGCGCATCGTCGCGAGGCGATGGTCGAGTACGCCGAGTGGGTTGCGGAGATGCGTTCACTCATCCGCCGGTGATCGACAGCGGTGCGATCGAGGTGATCCGCAATGCGCTGTCGGCATCCATGAACATGCCGTGATGCAGCGCGTCGTCCGGCGCGCTCCGGCCGACGCGACTTGCGTGGCGAGTCTTTCGTGGCATAGATTGCGCGAACGATCTTCATGCGGGCGTCGAGGGGAACTCCGACCTTCTCGGCGCCCGCTGCGTTTTTGCCTGTTCGCCCCTGCCATACGTCGCCGAACTTTCCCCGGCGTCACGCTGCCGGTGCGGACGCGTTGCTACCCTCGGAGCATCCATGGCCAAGTTGCGCACATCCTGGGTCTGTGATGGTTGCGGCGGTGTCCAGGTGCGCTGGGCCGGCAAGTGCCCTGATTGCGGCGCCTGGGACAGCCTGAAGGAGTTCCGTCACGATGCCGCTGCGGTACCCGCAGTCGATGGATCGGCAGCGTCCTGGCAGGGCCTCGCTTCGGCCTCGCCCGCGGTGCCACTGGGGCAGATCGAGCCGCTCGAGGCGCCGCGATTCGCCACCGGCGTCGGTGAACTGGATCGCGTGCTCGGCGGTGGCTGCGTTCCCGGCAGTGCCGTCCTCCTGGGTGGTGATCCCGGCATCGGCAAGAGCACGCTACTGCTGCAGGCACTCGGTCACGTCGCGGCGCTCGGCAAGCCCGTGCTCTACGCCAGCAGCGAGGAAAGCGCGCACCAGGTCAAGCTGCGCGCCGAGCGCATCGACAGCCCATCCAATGCCGAGCGTGACAGGCACCTCTACCTGCTCGCCGACACGAACATCGCCCGCATCCTCGAGCAGGCGCGCACCATCAAGCCTGCCATCCTCGCGATCGATTCGATCCAGCTCGTGTCGCGCCATGACCTCGATGCCCTTCCGGGCAGCATGAGCCAGCTGCGTCGTTGCTGCCTCGATGCGGTGCAGTTCGCCAAGTCGACCGGCACCGTCGTGATCGTGGTCGGCCATGTCACGAAGGAGGGCGATCTGGCCGGCCCCAAGCTCCTCGAACACATGGTCGATGTCGTGCTCTCGTTCGAGGGAGATCGGCACCTGGCCTGGCGTGTCGTGCGCGGCGTCAAGAATCGCTTCGGCAGCACGCTGGAGATCGGCCTGTTCGAAATGACAGGTTCCGGCCTCGAACAGGTCGACGAGGGCGCCATTGCGCCCGACGCGGTCGCTCGTGCCGGCTGCGTCAGCTTTCCCACGCTTGCGGGTTCGCGCGTGCTGCTCGCCGAGATCCAGTCATTGGTGGTGGCCGGCATCCTTGGCAGCGCCAAGCGCAAGGGCAGCGGCGTCGATGCCAATCGGCTCGCCATGATGATCGCCGTGCTCGAGCGTCACGGCGGCTTGCGGCTGGGTGATCGCGACATCTACGCCAGCGTCGCCGGCGGCCTCCGCATCGTGGAGCCTGCGGGTGACCTCGCGGTGTGCCTCGCCGTGGCGGGCGCACATCTCGATCGCACCCTCGGTCGCGGCACTGCCGCCATCGGCGAAGTCGCTCTGTCCGGCGAGGTCCGTCCCACACGTCAGCTCCTGCAGCGTGCAAGCGAAGCGGTCCGGCGCGGCTGCTCGGCACTGCTCGTGCCTGCCAGCCAAGCGGCGGATCTGGCATCCTTGGCGGGCAAGGCCGACATCGTCGGCGTCGCCAACGTGGCGCAGGCGATCGATCAGCTGGGTGCCGTGCCGGGCTCTGCCACCCAAGGCAGTCCGCGTTCTTCCGCCAAGAGTTCGTGACGGCTCGTCGGGTGCGCGCCGTTATCGGCGGGCCATGCAACAGGATGCTTGCGCGTGTGCGCTACCTTGCATCCGTGCACGACTTCCTGCAGATCGAAGGCCTGACCCGCGTTCAGCTCGAGCAGTTGCTTGATGCCACGAACACCAACATCCCGCATGCCGAAGGCCGGCAGCCGGCCAAGTCAACGCTCGATGGCAAGGTCGTCGCGAATGTCTTTTTCGAGGACAGCACCCGGACGCGTTGCAGCTTCGAGACGGCCGTGCATCGGCTCGGTGGCGAGGTCTTCACGGTTGCAGCCGCTGGCAGCAGTGCCAGCAAGGGCGAGAGCCTCGTCGATACCGCGTTGAACATCGAAGCAATGGGCGTTGCGGTGATGGTCGTCCGGTGCGCGATCAGCGGCGGCGCTGCCATGGTGGCGAAGGCGCTGAGGATTCCCGTGATCAATGCAGGTGATGGTCGACACGAGCATCCCACGCAGGGGCTGCTCGACGTGGCCACGCTGCGCGAGGCGCTTGGGGCGCTCGACGGGCGTTGCGTGGCGATCGTGGGCGACGTCGCCAACAGTCGCGTGGCGCGCTCGACGACGAAGGCACTCTGCCTCCTCGGGGCACGCGTGCGGCTGGTCGGGCCGCCGACGCTCGTGTCCCGCACGATGCAAGCGCTCGCCACCGCGCCTGGCCAGGTCGAGGTCAGCCACGATCTCGATACGGCCTTGGCCGATGTCGATGCGGTGATCATGCTTCGGATCCAGCTTGAGCGGGCAGCCGGCTCGGCGATCAGCAGCGACTACCGGATCCTCTATGGCCTGACGCAGGCCCGGATCCGTCGGCTGCCGGCCCACGCCGTGATCCTGCACCCTGGGCCGATGAACCGGGGTGTCGAAATCGATGACTCGGTCGCCGACGACCCCGGTCGCAGCAGAATCCTGCGTCAGGTCACCCTTGGTGTGGCCTCACGCATGGCTGTCCTGGAACGGGCCGTGGTTGGGTGACCGGTGGGAACCCATGGCCGTCGAAGTTCGTTCAGGTCTGGGTACCATCCGGCCGATGAAACTCCTAGGTGGTTCGCCGTCGGTTGAATTCTGCAAGTAAACGAATACAATGAATCACAAGAACAGCAAACTTGCAGCGCTGGTCGCCTTGGCGGCCGTTGGTTCAGGCTGTGAGACCGACAGCTTCTTCGATCCGAGCCGTACTGGCCGCTTCGAGACCACCCCCACAACGATTCCCGTGCTGCAACGCTTGGATGTGATCGAGGGCGTGGAACGGCTTCCGCTGAAGCCCACCGAGCCGATCGGTGACGACGTCCAGATCATGAGCGAGCTGGAGACCACCATCGCTGCCGGTGACGCACTGCGCGTGGGGGTTCTTGGGCGACTGAACGCGAACGAGGAAGATGACACTCAAATCGTGGTGGATCCATCCGGGAACCTGCATCTTCCCTACGGATCGGTACCCGCGGTCGGCCTGACGGTTCCCGAGGTCCAAGCCGCCATCGAGAAGCTGCTTGAGCCGCTGCTGAACAATCCGCAGGTTCGTGTGGAGTTGCTCCGTTCAGGATCGCTCCAGTACACGATCGATGGCCAGGTGCAGCAGCCGAACGTGTATGACTTGGCTCGGCCTGACTTCCGTCTGCGCAGCGCCTTGGCTGCTGCAGGCGGTGCCGCACCGACGGTCGAGACCATCCTGATTTCTCGGTCTTCGCCGTGCCTGATGGACGAGACGATCCCCGAATTGCTGACGGGCCGCGCGCGCGAGGAGTACCGCCGCACCCGAGGCAGCGAATCGAGCGCGCCGGCATCGGGCGGAGCCGCTGGCGGTGCGGCGGTGCCGTCACCGAATGCGCCGGCAGCGCCCTCAACCGATGATCTGCTGCGCGAGCTTGGAGGCGGTGACGCTGCACCCGCGCCCGAACCCGCGCCGGCACCCGCTCCGGCAACTGAGCCCGCGCCGGCACCTGAGCCCGCACCGGCAACTGAGCCCGCGCCGGCACCTGAGCCCGCACCGGCAACTGAGCCCGCGCCGGCACCTGAGCCCGCACCGGCACCTGAGCCCGCGCCGGCACCTGAGCCCGCGCCGGCACCCGAGCCCGCGCCGGCACCTGAGCCCGCGCCGGCACCCGAGCCCGCGCCGGCACCCGAGCCCGCGCCGGCACCTGAACCCGTGCCGGCACCTGAGCCCGCGCCGGCACCTGAGCCCGCGCCGGCACCCGAGCCCGCACCGGCACCTGAGCCCGCACCGGCACCTGAGCCCGCGCCGGCACCTGAGCCCGCACCAGCACCCGCCGCCGAACCCGCCGCAGTTCCTGCCCCCGATTCAGTGGCGGCGCTCCAGTCTGAACTCGATGGCGTGAACGCCGAACTGACCACCTCGAATCGTTCATTGCAAGATCTCAAGCAGCGCATCGATGCCTCGGCTGCGCTCGATGCTTCGGAACGCGCCAAGGCCGAAAGCGACGAACGAGTCAAGCCGCTGCTGGTGGACATGGCGCGACTGCGTGCCGAACGCGAGGCTGCACCTGCTGGTTCCGAGGCCGCCGCAACGGCAGCCACGGCACTCGCGGCGGTCGAGCGACAGCACGCCAACCTCATCGATGACATCGGTCGCCTGAACCGAGAGTCAGAGCGCCGCTCCATCACGCAGTCGATCGCCTCGCTCGCCGACCGTCGGAGCACGCTTGAGCGATCGCTTCGCCAGGCTCGGGGCGAACCCGAACCTGCACCTGCTGCGGTTGCGACAGGTTCGCTTCGCCTGGTCACCCTCGATGGGACCACTCCGCCAACCACGCCTGAATCGCCTGACTCCGATGCGCCGACCATGGTCGCGCCGAGCCAGGTCGATACGGTGATGTCGACGAGCTACGTCTTCGATGCCAAGCTGGACAAGTGGGTTCCTGCCAAGCAGGCGACCTCCGTTCCGGCGCGGGCTCCATCGTCGGAAGAAGGCGCGGCAGCACCAGGCGCGCAGCCTGCAGCTCCGCTCATCGACGAGGACCTGATCCCCAAGGGCATCCGCGAGAAGTACTCCGTCGCGGACATCCAGCGAATGGCTGCCCGTGACATCGAGGATGGCACGCTCGACGGGCGTGTCACGCGCCTGCTCGAGATCGACTATCGCGACCTCATCGCCGGCAAGTCGATCCTGAACGTGATCGTCCGCCCCGATGACTTCATCAACGTCGTGCCGCCGCCGACTGGCGTCGTCTACATCGATGGCGAAATCTCGCGTCCCGGCCCGTACGACCTCCCGGCCTCGGGCCAGCTGACGCTGAGCCGGCTCGTCGCTGCAGCCGGCGGGCTTGGTCCGCTGGCGATCCCCGAGCGTGTTGACCTGGTCCGTCGCGTGGGCGATCGTGAAGCCACCATCCGAGTCAATCTTGCGGCCATCCGCGAGCGCGCCGAGCCTGACATCGCCCTGAAGAGCGATGACCACGTGATCATCGGTACGAACTTCTTCGCGCAGCCCTTGGCGGTCATCCGCAATGGTTTCCGGATGACCTACGGCTTCGGCTTCCTCATCGATCGCAACTGGGGTACCGACATCTTCGGGCCGCCGCCCGAGGCGCTGACGGTCCAGTGACCAAGCGTCCATGTGCAACCGATCCCGGACCTGCACCTGGCCGTACGGTGGCGACAGACCACTCGAGTATTCCTCATGACGAGCACCGCCACCCAGCCTCGCCGCCTCGCCGAGCCGACCGCGCCCGTGTTGTTCGGCATGCTTGCGCTGCTTGGCGTACTGGGACTCGCGGTCTTCTACGACTTCCTCCGTCAGCAGGTTGCATTCGCCGTCAGCCAGCCATCCGATTGGGGCCACACCCTCATCATCCCTGCGGTCGGCGCGTACTTCGTGTGGCTGCGTCGTGGTGAACTGTTGGCCGAACCGTTCAGCCCGTTCTGGCCTGCACTGGCGGTCCTGCTGGCCGGCGTGGCTTGGTACGCGCTCTGTGTGATCGGTCCGAAGCCGCTCTTCCACCACAACCTGCAGGCGGCGGGGGTGACGCTTGCCTTGGTCGGTGCGGCGTGGACGATTCTCGGCACGCGCGCCATGCGGGTGCTCTGGTTCCCGCTGCTCTACGTCTGCATCTTCAGCCAGACGCTCTCCGAGCGGATGCTCTCGAAGGTGACGTTCCTGCTGCAGGATCTCGCGGCGCTCGGCGCGTACGGGTTGCTGCTGGTGCTGGGGCTCGATGCGGACCGCAGCGGCAACACGATCACGGTGATCAGCGGGGGAGTGTCGCACCCACTCAACGTCGCCGAAGCCTGCAGCGGCATGCGCATGGTGGTGGCCTTCACCGCACTGGGCACGTTCCTCGCCTATACGCAGATGCACGGTCTCGTGCAGCGCACGCTCATGGTGCTCTCGGCCATCCCGGTGGCGGTGGCCGTCAACATCCTTCGCATCGTCACGCTCGGCGTGCTCTCGCTGGCCGATTCCAACTTCGCCACCGGCGAGTTCCACCACTTCGTGGGCCTCGTGTGGATGCTTCCCGGCCTGCTGCTCTTCCTGGGCGTGCAATGGGTGATCAACAACGTGATGGTCGATGACCGGGGGGCGCTTCGTGCGGTTTGACCCACGATGCACCTTCGCCTACGCAGCCGTCTGCCTCACGCTGGCCGGCAGTGCGCTCGGCTTCAGGGCGGCGATCGAGCAGCTGAACGTCTACCTGCGCAAGGAAGCGGTGCCCCTGCGCGAGTCCCTCGACAGCATCCCGGTGGTTCTGGGACAGTGGGAACGCTCCGGAGAGGACGTGCGGTACGGCGCCGATGTCGAGACCGAGCTCGGCACGAAGCAATACCTGCTCCGGACCTATGAACGCCAAGGGGATCAAGGCCGCGAGCGGGTGCAGCTCCACATCGCGTACTACACGGGCCTCATCGACACGGTTCCACACGTCCCCGAGCGCTGCTGGGGTGCCGCCGGCATGATCATGACCGAGCAGCCGCACGACGTGGCGCTGAAGGTGGATGCTGCGGGCTGGTCGATCGGCGAGGCGCGCAATGCGGCCACCGGCGAGCCGTACCCGACCACCACGGTGCGGGATCCGGTCACCCGCAAGGAACAGCTCGTTCACCTGCCTCTTGGCGACTGGGTGGCCAGCGTGACGGAGTTCCAGGAGCAAGGCGACACCAGGCATCGCGTGCTCGGCGGCTACTTCTTCGTCGCCAATGGCCGCATGACGAGTTCGCCGTACCAGGTGCGCAACCTGGCGTTCGATCTCACCGACAGGTACGCGTACTACTGCAAGGTGCAGTGCACGATGGTGCTGCCGTCCGACGGCGCCACCGACGAGGCCTTCTCCGATGCGGCCGGCGATCTGGTTCGCCTGGCCATGCCCGACATCATGCGGTGCCTGCCCGACTGGCCGTCCTGGGAGGGCGGCTCCGGTGGCACCACTCCCACGCCCAAGGCAGGATGAGAGACAACCATGGCACGCAAGCTCAATCGTAAGTTCGTCATCATCGTCGGCGGAGTGACCCTGACGGCGGTCGTCGGAGTGGGCGGCATCGCAGCATGGCGCATGTCCAGTGCGCCCGAACGCAATGTGGCGATGGGTGATGCAGCGCTGAAGGCCGGGCGCATCAACGAAGCCGTCGAGCGCTTCGGCCGCGCCGCCAACAAGCGGCCCGATCGCGCCGAGTACTGGAAGAAGTACGTCAGTGCGCTCGGACAGCAGCCGACCAACACGACGCAGGCCGGCATGCAGAACTTCTTCCAGCTGCTCGGTGGCCGCGCGAAGCTGGCGGAGTCCGATCCGACCGATGTCGCTGCGCTGGCGGACTACCTCGATCAGCTTGGCGGCACGAATCCTGCCGACGTGGTCCTGGCGTGCACGCGCATGGCACCGCTGTATGCCAAGTACCCGAAGCAGGCGGCCATGCTCGAAGCGGCGTCGCTCTCGGCCACGCTGCGGCAGTGGGAATCCAAGCGCGCAGGCATCGATGATGCGGAGCGCAAGCTGCTGGACCTCGCACGCGCACCGGAATCGGGCATGGACCCATGGCTCGGACTGGTCGAGTACGCCAGTTCGCGCCTGGATGCGGCACGGCGTGCCGGCATCGCAGCCGACATCACGCGCTGGAACGAATTGCTCGATGGCTATCTCGCGCAGGCCATCGCTGCCAACCCCGACGCGCCTCGGCTCCAGATCGCCCTGGTCCTCAAGGTGTTCGGGACCGATCGCGAGCAGCGACGGACCGCTGCGCAGGCCCAGTCGCCCGCGGCGTTCGATGCTGTGCTCGCCATGGCGGCCCGTCAGTTGCCGAGCCTCGAACCCATCGATGTCTCCAACCTCCTGAAGATCGGGCGACTGCTTGGACCGGTTCAGCGTGACCGTTCGGTCGAGCTCGCGCAGGATTGGCTCGCCAAGCACCCCGAGCAGCCCCAAGTCATGGCCGACCTGGCAACGGTGCTCCAGGAGTCGGATCGCCAGGCCGATCGTGACGAGTCGGTCGCCCTCAATGCCCGGATCCGCGACATGCAGACCTTTCCCCCGGGCCCTGCGGCGCTCACGCAGGACACGCTGCGCGTGCGCGCGGCGCAGGGCGTGTTCGATGCGAGGTTCATCGGTCTGCTCGAGGCGAAGGACCAGGCCAGTCGGGATGCGATCGTGCCGTCTCTGGACGAGGCACTCCAGGCGATGCGCCGCGTGAGCGGTGCGGGCAACGACCAGTCGATCGCGCGCTGCGAAGCCCTCGTGCAGTTCGCTCGTGGGCAGTACGGTCCGGCGCTGCGCGGACTCGAGCGCATCGTCGCGGCACCCGATGCCGACACGCTGTCCATGATCGTGGCGATCGAGAGCGCGGTGCGCCGCGAGGAATTCGGCGTGGCTCAACAGCTGGCCACGCGCGCGGCGGCGCGCTTCCCCCAGAATCCACGCGTGGTCGAGGGCGCCCTGCGGGTCTCCCAGTCGACCGGTCGTCGTGACGAGGCCTTCGGTCTCGCCGAGCGGCTGCTCTCGATCGAGCCGGACAACGCCCTGGCCAAGTCCATCGTTGCAGCCGCGCAGGACCCCGCGCGCATGGCGCCCGCGCAAGATGAGCTCGAGGCCCAGCTCCGAAAGGCCTTCCAGGACTCCAAGGGTGATCCGCGTGCGCTTCGCGATGCCGCTGTCACGCTGATGACGGCCAATCCCAAGGATGTCCGTCCCCGGTTGATGTGGGTCGAGGCGATCACTCGCATGGGTGACCGCGAAGCTGCCGTCAAGGCGACCGATGAATCGCTCGCCCTGTTCCCCGACAACGAGCTGCTCAAGGCTCGCAAGCTCGATCTGTCGACGACGGATCCCGTCGAGCGCCTGCGCCTGGCTGCTGCACAGCGAGGAGGCACCGACGCCGAGCGCCTGATGTACGAGGTCTCCACGCTGCTGGCCAGCGAGCCTGCCTTCGAGCGAGCCTCGCTCGGCGGTTCGGACCAGGCCGACCGTGAGCGCGTGACGAAGGAACTCGCGTCGATCCGCAAGGGGATCGACGAGACGCTGCCGAAGGCGCTTGCGGCGAATCCCGGCAACGAGACGCTCCTGATCCTGCTTGCTGAGCGCGGTGCGCGCCGGAAGGATCCCGCTCTCGTCGGCCAGGCCGTGAAGGCAGCTGCAGCCTCGAGCGATCCGAAGTTGCCCAGCCTCATCAAGGCCGTGGCGGCCCTGCGAGGCGGTGATGCGGCGCAGGCCATCGAACTGATCCGTGCGGACGCCGAGGGGCCCTCGGCCGACGCGCTGCGCCTGCGGCTGCTCGGCGAGGCGTATCTCGCCGTTGGTGCACCCGACAAGGCCGTCGATGCACTTGCGCGCGCCTTCGAGCGCCAGCCCACCAACTCCGCCATCGGCCGTCTCTACGCCGATGCGCTGCTGGCGATGGGTGATTCCCGCAAGGCACTCACGCTGCTGGGTGATGCGGCGGCAGCCAATCCCGCGGATGCCGAACTCATCAATGAGTGGCTCACCGCCGAAGCCCGTCTGGGCGATCGGGGCCGCGCGCTGATCGAGCGCCGTCGCCGCCTGAGGCAGGCGCCAGACGACCTCTCGAACATGCGTGGGCTCGCCACCTTGTTGCTCGAGCTCTCTCCCGATCCAACCACGATCCTCGACGATCAGCTCCGTCCGCGCTTCTCCGTGGGCCAATGGGAAGCGATGCAAGTCGCCAATCGTGAGGATGCGATCAAGCGTGCACGCGACGCAAACGTTGCCGAGGCCAAGTTGCTGCTCGAAGCGATCCGCAAGGCCGATCCAAACGATCTTGATACCTTGAGCGTGGAGATACAGGGGCTCACCGCGCTGGGCGACGTCGCCGGTGCCGAAGCGGCCCTGCGCGCCGCCGAGTCGACCGTCACGCGCAGCCGTCCGCTGCTCTTCCTGATGCAGGCGGACTTCTTCTACCGGACGAGCAAGCCCGAGCAGGCCGAGCAGGCGATGTCGCGCGCGCTGGAAGCGGCTCCCGGCGACGCAGCAACCATCCGGGCGGTTGCCCGCCTGCGTGCGAGTCGTGGTGAAATCGAGGCTGCCCTCAAGGCCGTCGATCCATTGCTTGCGGCCCAGCCCTCTAACGACGATCTTCGCGAGGCGGCGCGCTGGAGCCTGGCGGTCCGCAAGCCTGACGCTGCCAAGGCGCTGTTGGCCCGGGTGCAGGATGGTGCCGATCGGCGCGAGCAGTTCGCGACGCGGCTGGTCCAGGGGATGGCTGCCCTGCAAGAGGTGATCTCCAAGCAGGAACAGGGCGACCGCGCCGGCATGGATGCCAGCTTCGCCGAGGTCCGCACGCGGCTCGACGAGGCGGCCAAGCTCGAGCCGCGCTCCCCGATCCCCCACGTGTCGCTCGGTGAGATTGCGATGCAGATGTTCCGTCGTACCGGCGACAAGGCGTACCTCGAGACCTGCCTCAAGGCGCTCGACGCGGCGCAGCAGCTCGATCAGCTCAGCGTGTCGATCGCACGGCTGCGCTGGACGGCTCTTGAATCGAAGGGTGACAAGGCGGCCGCCGTGCGTGAAGCCAAGCGCATCCTTGCTGCCTTGCCCAAGGAGGCCGGCGTCCGCATGGACCTGGTCAACCTTTTGCTCCGGACCGGCGATCCGGCTGGCGCCCGGGCCGTGCTCGAGGAAGCCGTGCAGCAGTCCGCGCTCAATGCAGTGTGGCTGCGACGCCTTGCCGAGATTCAGGCTGAAGCGCGCCAGTGGACCGATGCAGGCCAGAGCTACGAACGCGCGTTCGGCTCCGATCGCTCGGTCGGTTCGCTCGAACTTGCCGCGCGCATGTACCTCTCCAAGGATCCGCCGGACTTGCGGAGCCTGAGCACCCTCATCCGCGCCTATCCCGAGCAGGTGCGCGCCTCGATGTACCTGCAGAGCGCACGCTCCGCAGGCGAGTGCCTGAGCGGTGCACGGGATGCCGGCCTTGTGAACCTGCGCAGCATCTACCAGGCCAATCTTGCGGCTGGTGCCGCCCGGCAGCCGGTGCAAGGTTGGTTCGACATCCTGCTGCAGGTTTTCAAGGTGCAGGAGTCCAAGTCCGAGCTCGAGGCGTACGACGCCTTCGTGCGGCAGGTTGCTGACATGAAGGACCCCGAGACGCTGCGTCAGCTCGCTTCGGCCTGGACGCTCCCGCGCAACGCGCCGGCCGATGTGCTCGCCAAGGCCAAGGACTATGCGCAGCAGGCACTCGGCGCTGCCGGTACCGATCCGGTTGCGGTGGCGATGAGCCACATGAGCCTGGGCAACGTGCTCTACCGCATGAGCGACTGTGCTGGTGCGGCCAAGGAGTTCGAGACCGTGCTGCAGGCCTTCCCCAGCCAGTTCGATGCGTTGAACAACGTCGCGTACGTCGAGGCCACCTGCGGCGATCCTCAGAAGGCGCTCGGTTACGCGCGTCGGGCCGCGGCGCTCGCTCCGTCGAACGTCGATGGCATCGACACGCTGGGCCTGGCCCAGCTCAAGGCTGGCGATCCGGCCGCGGCCGAGGCCACGCTCCTGCGCGGACTCGAGATGCGCCAGTCGCCCACCATGCTGCTCCATCTCGCGATGGCCCAGGATGCACAGGGCCGCAAGGACGCCGCCAGGGCATCGCTGGCCAATGCACTGGTGCTGGCGAAGGACAATCCCATGCCGGAATCCGAGGCCGCCGTCGCGGCCCGGCTCGAGGCCACCCTGAAGTGAACCGAGGAGCACGACCATGACCCGAGCCCCATCCCGTCCCGCATCCGATGCGCGTCGCCCGTCATCGCGCCCATCCGTGAACATCGATCCGGTGCGCGTGCTGCGCGAGCACTGGAAGGCCATCGCTGCCGGTGGTGTGGTCGGTGCCGTGCTCGGCACGATGCTCAATTACGGCATGGGTGCCGTGTACCCGCTCTACACCGGCGAGGCGGTCTTCGAGATCCGCAACCGCATCCTCGAGGGGACCGATGCCGTCGGCCAGGACTACACCCAGGAAGAGCAGGTCGTCCGCATCGCGAACACCGAGATCGGCTTCATGCTGTCCGACCGCGTGCTCGAGAGCGTGATCGCCGCGCCTGCGTTCCAGCAGACGTCCTACGGGCAGCTCTTCCTCGAGAATGGCGTGCCCAACTACACCGATGCGATCCGCGAGCTCAAGGAGGACCTCTCCGCGTCGTTCGCCCGCAGCAGCCAGCTCTTCGTGCTGCGCTTCATGTGGACGGAGAAGGAAGACATCGCGCCGGTGCTCAACACGGTCGGCGAGACCTACATGACGCTGCGTGTGGCGGACGAGAACAAGCGCATCACCTCGGGGAACGAGTCGATGCGCACCCGATCGAAGGCCATCGAGACCGAGCTCAACACGATCGACGAACAGATCAAGTCCGAGCTGCGCAAGGCCGGCATCCAGTCGTATGACGAGGATCCGCAGAAGGGCCAGCGCGCCCTGGAGGCGCTGCTGCTCCGTCGCGCCGAGGTGATCCAGCAGATCCAGCTGACGCAGTCGCGGCTTGAAGCGGCCCGCGCCCGCAAGGGCGGCACCGGGATGGGAACCGAGGAAGAGGTGCGCGAAGCGCGCCGTGATGCGGCCGTCCAGGCACTCCTGGTCGATCGTGACCGCACGCAGGCCACGTATGACGCGGTCCGGGCCCGTTTCCGCGAAGGCACTCCCCAGGAAAAGGAAGCCAAGGAGTCGCTCGACAAGGTCGAGCAGCAGCTCAAGGGGCGCATCGCGGAGCAGGTTCAGCAGAACCGCTTCGCCGATGAGAAGCGCTTCGATGACGAACTGTCGGCGGTCAAGATGACGCTGACCGGCCTCGATCGCGAGATCAACGAGACGGAGAAGGTGCTGGTCGACCGAGCTGCAGTGGTCACGGGCATCGAGCGCCTCAAGCGCGAGAAGGAAGGCAAGCAGCAGGAGCGGCAGGAGCTCGAGGAACGGATCGCCACGAACCAGCTTCGCGCTGACCGTGCCGATGCCCAGCAGATCCTCATGCGACCGGCCGTCGAGCCGCGCGAACCCACGTTCCCGAAGCTCAAGATCACGCTGCCCGGCGGCGCCGCCCTCGGCGTGCTGGCCGTGGTGGGCGTGCTGGTCCTGCGCGAGATCACCGAGCAGCGGGTGCGCTACCCGGCCGACATCGTCGGCGCGGGCAAGATCCTGGGCGTGATTCCGCAGCGTCAGGACGAAGTCGGCGGTCCGACGCAGCCCGAATGGGCGCTCTGGAACCACCCCAATGCATCCTTCAGCGAGGTCATGCGGCAGTTCAGCATGGAGATCTCGCGGGCATGGGGCACGCCGGGCGGCGGTCCGCCGGCCAAGGGCGTGATGTTCGTGTCGGCAGGACCTTCGGCCGGGACGACCACCATGGTCACGAACTTCGCGGCCGCTGCAGCCCATGCCGCACGCAAGGTCCTGATCATCGACTGCAACTTCCGGCGTCCACGCATGCACGAGCTCGTCGGCCTGCCTGCCGAGACTCCTGGCCTGGGCGAACTGCTGCAGGGCCGCATCACGCCCGAGCAGGCGATCCGCCCCGCGGTGCCCGGCATCGACGTGGTCTGCGCCGGTGGCCCCGCATCGCGACTGCCCGAACTGCTCTGCACGCTTCACACCGTCGAGGTGATCGAGCAGCTCAAGACGAACTACGACGTGGTCGTGATGGATGCACCGCCGTTGGTCGTGGCGGGCGAGTCGCTGCTCCTGGCCGATCGCGTCGGTGATCGCGTCGTGCTCGTCGTCAACGCGCTCACCCAGGAGAAGGGACTCGTGTTCCGCTACGCCAACAAGTTGCGCGAAGCGGGCGCCGAGGTCATCGGCCTCGTCCTGAATCGACCCGTCGAGGTGCAGGGCGGCCACATGCAGCGCAACCTGCGCACCATCGCGGCCTATGGGTCCGGTTCGCCGGCGATCCAGGCGGCACCCACCGAGGCCACGGGTTGATCGAGCAGGATCCGATCCCGGCATTGCTCGCGACGGCCGCACCAGCGACCGGCGAGGGCATCCTCGTTGGAGCGATGTCGGTCCTCAACGAGGCGGCACCGGTGTTCCTGGTCGCGTTCCTGGTGACGCTCGTCGCCACGCCGTTCGTGCGGCTGATGGCGGTGCAAGCAGGCATCATCGACAAGCCCGACCAGCAGCGGAAACTGCACAAGTACCCGGTGGCCTACCTCGGCGGCCTGGCCGTGTTCCTGGGCCTGGTTGCTGCACTCGGCGTCTCGTACGCCTTCGTCGGCATGGGCGAACGCGACTTTATGCCGGTGCCGTGGGAGATCCTCGCGGGCATGACCGCCATCGCGTTCGTTGGGTTCCTCGATGACCTCGATTCGATGCACCCTTGGGGCAAGATCGCCGGCCAGCTCGTTGCCGCAGCGCTCCTCTGCTACTCGCCCGAGAATGCCTTCGGCACGCCGATCGCCCGTGGCTTGCTCTATCCAATCATGCATGGCGGCGTGGGTGAGTGGCTCGCCGGATCGACCGCCGGCATCGTGACCGAGGACGCCATCTATTACTGGGTCGGCATCGTCCTCGTGGCGGGCATGATCCTGGGTGCCTGCAATGCCGCGAACCTGATCGATGGTCTTGATGGCCTGCTGACCGGCACCAGCTCGATCATGGCGGTCGGTTTCCTGGCGGTTGGCCTCTTGCTTGCGGCCACGCTCCCGGTCGGCGTCGAGCAAGGACAGTTCGTCGCCGCACGGGTCGTCCTCGCACTCGCCCTGCTCGGTGCCCTGCTGGGGTTCCTGCCATGGAACTTCAATCCGGCGGTCATCTTCCTGGGCGACTGCGGCAGCCTCCTCATCGGCTACCTGCTTGCGGTCTGCATCATGATGCAGGCACAGGAGGACAGCATCAGCCTGTTCTTCGCAGGCCTGATCATCTTTGCACTGCCGATCATGGACACGCTGCTGGCCATCATTCGCCGGAAGTTGGCGGGGCTGCCCATGTCGGCCGCGGATGCCAACCACATCCACCACCAGGCCAAGCGATTGACCGGATCCGTGCGCAAGGCGGTCATCCTGCTGTATGGCGTCACCGCAGCGTTCACGCTGCTCGGGGTCGGACTTGCCGCGCTGCAGCTCTTCGAGCGCCCCCGGGTGCTCGTCGTCTACAGCATCGCCTTCGTGTTGTTCGCGGGCCTCATTTGCGTTGCACTCAAGTCCGCGCTGCTCGAGCGATGGCAGGTCGCGCCGCGCGCGGAAGCCACTCCCGAGGCGTTGCCCGGTTCACCAGCCGACGCCGCGAAGCCCGCTGATCCGGCCAAGGCATGACGTCGAACCCGGGCTCGCGTGGCGATCGTGACGCCACCCATCCTCCGGCGGCGTCCGACCCCCACGGTCATCGTCCAGTGCTGCTGGGCGAGATCGTGGACCTGCTCGCCCCAGTCTCCGGCGAGAGCGTGATCGATCTGACCGCCGGTCGCGGTGGGCACGCCGTGGCTCTGGGGGCGTCGGTCGGGGCAGGTGGGGCACTGACGCTCTTTGATCGTGATCCAGCCAACCTCGCCTACGCGTGCTCGCGGGTATCGGCGATGCCCGCGGCACCGCGGGTCCAGGCCGTCCATGCCGACTTCCGCTCGGTCGCCCTCATGATGCCGACGGGTACGCCGCCAGCCAACGCGGTCCTCGCCGACCTTGGCTTTGCCTCGACCCAGGTCGATGATCCATCCCGCGGTCTGGCTTTCTCGCATGACGGCCCCCTGGACATGCGGTTGGACCCGACCCGCGGCGAGACGGCTGCCCAGCTCGTGGCCCGCCTCGACGAGCGCGAACTGGCCGACATCATCTTCCACTACGGCGAGGATCCCTTCGCGCGGCGCATCGCCAAGAACATTGCACAGACTCGCGCCCGTGTGCCGATATCCACGACGGGTCAGCTTGCAAGCCTGGTACGGGAGTCCTACGGCGCCCGTGCCGCGGCGAGTCGGCTGCATCCAGCCACACGGACCTTCATGGCGCTCCGGATCGCCGTCAACGACGAGCTGGGAGCACTTGAAGGACTCGTGGCGGCCGTGCGCGATGCCGCGCTCGCTGCCGCCTCGGGGTCACCGACGTGGCTTGCGGCGGGTGCTCGAGTGGCCATCATGTCCTTCCACAGCCTGGAGGACCGGATCGTCAAGCGGGCCTTCGCCCAGGTGATCGAAGCGGGCTGGGCAGAGTCCCTCACCCGCAAGCCCGTGGAGGCGTCGCCCGCCGAGGTGGGGGCGAATCCCCGGGCTCGATCGGCGAAGTTGCGGGCCATCAAGTTGGTCCGCTGACCCAGCGGCCGGGCGTTCGAGGCCGGATCGTGTTGGGATCGGGTTGATGAGTTGGGCCGATGCAAGGATGCAGAGGCCGCGAGCAGAGGTTGGGTCGAGAGCCCTCAGGGCATGGATGCTGCGATGAACCGTGAACACAAGCTGGCGTTGGTCCTTGGATTCGGGTTGCTCCTCTTCGTGGGCATCCTGCTGTCGGACCACTTCTCCGCCGTCGATCGTCCCGCGAGCTCGATGCTCGTCGCCAATGAACCCGTGCCCGCGCGCCCGGGTCCGTCGAGCATCCAGCCGGTGAGCGCGGTGCGCGAGGGCGTGATCGCCACCCGCCAGTACGGACTCACCGAGGACTACGACAATCTTGGCAAGGGTGCCAAGGGTGCCACTCCGCTCGAGCCGGGGACGCCCGCGCCGGGTGCCTCGGCGACGCGAACGCACGTGGTCGGCAAGGGCGACACGCTCGCCTCGATCGCCCAGCGCGAGTACGGCAACAAGGCCCTCGCCCAGAAGTTGTACGAGCACAATCGCGTCGCCATCGGCAATCCCCGGGCCATGAAGATCGGTACCCGCATCGAGCTGCCTTCGGTCGAGGTCCTGACTGGCCAGCCCAAGGCCGAACCCGTGCAGCCCGCGCTGCCGGAGCCCGCCGTCGCCACCGAGACCAACCAGCCTGCCGGCCGCCGCTACACGGTCAAGACCGGCGACAACCTCGGCTCGATTGCCAAGTCGCAGCTCGGCTCGACCAAGCGATGGCAGGACCTGCTGGCTGCGAACTCCAAGGTGCTTCGTGACCCGAAGCAACTCAAGCCCGGCATGACCCTCGTGATTCCGGAGTGATCCATGGTCGCCAAGCTGGCCGTGATCATCCTTGCCTGGGCCGTCATGGCGGCGTCCGTGCTCTCGCTGCGCCAGCAGCGATTCGAGACGGTCAAGCGCATGTCGCTCGTCAAGCGTGAACTGGACCGCAAGGAGCGTGCACTCTGGGATCGCCGGGCTTCGGTGGCGTCGCTGACGCGCCCGGGCGAACTTCGCGAGACGATCGCGCGCGGCGGCCAGGAGTGGACGCCGATCCTCCGCGCCACGCCAGGCATGGCTCCGCCGCGACCGCAGACGGCGATCGCCAAGAAGGACTCCGCTCGCACCGCGCAGAACGGGCGCATCCGCGCCGCCAACGGGAACTGAATCCCATGACCAACCAGCATGTCGAAGGCCAGCCCGAAGGTCCACGACCGACGGGCACCGACCGCATCTCCATGGCATCGCGCGTGCTGCTTGGCGCGACGGTGCTCATGCTTGGTGCGGTCGCGATCCGCGTGGCACAGCTCAAGTCGATCCCCGACAGCCGGCTTGCGCCAGCGATGGGTTCGCGCACGAGCACGAGCCCTGAACTCAATGCGCGCGGGCGAATCCTCGATCGCAAGGGGCGCATCCTTGCCACCAGCAGCGTGGGCTACCGCCTGTACGCCGACCCGGCCATGATCTGGGAGCGTGGATGGCAAGCGGCCGAGAAGGCCAAGGCACTCGAACCTGACAGCGAAGCCGAGTGCGATCCATTCCGCGACATCGCCTCCGCCCTTGGATCGACGGCCGGTTTCGATCCGCAGTCGGTGCTGGGAACACTTCGTGAGCGCGCCGACGATCGCTACGTGGTGCTCTCCAAGCAACTCGAGCCATGGCAGGTCGATCAAGTCCGACAGCTCGACCTTGATGGCCTCGGGCTCGAGCCACGCTTGGTGCGTCACTACCCGCAGGGTGAGACCGCCGCGCTCCTGGTGGGGCGCGTCGGGGGCGAGCAGACGGGATTGTCGGGCATGGAGCTCCGTCACGAGAAGTCGCTGGCGGCCACTGCCGGTCACCTGACCTACTTGCGCGACGTGCACCGCAACACGCTCTTCGTCGAGGAAGGCAAGTACC
>Ga0315905_10000664_pt1 | contig 37405 bp, 29 predicted proteins | sample LakEriMetagenome_5_FD_203522 | JGI IMG/M metagenome (GOLD analysis project Ga0315905, IMG submission 203522) | Freshwater fungal communities from buoy surface, Lake Erie, Ohio, United States - Buoy 4 MA121 | ecosystem: Environmental > Aquatic > Freshwater > Lake | place: USA: Lake Erie, Ohio... | reverse complement strand
TGTTGGATTGATCGAATTCGGCAACCGTGGCACAATCATCGGCTACACATCGGAACGGCACGAATACAACCGGTTGATCCGTCCGAAATTCGAGGAAGACACGACGCCACTTCCAGCCATTTTCCGATCAACTGAAGGTTTAGCTTTAATCAAAGCAGCCCACAAGGATCCTGAAAACTCCATCAGAAGAATGATTATTGCTGACTGGCTGTCGGACCAAGGCGATCCTGTGAACCTGGCCCTTGCTGAGGCCATCCGTTCCAGCCTGGCATCAGGAGGTTTCAAATTGATGCCATGGGAAGGAAGGGCCAAAGCAGCACCATTCACAGGTGCCTGGCAGGGCTGGCTGATTGGTCGAAACCCGACCAGTAAGGATGGGAAAGCAAGCAAATGGCTGGAATACCAAGCCTATCGCGAGGCGTATCTGAAGGATAAGAAAAAACGCAGGTAATTTGGCCATATTTCATTTGTTTTAAAACGTATATTTCGGTAGTATAACTATATGCCAATGCATAGTCGCAAGGCTCTCGGAAAAGAGGTAGGAAAGCCCCAACGGGGCAGGAGCGAAAATGATTCATTTCGGAAAGTGGACGTACGAGCCCAATACGAAAACGATTAGCCATTCTGAGTCGGACTGGGAGCGATCCCTCAGGAACTTCACCCATTTCTCAGATGTAGACGAGGTTATCACGGCAGTCGCCGATAGGCAGCAAGACCTATTTGATAGCGACCTGCCCAGACTCATGAACCGTTTGTTCCGCTGCCACGGCTGCGACCCTGACCATCCCATCGACCTGCAGCAACTGTTGGAACGGAACACCCAGCGCCTGCTGGCCAAGACCAAGCCTGCCGTGGCCACCCCACCACCGAAGAAGCCCAAGCCAGTCAGGCGTTGAGCCAGCAACCCATCCCACCTGGATCGGACGCCTTGCCAGCGTCCGATTTTGTTTTGCTGGTGAGTGATGCAGGGATCAGCTCCAACCGGACTTTTTGACTTCTTGACCTTTTTGCTCCCACCATCTCGGGGCCAAACAGATTCTAGCCAGCAGTTTGAAGCGACTTTTTGACCTTTTGACCTTTTTGCAGGGGGTGTCTCGGTGGCACGGGAGCGAGGGTATGATCCAAGCCATTGGCCAATGGTAGCCAAGTGTTAAGCCAAGACTTTAATGTTTAATTTTATTAAAATATATATTATTTAATAATATTATATATTTATTTGAACCATTGCCTTTTATTAGCCTACCCCATCCTTGGTCACGCCGTTGAGAGGGTGGGTGTAAAAAGCGCAAAAAGGACAAGAAGTTGGCTTTGGTCCATTGAGACCCCGAGACCCCCCATGCAAAAAGTGGAATTAGTCAAAAGGTTGGTGGGTTGGCTTGGATGGCTTCAGGGCTGGGTTTAGTCAGGTTTAGGTAGGGCCTTTTACCGTGGGTTTGAACTGAAAGAGGGTTGGCTGGGGTTGGTGTTGGGCTAGGGGCCAAGTAGTAAGCCAAAGGAAGTCTTGGTGCCATCGCTTATTCTTGCCAACGTTGGCCCAGTTTGGTTATGGGAGTTGATTCGATGCAACTACCACCCCTAATCTCACCGAGGTCGCTCTGCAAATGTGCGCATAAATACGGACGTTATCTGTGGTCCTAAGGGGTGACTTCAATTCAAGCTGTATCTGGGACATGGAGCATCCCGAACACTTGGACCACAGCGAGAGATCAGTGCCAAAACCATTAGTGAGGATGTTACAACGGTCGTGAGACAGGTCATGAGCTTTCCATAATCAAGGCATCAGTTCCAAAGCGACGACCGATACGTCGTCGCTAAAACCTGTCTCGTTACACCACTCCTGCAAAACCGTCATCAAATTGTTTACGCTACGATCAATCGGTTCAACGTGCTGGCATTCGACAAGCGCGACCATTCTTTCAACTCCAAATGGCTCCTTGGTCGGCTCGCCGGCATCTAAAACACCATCGGTATAGAGATAGAGCCTGTCGCCAGGCCGTAATTGCACAACGCGTTCCTCATATTCTGCTTCCTCTAGGTAACCAACAGGGAATCCGCTCGATTCGAGAATTGCGGTGACCTTGTTATTACGAGTCAAGATTGGTTGTGTGTGACCAGCAGATGCGTAACAAAATTCGTGCGTGCTCAGGTCAAGAATTCCGTAGAGTAGCGTATAGCACTGGTTGGCGGGTTGCTCGGCGAAAAATCGCTGATTCAGATGGAAAACAACTTCCGCCGGCGACGTAATGGAAGAGCTTGTCAAACTGGCGCCGCGATTGCGGACAAGTGACGATTGCTCCGAACCAGGTGAAAGCAACCGCGATAACATCACCGCCTGAAGTGCGGCGCAGACTCCATGGCCGACAACATCTAATATGTAGATCCCCAGTCGGCGATCGTCGAGAGCAAACAGGTTGAAGCTGTCGCCGGCCAGTTCGTTACAAGGCCGAAAAGCCCAGGAGGCTTGGATTCCAGCCACTTCTGGAACTCGGTCCGGCAGCAGGGACATTTGGGCCTTGGCTGCTGTATCCAATTCACGCTTCATGCGCAGATTGGCCGCTTCCAGGATCGCATTCACCCGCCTCAACTCCTCCTCAGCCTGTTTGCGTCTCGTCACATCCGACTGCACGCCGACGAAATGGGTGACTTTGCCCGCCGCATCTTGAATCGGCGTGATCGTCAGGCGATTCCAGAAAGGGGAACCATTCTTTCGGTAATTGAGTATCTCCACTGTGATTTCGCGCTTTTGGCGTAGGGCAACACGGATTTCCTCCACCGTGGCTACTTCTGTCTCGGCGCCTTGGAGGAAGCGGCAGTTGCGACCGATAATGTCCTGGGTGGTATAGCCAGTCATGCGATAGAAAGCGGCATTTACATAGATGATGGGCATGTCAGGAAGTCGGGCATCGGCGATCGTGATCCCTTCTCCAGAGGTATCCATAGCTTGGTGCTTTAAGTAGAGTTCTTTTTCGAAAGCATTGAGCTCACCATCAGCCAGTTGCGTTGGACCGCGACCACTTTCTGAATACTTGGTGGATTGGCTCATTGGAAGTAACCCACGAGGTGAGGAGTTGTTGAAATTCAGGTTCCAAGTTGGGGAAATACCAGGGTTTTTAGGTCGCCAACACCGGCCCGAACGAATTAGGTAAATTCCCTGTGCCTCGCCCATGTTACTTCATTCGTTTTTTAGTTTCTGCTGCCAGTAACCAGAATTCCTCCCTAAAGTGGCATTTCAACAAAATTAGGACTTACGCAGTTGGCCCGAAAAGGGTTTACTTATTCCATTCATTTTGACTGTCTTTGGCACCTGTGAACAAGGCTAAAGTCACGGCTGAAGGCTTCATCGACTTTTTGGTCGCCACTCTGTTGTGTGGTGGACCCCGAAAACTGGACAGGTGCCTTAGCTTTAGAATCTCCTTGGTGGGGAGGAATGCAGCATGGCACGGATCAAGAAGGTTCATGGGGAAGCGTTCAAGGCCAAGGTGGCCCTGGAATCGGTGCGCGGTGAACTGACCGCCAACCAGATTGGCAGCCGTTATGGCGTCCATCCGACCCTGGTGAACCGTTGGCGGAAGGAATTGATTGCCGGAGCAGGCACCATTGGGGGCCACCTTATTCCCTCGATTGATACTGTCCCTGCAATCAAGATCCCGGGAGGCGGGAGAAGAAAAAGACCTCAAGCCTTTCTTGCTGACCGGGCCTACGATGCGGAAGCCAAAATCCGCAAAGCCATGCGCCAACGAAAAATCGTCCCTTATATTGCCAAAAGAAAGACCCCAAATTGAAGCGGTTTGGGGAAACAGCGCTGGGTCATTGAAAATGTATTCTTTTGGCTATTGCAATACCGCCGGCTAGGAGTGCGATACGAAAAGCGCCCTGAAATCCATCAGGCCTTCCTCACTATTGCATGTATTATGATCTGCTGGGGCAAAATCACAGGGTTTCGTTAGAGCTCATTAGCCGTTGGCAACAAACCGGGGGGAAGGTCAGATAAACGCGGGTGCGCTCCGGCATGCTGGGGCAAAGGGAAAAATCAGGCCCGGCTTAAGGTGCCGCTTTGCCCGCCGAAGGAATCGGTCTCCACGCCAAGCCTTTGCAGGATGGTGACGAAAAGCTTCGCCAGCGGAAGTTCCTCGACATCCATTTTTCCCTGCCAGCCGGAATCGGTGTCGATGCCTGCTCCGGCTTGGTTGTCTTCGTTGCCCTTGCCGAACTTGAGGTATCGGCCATTGCTGAAGCCGAGGTTCTTGCCGCCCGCCGAAATGATCGGATAGTTGCGGGAAAGGTGGAAGCTGCTGGACGCAGAACCATGCATGGCGAATGTGTTGTCCAGCATGGTCCCCTTGCCGTTCGGTTCGGGGGTATCTTTCAGCTTCTGCACGAAGCGGCCGAATTCCTCGGCTTGGTACCGGTTGTAGGTGCCAAGGTTCCGCCAGCCGTTTGGCTTCTTCACCTCATGGGTCAGGCCATGGGCGGGCCCAAGGCCCACCGCGAGCGAAAGCAGATCGTGCGGCCCCTCGCCATTCTCCCGGCCCAACTGGAAGGTGGCCACTCGGGTCGAATCGCTCAAAAAGGCAAGATAGATCAGCTCATACATCGTCTGGAAGTAGAGTTTGGCCTCTTTGGGCTCGGTATCCAGGCGCAGGTTGCGGGAATCAACCTTGGGCACAGGGGTGTCGATCCATTTCTGGGCTTTGACCAGTTTCAACTCGGTGTCGCGCACAGCGTCGAGGTACTGTTTCAGGGTTTCCTGATCCTTCTTGGAAAGTTGGCGCGCCAGCGACCGTGAGTTCTCGATCAGCAAGTCCAAGGCGCTCTTGCTCCGCGCCAGTCGCGCCGCCGCCTCCCTGCCGGTCGTCACGAACAGCATGTCGAAGATTTCCTTTGGCTTGTTCATCGCCGGGATCGGCCGGCCCTCGCGGTTGAACGACTGCGTCTGCGCGCCACGCGGACCGCCGACACCCCCGTTCGTCGATAAGACCAGCGACGAGTGGCGGGCGAACTCCCCGGCGTGCTCCGCGTAGGCCTGGTCGAGCGAGATCGTGTTCTGGTACGGCCCAGATCCGCCGATGGGGGCGCCCGTCAGGTATTGGTCCGCGTTGGAATGGCCATGGACATTCCGCGCGACGGGATGGGACAGCCCCGAATAGATGGTGATCTCGTCGCGCAGCGGGTTCAGCACATCGAGCACCTTCGTGAGCTCAAAGTCCTTCTCACCGCCCCGAGGGAACCAGCTCCAGTCCCTCCATGCCGGGTCCGACTTGAGCGGCATCCCTACGCCATCGGGGTGATAGACGCTGAGAAAACGCCTCGGTGTGGCGTTGGGAGACGTTGCTGCCCCGGCGAAAGTCTCAAACCACGGCAGGGCAAGCGAAACCCCCGTGCCACGGAGAAACACTCGCCGATTCAGTGGTTTGGTCTTGCTGTTCATCGCCTGTCCCTCGCCCCTTTTGCCCGACCCCGACAATCGTTTGCCATTCGGTGCCGGGTGAAATTTCCTCGATTGCCCCGGGCTCCTATCGTGCCTGCCAACCTTCGTACTGCCCCGCATGTCGAACCCGCCTGGTGCCTCCCGCCTCACTTCGCGTTGAAGAGGTTGCTGCCCACGATCAGGTGGATCAGGTCACGCAGGCCGTCACCCCCTCGCCGGAATTGCCCTGTCAGGTTTTCAACCTCCGAACGGTCGCCGAAGGTGATCGGCCTGCCCAGCGCGTAGGCCGCCAGCTTGTGGGTCATCGCCATGGCGAATTGGTCCTGACGGTCCGCCAGCAGGTAAGCCTTCAGGCCGTCCACTCCCGCGATTGTCTGGTGGTTGAACAACTCCGCCGTGGCGTCCACGGGTTTCTTGTCGATCTGCGTCCGGAAAACACCCAGGGCATCGTAGTTTTCAAAGGCGATGCCCCACGGGTCGATCCTGGAGTGGCACGATCGGCAAGCCGCCTTGTCGCGGTGGTCGGCGAGCCGCTCCTTCAGCGACATTTTGAGGATCTCCGGGTTCGTCAGGTCCACTTTCGGCACATCCGGAGGGGGAGGTGGCGGCGGGTCGTGGAGGATCCGTTTCAAAACCCACACACCCCGCTTCAACGGGTTGGAATCCTTGCCGTCTGAGTTCATGGCCAGGAAGGCGGCGCCTGTCAACAGTCCGCCGCGGTGCGCCTTGCCGCCAATCGACACCCGGCGAAAATCGGGACCCCGCACTCCCGCGATCCCGTAGTGCGCGGCCAGCCGTTCATTGACCACCGCGTAATCCGAATGGATGAAGTCCATGACGGTGCGGTTGTTTTTGAGCACCTCCTCAAAGAAGGCGATCGGCTCCTCCTGGATCGCCTCCCTCAGCGGGCCGGACGGCAGATGCGAAACGCTGTTCAGACCCTCCAAGCCCAACCACTGCCCCACGAAATGCTCCGGGAACCGTCTGGCACGCGGGTCTCCCAGCATGCGCTCCACCTGCTTCGCCAAGGTTGCCGGCTCACGCAGTTTCCCCCGCTCGGCCAACCCCAAAAGCTCCTCATCCGGCACGCTCGACCACAAAAAAATGGCCATGCGGCTGGCCAGTTCCAGCTCGCTGATCCGGGCCGAGTTTTCCACAGCACCGGTCGGTGCCCTCTGGGTCAGGTACAGGAACTCGGGGGTGGACAGCGCCGTCGCCAGCACCTCTACCATCGCATCCTCAAAGGTGGGGAATTCAGGCCGATACCTTGCGAACAATGACATGAACCGGTCGGTTTCCCCAGGCGCCACACCCGCCGCAAGAACCGGCCCAGCACCTCGCGGCCATACGCGGCCTCGTCGCCCCGCTTTTCGCTTTCAAAGAAGATGGCGGTATGCGTTTTCGGCGGCCACTGCTCGTAAAACGGGGCGGTGACCTCCACCTGGTCGATCATCACCTTGAGGCGGTCCTGGCCCCCGGTCGCGTTGGAGTTGTTGCGGATGTGCAGGAACTCGTCCCGACGCGGGAAGGTGGTGGCGAGTTTCCGAAAGGGGTTGCGCTGGATGTCGGCAAGCGGGATGTGGAAATCGATAAATTGCGGATTCTCGATGGGCGCAGTGACCGGAATATCCCGCTGGCTGATGACCTGCTTGAAGTTGGCGTCGTTGCTGGTGTGCGCGCTCAGCAGCAGGCTCAAACTGGCGTATTCGTCCGGGTTCATCGACGAGCGACCGGCCCTTATGCGGACACGCATCATCCCTTCGTCGGGCAGGAACCGGTCCAGGTTCAGTTTCAGTTCCTCCCCGCCGGGAAGCACCAGCACCACGGGCGAGGCGGGCGGGAATTCCCCTGCCACAGCCTCGTCCCGGGGTAACGCCTTCTCCGGGGAGAAGTACACCCCTTTGCCCGTTTCACGATTAAGCAGGTGCTTCTGGTTTCTGACCTTGGGAGTATTCACCTCCCCGGGTTCGAAAGTCTTGGCCTTTTTCGGGGCCTTGTCCATCTCCTCCCGCATCGAGATGGAATAGGTGACAGCTTTGGGGCGCCCGCCGCTGACGGTGGCCCGTTTCAGCGCCTTCAGGGCGATCTCCCGGTACATGGCAAGCTGGGCCGGTTATCTGGAGCAGTTCCGAGCTGTTCTGGAATCCATCCTCGGTGGTGGTTTCCGGCGGCAGCTTGCCCGCCAAGGGATAGGAGAGTCCGAGGATATCCTGCAGGGCATGGTCGTATTCGTACTTGGTCAACCGCCTGAAGGAAGAATGTTCGCTGCTATTGCGACGGGTGAGCGACGCCTTGTTCAGCTCCCCGCCCAGCCATTCGGTAACCAGTCCCCGATCGATCTCGCTGAGCGCGTAAGCCGGCTCGTCTTCCGGCGGCATTTCCGATTTGCTCAGCACGCCATGCACATCCCGCCATCTTTCGGCGTCGGGCCCGGCGAGCATATCCGGATTCAGTTGATCGATCCGGAATCCGCCCTTGGCCTTCTTGGGGCCATGGCAGGCCACACAGCTTTTCGCCAGGATCGGCTCCACTGATTTCCGGTAGCGGGCGATATCGGCCTTGGGAATTTCATCCACGGTGGCTGGCGTGAACTTCGATTCTTTCAGATATCTGGATTGGCTCAGCCCTTCTCTCGGGCCGTCTCCAATACGCCACGCGACTCCTGGCCCCCGGCGCCGGGAATCCAGCACGCGATCCCAACCGCAACGCAGAAAACAATCTTGGAGAGCTTCATGGGGTGGCTTCGCATCCTCGGCAGGTTTGAGACACGCAAGCCTTGCGCTCAATCTTTTTACATATTATAACCTAATTTACATCGCCCCAACTACGAGGTCTATCTATTTTCGCCCGGCATGGTAAAGTATCGCTGGTGAATCGAGTTCCCGGGGCCATTTGATGGTTAGGCAAGTCGGGTGATTGTTTTTCAAGGGGGGCGATTCCATGGGAATGACCCGCCGCAAGGCGCTGAAGGCCGGCGGTGCCGTCCTCACGCTTCCGCTGTTCCGCTCGCTGGCCCCCGCCGCAGATGACAAGGCCTTCCAGAATCCAAGCCAGAAGCTGGCGATCATTTACATCCCCAACGGCATCGTGCGGCGCTGCTTCTTCCCCGGGGAGGAAAAGGCGTATATTCCCGACTTCATCGGCGGCTTCGATGCCGACAAGACCAAGGAGCAGCGCCGGATCAGGCAAAAGCCCGGCCTTTACCCGCTTGAATTGACCCAGACGCTGAAACCGCTTTCCGAACACGCCGCCGACATCACCCTGATCACCGGCCTCGACAGGTCCTACAAGCACGGGCAGGATGTGCATGCCCAGGGTTCCTCATGCTACCTGACCAGCCTGTCGCCCGAGCAGGCGGCTGCCAAGGGGGTCCGTCACCCCAACGGGCGGACCCTCGACCAGGTGATCGGCGATGTGGTGGGCCGCTCGACGGCGTTCAACACCTTGGAGATCAGTTGCAACGGGTTCACAACCCCCAAGGAACCCATCGAGTTCGACAACATCTCCTGGTACGGCCCGGACAGGATGGCCCCGTCCATCAAGGATCCCAAGAAGCTCTACGACCGTCTGTTCATGCGTGACGGGCTGGGGTCCCGCCTGTCGGATGTGACCGACCTAGTCTTGGCCGACGCCAACTCCCTGTCGCGCAGGCTCGGCCGGGACGACAAGGAAACCCTCGCGCAGTTCATGCACATGATCCGCGACATCGAACTGAGGATCCGCAGACTCGACAAACTGCTGGCCGAATCCGACATCCGGATTCCCAAGGGCGAGGTGCTCCCCCGGGGCGAATACATCCGCCTGCAGGCGGACCTGATGATCCTCGCGTTCCAGATGGGGATCACGAATGTCTGCACCTTCATGATCGGGCCCGAGCGCTGGGACGCGACGCTCATGTACGAGGGCGTGTTCGACAAGCCCGTGCAGCACCACAACATGACGCACAACCAGAAGGGCGACGGTTACAAGGATATCCAGAAGATCGACCTGTTCCACATGCGCCAGTACGCCTATGTGCTCTCGCGGATGAAGGCGATTCGGGAGGCTGATGGTTCAAGCCTGCTGGACAACTCGATCGTCGCCTACGGGGCGGGACTCGGTGATGGCGCGACGCACCAGTACTACGACCTGCCGATGATCGTCGCCGGCAAGGCGGGGGGGAAGGTGCGACAGGGTCGGCACATCAGGTGCCCGGGCGGCACCCTAAACTCGAACCTGTGGCTCACCTTCGCCAGGCTCATGGGTCTGGACCTCAAGCAATTCGCCGACAGCACCGGCGAGATCGCGGACCTGAGGGCCTGAGGATCAGAATCACTACCGGGATCACTCCTTCATGACCATGGGCCTCGCAATCCTGCTGGCACTCTGCCTAGGCCACCCCGCGTCGCCGGATGACAAGGCTGCTGAAGATACCGCCTCGGCATACCCGGCCTTGCTAAAGGCCCATTGCGCGAAATGCCATGGGGAAGCGAAACCCAAGGGCGCCTTCCGGGTGATGGGAGGCCTTTCCGCCGGAACGCCCGAGGCCAAGGCGGGCCACCTGCAGCGGATCCTCGATGCCGTCGAATCCAGCGACATGCCGCCCGAAGGCGAACCTGGATTCACCGACCGGCAGCGGGCAGGTCTGCTTGGTTGGCTCAAGGAGTCGATCCGCTCCTCCTCGAGAGGGCTTGAACAGGCCCCGCCCCGGCTGCACCGCCTGACACGGCTGCAGTACAACAACGCCGTGCGTGACCTGTTCCGGCTCAACCGCGATGTCTTCGGGTTGCCCGAGAAACTCATGACCCGCCAGGACCGCCACATCCCCTCTACCACGGGAAAGATGCCCGAAAGCGTCCGCGTGGCGTCGCTAGCCCTCAATCCCCATCCGGGCCTCGCGGGGGTGATGCCGTTCCCCAAGGACTTGCGCGCCGAGCACGGCTATGACAACCAGGCGGACAAGCTCACCCTATCCCCGTTATTGCTGGACGCCTTCCTGAAGCTGGGTGTTTCGATCCTCGAGAGCCCAGACTTCAACCCCCAAACCGTGGGAATCTGGAAGGACTTTTTCCAGGAGCCCGGGGCCAAAGAGGAGCCCGCAACGCGGATCGTCAACCGCCTCAGACCCTTCCTTCGGATCGCATTCCGCGGGCCCGTTGAGGATGAGGTGTTGCGTCGCTATTCCACCTTCGCCGAATCCAAAATCCGTCAGGGGGCTTCGTTCACAGAGGCCATGAAAAAGGTGGCTTCCGCCGTCCTTTGCTCCCCCCTGTTTCTCTATCAGTCCTCAAGAGCCGACGGATCGGGCAGGCAGTTCGAGCTGGCGTCCAGGCTGTCCTTCTTCCTGTGGTCGAGCATCCCCGACGCGGAATTGCTCGACATGGCCGAGCATGGCGGTTTTGACTATCCCGGCGCGATCCGCCGCGCCATCGGGAGGATGATGGCCGATCCGAAGATCGAGCGATTCCTCGACAGCTTCCCGACGCAATGGCTGCAACTGGAAAACGCACTCGGGGCCACCCCCGACCCCGTGAAAAGCCCCTACTTCAATCTGGGGGAAGGCTATCCGGCCAGCCTGGCGATGGTGCTGGAACCGCTGCTGCTGTTCGACGCGGCCTTCATTGAAGACCGCCCGATAGCCGAGCTTGTCTCTCCCTCGTTTTCCTACCGCAACCCGTTCCTGCGCGACTGGTACGGCCATAACCTCACCCCGGTGATCCCCTCCGAGGCTGAGGTGGCCGAAAAAAACCGTTTGACTGATGCGCGAAGGAAAAAGATGCAGGCGCGCATCACCCAATCGAGGGCCGACATCGATTCCATCGTGGAACCGGCCAGGGCCCGTTGGCTCACGGAAGGCCGTCGCAAAAAACCGGCAGACCTCAGGCCCTACGCATCGTGGGATTTTGACTCGGGCCTGAAAGACTCCGTCCGCGCCCTGGAATTCAAGGCGGTGGGCGAGGTTCGGCAGGTTGCCGGGGAAGTTGTCTTGGGACCTGGCTACCTGCAAAGCGGCCCGCTGCCGGTCGAACTCAAGGCGAAAACCATGGAGGTGTGGTGCGAGCTGGCAGACATCAACCAGCGTGGCGGCGGCCTGATGACGATCGAGGGCCCCGGCGGGCTTTTTGATTCCATCGTCCTAGGCGAACGAAAGCCCGGGCACTGGATCTCCGGAAGCAACCAATTTGCCCGCACCGAGGATTTCGCCGAATCCGAACCGGAATCGACCCCCTCGCAGAGGCTGCACCTCGTCATGGTTTATGGCGAGGATGGCACCACCAGGCTCTATCGCAACGGGCGCCCCTATGGCAAACCGTTTCGCAAGGGAAGCACCTCTTTCCCCAAGGACAAGAGCTTTGTGCTGTTGGGGCTGAGACAACTTCCGGCCGGCGGCAACAGGCACCTCCTCTCGGTACGCATCGACAAGGCCAGGTTGTACGACCGGGCCTTGAGCCCGGAGGAAGTCGCCAGCGCTTCCGGCGAAGGCGGCTTCGACCTGCCCGAGAAGGAGCTGGCCACTATGGTGTCGAAGGCCGATCTCGCGCGTCTGGGCGAACTGAGGGAAAACCTGGACCGCAACAAGCGCGAACTGGAAAACCTCCCACCCACCATTGATTTCCGTAAGGTGCGAAGCGAGGCCATCCAGGCATTCCAGAATCAATTGAGGGAAAAACTGCGCTCCACCGTTTTCCAGAGGGTGCAGCTTTCCTCCTCGCGTGATGGCGGCATCATCACCAACGCGGCGGTGCTGAGCATGACATCCGGGCCCACGCGCACCCAGCCGATCGCCAGGGGATCCTGGATCCTGGGGGTGATCTTCAACGATCCGCCCGCTCCCCCACCCAATGATGTCCCTCCCCTCAAGGAGAACAACGATCCAAATCTCACCATCCGGGAGCAATTCGCGGCCCACCGCGAGCACGCCTCGTGCGCCGGTTGCCATGCGAAGATCGACCCGCTCGGCTTCGCTCTGGAAAACTTCGACATCACGGGCCGCTGGCGCGAGAAATACGAAAACGGCCGGCCCATTGACGCCTCCGGCACGCTCTGGCGCAAACATGCGTTCACGGGGGTGACCGATTTCAAGGCGGCGATCGTCGGCGAAAAGGACCGCTTCGCCAAGGCATTTTCCCGCCATTTGCTTCGTTACGCATTGGCGCGGGAACTGCTTCCGGCTGACTCCCTAGTGGTGGATGACATTACAGCCCGCACCCGGGGCAGCGACTACAGGCTCCAGACCCTCATCCGAGAGGTGGCGTTCCACGCTGCCGGCGGGACATCCGAACCAATGGACGAAAAACCGAAAAAATAGCCATTTGGCGTGCTAAGCAACCAACCCATGTGGCCCGGCCTGAGGTCGCATGGAGAAGGGACCGTCTTGCATCAGGGTTGGTGCGCGGATGATCGGTGGTAAGGGTGTGACTAGGAATTGGACCACATGATTTTCCTGTTTGGCCTGCGTTGGACGAAACAATTAGAATCCTGCCCATGGGGGATGGATGATGGAAATAACCCGCAGGAATTTTCTCAGCTCGGCAGCGGTTGGCGCGGGTTCGGCCCTCGGGATTCCGGCGTGGGCCGACTACCCGGTCGTGGTTCCTTCTTACCTGGAGGGTTACGAGAACCTCTACCGCAAAAATCCAAAGGCGGCCGCCCTTGAGTGGCTCGTCAAATCGCGTTGGGGCTTGTTCATCCACTATTATTCCCTGCACAGCCTGCGCGGTATCACGGCCAGAGATGCCTCAGCAAGGAAAGGAAAAGGCAAGGACGAGTGGAAGAATTTCAAGCAGGGTGCGCTTGAGGAATACGCGAGGCTGGAAAAAACCTTCACCGCCGCCAGGTTCGATGCCGACTTTATCACCGATCTGGCGCTTTCTGCGCAGATGGGCTAGGTGAACTTCACCACTCGCCACCTTGGCGACTTGTACCTGTTTCGCACGGGGCAATCCAAGTTCAAAAGCCTGAACTCCCCGGCGAAGCGCTACCTCGTGGGGAAATCGCGGAGCAATGCCGCAAGAAGGGACTGGGACTGTTCCTCTATTGCCCGCCTGATGAGGCCCGAACCGAACCGCAGGCCGCCTTCGGACCGCAACCCCACGGCAGTGTGAGGGTCACGGGGCGAAAATCATTCTTGGGTGACTGAAACTAAGGACAGACCTTGGAGAATTTCCGAAGCTAAGAAACGGCAAAAACCTGTCCAATGATTGGGGTCCACCTTACTACGGTCGGCCAGTCCTTCGTGCCCGTCCGCGTAGTGCCCGATACGATCGTCGAGTTGATCCTCCCCACGGGCGTGCAACTCCGCATGCCACCTGGCGAGACGGTGGTGAAGCGGAAGGGGCGCGGTTTTATCGTCAGGAGCGGTCCGTGCCAAAATGAAATACAGGAGGCCTGACTCTACCCCGTTGCGATGCGACCGCATGCTTGATGCGGACACAAAGCACTGTAACTAGAAACTACACCATTACCTCAGTTCTGCACTTTGGAATGATTGACCTCTTCCCAAAAACGCATTCAGGAACCAAGTGACACTTTGTCAGATCCTATGGGGGTTGGGTTCATGGAGGGGGTGCGATTCACTGCCGGGTAGATCAACAACAGGCTGAAATAAGCCGAGGTAGTTCCGCTGTACCCCCGGGCCTTGGTCCCCATCTTGTCGCCGTTGGTCTCGACGATCACACCGGCGCCGCCGAGGGAATTCAGCGGTGGGCCGGGCAACGACTGGCGTGCCAGGCACTGGAGTTCATAGCGGAGCCCTTCCTGGTCCCACACGGCTTCGATAAACGTTGTAGTTTCGGCTTCAGCGTTTGGAGGCCAGGACGACCGATTCCACTCCCCAGCAGGTCCCTGAGCAGCCCCTGGCAATACACCTGCCCATTCCGACCGGCGGCGCCTTGCCGTTATGGGGCGGTAACGGCTTCAAAAACCCCTCAAATTCCGGTCCCATCGCCTCAACCGGAGCTTGGTTTATCGGATTTCCTCCGATGGCTCTCCTGCCTGCATTCCCCCAGAGGGCGCTGTGGTATAATGAAATCATCATCCCTGCTCCCAAATCAAGCCTTCGGCTCACGGACCTTTCGCAATGGGTACACCTGCCGCCGGCTCGAACCCGCCGACATTGTCGCTGGCCCTCTGTTCCGTGCTGGTTCTTTCGGTCGCCACAAGTCCCGCGCTTGCCTTCGTGCCAAAAGAAGTGCAGGCTATCCTCACTTCCCATTGCTCCGACTGCCATGGCCAAAAGGGTAGGGATAGCATTGACGTCACCTCCCTAGACACACTTAAGCTGGGTGACCGACTTGAGGTACTGAACAAGATTCAGGACCAGCTCTTCTTCAAGATGATGCCGCCGCCGTCAGCCGATCAGCCGAGCGAAAGGGAAGCACGCGTTCTGGGCGAGTGGGTGCGGGCCGAGTTGCGGCGGCACAAGGCGTCCAAACTAGACGATCGCCTTCCGTACCCGGACGCCGGGAATTATCTCGATCACAGCGCCCTTTTTGACGGGTCGATTACGGACAAACCTTACACCCCCGCCCGCAGGTGGCTTGTCAGCCCGCAGATCTTCGAGGAGCGGGTGCTCGACGTGTTCCAGTTGGAAGGGAGGGAGCGGGAAAAATTTCGGCGGTCCGGCTTCTACGGGGTCACAAATCCGTTCGTGCTACCCGACCACGCCGGGGTGCGGTACTACGACCTGACAATGCTGGACGGCGGGCACCTGCTGGTGATGCTGGGCAACGCCGAATGGATCGCCAACAAGCAACTTCAGGCGGCAATGGTGAAGGCCGGTGACCCGAAGGCTGGTTCGAATGACCCGAAAGACAAATGGTATCCGAAGACCACCCCGCCCGCGTTCGAAGCCATCGTCGCCAAGAAGGGCGTTCCTTCGGACGACGAGGTCCTTGCTGCGGTGCGAACGCAGTTCAGCCTGGTGTTGCGGCGGAAGGCGACCGACGCCGAACTGAGCCAGTGCCTTGCCCTGACGCGCGACGCTATCAAGGTGGCCGGCAACACTGAAGGGCTGCGGCAGATGCTCAAGGCGGTGCTGCTGGAGTCTGAGTTCGTGTACCGGATGGAGTTCGGGGAAGGCAAACCGGACATGTTCGGCCGAGTGGTGCTTTCCCCGCGGGAAGCTGCCGACGCCCTTGCCTACGCTGTTGGCGACCGCGGGCCGGATGAACAACTGTTGAATGCCGCTGAGAGCGGGAAGTTGACCACCAAGGCCGATTTCGAGCGGGAGACGCTCCGGCTTCTCGCCGACCCGACAAACTTTGCCGGCCCAGTGGACAAATCATTGGGCTTCCAAGCCTCGACCACCTCGACTCATCCACGTCTGGTCCGCTTCTTCCGCGAGTTCTTTGGCTACCCGATGGCGGTGAAGGTATTCAAGGACGGGAAACGGGCGGACGGACATTTCGCTAATGCCGACCGCGGGAACACGCAGACACCGGGCCGCCTGATTGACGAGGCGGACCGCCTCGTTGTTTGGGCGCTTGACCGTGATAAATCGGTGTTCGAGACCTTACTCACGACCGAACGCTTCTTCGTTTACCACCCCATTGACAACGAGAAGGGTCAGGCGCTGATCGACAAGTGGAAGGCGGCATACGACGCGCTGAAGGACACGGACTGGAAGAAGAACCCGGACAAGGTTGCCGCAGACCACGCCGATGTGATCAAGAAGTACCTGGATCCGAAGGGATTGCCTGGGAGGAGCAAGGCGCGGCACGACAACAGCGTCGCCCGGATGATGACCCACTTCGAGTACACATTCGGAAGGGGACGAAACCCATTCACCGTCCTGCCGTGGGCGCACGGCAACCAGTACTGGTACTCTCCCATTTACAACTTGCCGACAATGCCCGGGCGGGAGGGTAAATATGGGGGGAACGACGGCTTCGACTACCACCCAGTGCAACCATTCCCCCTGGCCAACCGCAAGGGTATTCTGACCCATCCCGCGTGGTTGGTGGCGTTCTCCGCCAACACCGCCTCAGACCCGATCCGACGCGGGCGATGGATCCGGGAGAAACTTCTCGCGGGGGTGGTGCCCGACATTCCCATCACAGTCGATGCCAAGGTGCCCGAAGACCCGCACAGGACGCTTCGCGAGCGAGTGAGTTCGGTCACGAAGGGGGCGGCCTGTATCAAGTGCCACAGCCGGATGAACGACCTCGGGTACCCGCTCGAACAGTTCGACGACTTCGGTCGTTTCCGCACTATCGAACCGCTCGAGCACCCCGACAACCTCATCACCACCGGCTACGGCAAATCCACGTTCGACACTTACAAGACGAAACCGGTTGATCCCACGGGTGTTTTAGTTGGCACGGGGGACCCGAAGCTTGACGGCCCGGTGAAAGACTCCTTCGAATTGATCGACAGGCTCGAGAAGTCCGACCGCGTTCGGCAGTCGATCATCCGGCACGCCTTCCGCTTTTTCCTGGGTCGCAACGAACTTCCCTCCGATTCACAGACGCTGATCGAGGCCGACCGGGCATACCTGACCAGCGGCGGCAGCTTCAAGGCCGTCATCGTGGCGCTGTTGACGTCTGACTCCTTCATCTACCGCAAAAACTTGGGGAAAAGAACATGAGCACCCGTCGCGACTTCATGGCGACCGCCGCCCTCGGGGGAACCGCCATTACGCTTGCCCCCCGGGCAGTGTGGGCGAAGGAGACAGGCAGCAAACCGCCGATGCGGTTCATATTTCTGCACAAGGGGAACGGCCTGTTCCCGTCTGTAATGGTCCCACCCTCGATGAGCAGGGAAGAGGCCAAGACTGAGGCAAATAAGGGACCGCTCAACCTTGAACTGGCCAAGCACGAGTTGCCTGAGTGGATGAAGCCACTAGGTGCACACCAAAGCGACCTGACCATCCTGCAAGGGTTGTCGGGCAAGATGTGCACCACCGGTCACCACACCTGGTGCTCGTCGCTCGGCGTGTTCAAGGCAAACGAGCGTGTCAGCTCGATCAAGTGGGCGACGGTGGATTTCGAACTGGCCAAGCTGTTCCCGTCGCCGATGGAACATGTCGAGTTCGCCTGCTTCCCGCTTGGAGGGGGAAACGCCCGTGGGACCCTGAACGGCATAGCCACCGGCTTTTCGGCTCGTGGCCCGCAGCAGCCGAATTATGCTTTCGGCTCGCCCCGGATCGCAGCCCAGGAGTTGTTCAAGTCGGTTTCCACCGACCGGGGCGTTCAGGTGCGGTCACAACTGGGTCGAGAGGCGCTGGAATTTGCCGCCAAGCGGGAGAGGAATTTGGCGGAGGCCTCGCGGGGGGACGAAAAGGCCAAAGTCCAAAGCTACGCCGACTCCCTTGATGCCGTCCGTGGGCGTGACCGCAAGGTGGACGCGATGTCCGAGGCCATCCGCCCGCATGTCCCCAGGTTGGACGCAAAATACCTGGCCGAGGAGATGACCACCGTGGACCGCCAGCGTGGGCATGTCGAGGTGCTGCTCGCCGCCCTAATCTCCGGGCTGACAAACGTGGTCGCCTTTACGGTGGACGAACTCGGCCACGAGTACACCGGACTGTCCGGATTGGAAACCGAAAAGGTGAATCTTCACGACATCGGGCACGGGAAGGGTTTCGGCAAGCTGACAGCCGACGAAGTGCGATTTGCCGTCCGCCGCCAGCACATGACGCTCATCGATACCATCGCCAGCAGGCTAAAGAAAGTGCCAGAGGGCGACGGCACGCTGTTCGACAACACGATTATCTTTTACTTCCCGGACAACGGTGAGACGCACCACTCCCACGGGACCGAGTACCCGTTTGTGGTCCTTTCCGGGAAGAACGCGAAGTTGAACATCCGGGGCAGGTACATCCGCCTGCCGAACTACGGCGAGAAGGGGCACAAGACGCTCGGCAACTGGTATACCACCCTGCTTAACGTGCACGGCAACCCGGTCAAACACTACGGTGATCCAGACCCCGGACTCGCCCGGTTCGGGCTGGACCAAACTGGGGCCATCAAGCAGTTCCTTGTCTAATCCTGACCAATAAGGCCTCCAGAGATTCCGCTATGCCCGCCAGAATAATTGCCGCCTTCGCGTGGTTAGCCCTGACCGGGGCGACCCAGGCTGGCAACGAACCGCTCAAGGTGTTTATCCTTGCCGGTCAGTCGAACATGGAGGGGCACGGGTTCATCGCCGCCAACCCGAAGCGGAACGGGGGAAAAGGCAGCCTGGAGTATTCTGCCAAGGACAAGTCCACCGCCGACAAGTTCAAGCACCTTCTGACTAAGGACGGCCAGTGGGCCGTTCGCGACGACGTGTGGATTCATTACCTTGACCGCAAGGGCAAACTCACGGCTGGGTTCGGTGTGAAGGACGACCGCATTGGCCCTGAGCTGGGGTTTGGGTGGGTGGTTGGCGACGCGTTCGAGGAGCCAGTGCTGCTCATCAAACTGGCGTGGGGCGGCAAGAGCCTGGGGAAAGATTTCCGCCCGCCGAGCGCGGGAGGTGAAGTCGGGCCGTATTACACCGAGGTCGTGAAACGCACCAAGAGTGTTCTGGGTGACCTCAAGAAAGAGTTCCCGGAACTGGGTGACCGCGGGTACGAACTGTCCGGGTTCGGCTGGCACCAGGGTTGGAACGACCGCATCAACCAGGCGTTTGTGGACGCGTACGAGAAGAACATGGCCCACTTCATCCGCGACATCCGCAGGGATCTCGGGGTCAAAGACCTGCCGTTTGTCATCGCTGAGACGGGGATGACCGGCCCGGAGGAGAAACACCCCCGGGCACTGGCGCTCATGAAGGCCCAGGCGGCGGTGGCCGAGTACGAGGAGTTCAAGGGGACCGTGGCATTCGTGAAGACCCGAAACTTCTGGCGGAAGGAGGAAGTTTCACCGACCAAACAGGGATACCACTGGAACTCCAACGCGGAGACCTACTACCTGATTGGCGAAGGTATGGGGCACGCGATGAGGAAGCTGTGTGAGAAGAAACTAGCGAAGTGAGCGGACTACGCCTGGTTCCTCAACGGTTCGCGTTCCCAACTATAACCACAATTCGGTGAGGTGCGAGAGATGTTCCTGCATATCGCTTCCGCGTGCGCGGTCCTGCTGCTCGTCCACGGGGGGTCGGCTCCCGCCGACGATCAACCGAAGCGACCAAACCTGCTCGTCATCACCGCGGACGACATGAACGCCGACTCCGGCGGCTGGAACGGCAACACGCTCGGGGCGACGCCGAACCTGGACATGTTCGCGAAGGGCGCCCACCGGCTGGTCAACAGTCATGTCACTGTGCCGATCTGTCAACCTGGCCGGTCGGCGCTGATGACCGGTCGCGTCCCGCACCGCAACGGCGCGCTCGGGTTCAACCCGATCCGCCGCGATGTTCCGACGCTCGTCGAGGTTCTGCGTGACAATGGGTACTACACCGGGGTCATCGCGAAGGCCGTTCACATGGCCCCCGCCGACAAGTTCCCGTGGCACGCGGTCGGCGAGCAAGCCCTTGGCAAGCAACCGAGGAGGTTCGCGGAGAAATTCCGCGAGATGCTCGCGGCCGCAGCCAAGGAGAACAGGCCGTTCTTCATCAACGCGAACATCTGTGATCCCCACCGACCGTTCATCAACGGGACCGGCAGGAAGGTGCAGCCCGATGACTCACTCGACGGCGTCCGCAAATTCAAACCCGGGGAGGTGACGGTGCCGTCGTTTCTCGAGGACCTCCCGAAGGTTCGGGAGGAAGTCGCGCAGTACTACTCGTCCGTGAGCCGTTTCGATGCCACATTCGGTCTCCTGATTAGGGAGTTGACCGCCGCCGGCCGGGACGCGGACACCGTGGTGGTGTTCATGTCGGACCACGGCATGTCGTTACCGTTTGCCAAGGCGACTGTTTACTACAACGGCACATGGTCACCGGTTCTGATCCGCTTTCCGGGCCAGAAAGACCCGAAAGTGCATACCGAGTTCGTCAGCAGCGTGGATGTCATGCCCTCTCTTCTTGAACTGCTCGGCACGAAATCGCCTGCGGGAATGGATGGGCGTTCTTGGGTGCCGCTCTTGAGGGGCGAAGCGCAGACAGACCGTGATTTCGTTGTCACGCACGTGAACACGGTCAGCAGCGGGAAATCGTTCGCACAACGATGCGTCCGCACGAAGGACCGCGCCCTGATGTTCCACGCGTGGGTGGGTGGGCCGGACAAGTTCCGCGTCGAGGCCATGAACGGCCTGAGCTTCGCCGCGATGAGTGGCTCGGTTGAACCAAAAGTCCAGGCACGAGTGAAGCAACTTCTGGAGGGGGAGCCCCTGATGCTTTTCGACACATCGAAAGACCCGAACGAGCGGAAGAACCTGGTCTGCGACCCGTACTACGCAAACGACTTAGCGGAACTGAGCCAGAAACTGCTCGCCCACATGAAGCGGACCGAAGACCCTCAGACGAAGGCTTTCGAGGCTGTGCTGGCAACAAAATAAGTGATTCCAGAATTGAGCGACGTTCGGCGCCTCCGGGGAAGACCCGACTTACCCAAGAAAGAGGAATCAATCATGCGTGCCCGAATTCGACTCTTCCGCCCCGCGGTCGCGGCTCTCATCGTACTGCTCTCGGTTGCCCACTGCGGACTGGCCGCCGATCGCAAGCCGAACTTCGTTTTCATTTACTCGGACGACCACCGCTGGGATGCCATGGGCGTTGTGCAGAAAGAACAAGGGCAACAGGCCCGCTTTCCGTGGTTCAAGTCACCCCATATGGACCGGCTGGCTGCAGGTGGGGTGCGTTTCCGGAACGCCTTCGTCACCCTGTCGCTGTGCGCCCCTAGCCGGGCAGCGTTTTTGACAGGTCGTTACAACCACGCGAACGGAATCACGAACAACAGCAAGTCTTTCCCAGCAGGCGCCGTCACCCACGCGACCCTGTTGCGCGAAGCCGGGTACAAGACAGCTTATGTCGGCAAGTGGCACATGGGTAACCAGAAGGGGCCTCGGCCAGGATTCGATTACTCGGCCAGTTTTGTCGGCCAGGGCAGGTACAACGACTGCCCGTTCGAAATCAACGGGACACCCACCCCGACCAAGGGTTGGGTGGATGCCGTGAGCACCGATTTCGCCGTTGGTTGGATGAAAGAGAACCGTGACAACCCGTTTTCCTTGGTCGTCGGGCTGAAGAGCGCGCACGGTCCTCGCGGCGGTAATGGCCTGCCTGAGCACCTGCGAAACCTTTACACGAATGAAAGAACCCTCCCGACTCCCAACTGTGGGGTGCCGGCCGTGTTCCACCAGAAGGACCCGAAGACCGACAAGTTCCCGCTCGGCCTCGCCGACAATGCCGTCCACCTGGACTACCTGCGGCACGTAGCAGGCCTGGACGAGCAGATCGGCCGCCTGCTTGACGCGATAGACGAGTTGAAGCTGACCGAAGATACGGTGGTCGTTTACACAAGTGATAACGGCTACTTCCTCGGTGAGCACAACTCGGGCGACAAACGGGCACTCTACGACGAATCCCTGCGCATCCCGTTCCTCGTCCGCTACCCCCGGATGTTCGGCAAGGGGAAGACCGTGGACGAGATGGTCCTCAACATCGACCTCGCTCCGACTTTCCTGGACCTCGCAGGGGTGCAGATCCCGAAGAAGATGCAAGGGGCAAGCTGGAAGGAACTGGCCGCGGGCCGCAAACCGGCAGACTGGCGGGGCGCTTTTTTCGCCGAGTACTACAAGGAACTCGGCAATGTGCCCACCTGTTACGCCATTCGCACCTCCACCCACAAACTCGTGAAGTATCCAGGTCGCCCGGATTGGACTGAGGTGTTCGACCTGATTGCCGACCCTTACGAAATCAAGAACCTGGCATCTGATGTGAACCTGACCACGAAACTGGAAGGGGAACTGACCCGACTTGTCAAAGACGTGGGGTACACAGAACCGAAAGCCGCCGCTCCGCCAAAGAATCCTGCTGCCAAAGCCCCCCGGCCCGTCGTGGATACTCATGTCCGCCTGTTGGATTTCGAGGGGCAAGGCGTCCTCAAGTAGATGGCCGCTGAAATCAAGGAGCGGAAAAGGTTATTCCTCCCGAGAGATCACCGGCCGCTCTCCTCGGCCAACGGCGCAAGTGCGTTCGTCTTTGTCAGGCCAGGTAAAGCATCCTGGACACCTATTGGACCCTGGACATGACGGCCAAGTAAAAGGACATGGAACGCGGGGTCATCGGCAACCCGTCAATGGTAATAGGAACCGACAGGTTTACCACCCCTGTTCAATAAATCAGGCAAGGTCGAAGGGCACATGAGTTGACCCTGTCGGTGCGGAGCCTAAAGGCAAAAAATACCGCTATCGGTAGAAGCCCGATTCGCGCCTGTCCCTATCCCGGGTGGAACCCATAATCCGGGTCCTTGGAGCCTCCACCCGGTCTTCTTGGCTGCCCGGGGAATTTGTTGTGATCCACTGCCTGAAATAGAAATTGCACTCCCCATGGGTTTCTTTCAGGCTTGTTGGCCCCGGCTTGCAGTTCGGCACGGCGGCGACTGACGAAGTCCGAATACAAGCACGGTCCAGATAAAATGCCTTGGAGCAAGCGGACGACCTCCCATGGAAGAGTTCCAGATCCGCCTCCAACCTTCCGCGAACGGAAGAAGAGAATTTTGACTGGCCCGGTGATTCTCCACCAACACGGAACGCCCGTGAAGTTCCTCAACATCTTGTGCTTCCTGCGGGGGACCACGCGTTCGTGTCCGCAACGGGCGCATTAGTAGGCTTTACCCGACACTGGCAGGAACTACCGGCTATACTGCGGGCTGTCTGTAGTCGTCAGCCGATTCAGCTCGCCCGGCCCGTCAGGAGCAGCCTCCATGATCCGCACCCTCACCGCGCTTGCAGTCCTGTTTGCCGCTACCCTCGGCTGGGCTACAGCTGCTGACCCGCTTGCCGGCAAGAAACCGAATGTTGTTTTCATCATCACCGACGACCAGGGGTACGGCGACATTTCCGCCCACGGCAACCCGGTTCTAAAGACACCGAACCTCGACCGGCTGCACGCCGAGGGGGTACGGTTCACCGACTTTCATGTCAGCCCCACCTGCTCGCCTACCCGGTCGGCGTTAATGACCGGCAGGCACGAGTTCAAGAACGGGGTAACCCACACCATCCTTGAGCGCGAACGCCTCACCTCCAAGGCCACCACGGTGGCCCAGGTGCTCCAGTCGACCGGATACAAAACCGGCATCTTCGGCAAATGGCATCTGGGCGACGAGCCCGACCGTTGGCCGGAAAAGCGGGGTTTCGATGAGATGTTCATCCACGGGTGTGGCGGCATTGGGCAGACTTACCCGGGGAGTTGCGGGGATGTACCCGGCAACAAGTACTTCGACCCCACCATCAACCACAACGGAAAATTCGAAAAGACCAAGGGGTACTGCACCGACGTATTCTTCGACCAAGCGACGAAATGGATCCAGGCTGTGAAGGGGAAAGAGCGGCCGTTCTTCTGCTATATCCCAACGAACGCCCCTCACGGCCCGCTTGTCGTTCGGACTGAAGACGAGGCCCGTTACAGGGACAAAGTGAAACAGGCAAACGTTGCCAAGTTCTTCGGAATGATCGCGAACATCGACGACAACATCGGCAAGCTGCTTGCCAAGCTGAAAGAGTGGGGGTTGGAGAAAGACACGCTGGTTATCTTCATGAACGACAACGGCGGAACAGCCGGGGTGCAGGTGTACAACGCCGGAATGCGGGGGTCCAAGAATACGCCGTGGCTCGGCGGAATACGGGCGGCTTCGTTCTGGCGGTGGCCGGGCACCCTTAAGCCGGCCGACTGCGACCGCCTTACTAGCCACACCGATTTCTTCCCAACGCTCGCCGAGATCGCCGGGGCGAAATTATCGGACGACATGAAGAAACAGGTCGAGGGCCGAAGCCTGGTTCCTCTACTGGAAAACCCGAAGGCGGATTGGGCGGAACGAACCCTTTACACCCATATCGGGAGGTGGCCAAAGGGGGCGCATGTGGACGACTACAAGTACGCCGGGTGTAGCGTGCGTACGAAACGCTGGCACCTGGTGTCGGTCGGCAAGGCAAAAGATGATGTGAAATGGCAACTGTTCGACATAAACGCCGACCCTGGCGAAAAGGCCGATGTGGCCGCCAATCACCCCGAGGTGGTGAGAAAGATAAACGCCGAGTACGACGCGTGGTGGGCGTCGCTACCGCCGTACCTGGTGAACGAGAACGCCGAGCAGCCGAGGGAAAACCCGTACAAGGAGCTGTACTACAAACAGTTTCCGCGAGAGGAGTGACGGACGATTACTGAGCAATTGCCACTTGAGCGAAGATAAAAAAACTGGGTTTTTCCCATGATTCACGTCCTGGTCGCCGTCAAAAGATCGACAGGACCGCGACCTCCCTCAAGTTGGACAGGATCGACATTCCGATTTGGATGCACGGGGCAAATGGGTTCGCGAAGGACTACCCAAAGGGTGACGCAGTTTTCGCGGGCCGCGATCGGTGCGAAGAGGAAAGGCTCGACGAACTGACCAAGAACAGGCTGTTCGAGGAGGCTCGTCCAACGGAAAAACTCTTCGACAATACACAAGATCCCGTCGGGGTGCCAAACCTCTCCGCCGAACCGAAGCACAAGGCCACACCGGAAGCGATGCGAGAGAAACTCCAAGACCGGGAAGGGAAACAAGGGCGATAAGGGGCCCAAACTCGGACCCATGCCCCTGTACGAATAGGCATGCATTTGGATCGCGGGGGCGGGATGATGGACCCTGTAAACTTGGAACGGAAAAAGTCCTCAAATTGACGGGGCGAAGGAGGGCAAGTGATGGGTTGGTTCGTGACCGCCGTAGCCGCTGTGTTCGCCGCGAACGGCGCTGCGGCTGCCACCGAACAGGCACAAAAGCCGAATGTCATCTTCGTGCTCTCGGACGACCTCGCGCAGGGCGACCTGGGGTGCTACGGCCAGAAACTGATCAAGACACCGCAACTCGACGCAATGGCGAAGCAGGGCATGCGGTTCACCCAGGCATACTGCGGCACGAGCGTGTGTGCCCCGTCGCGTACCTCGCTGATGATCGGGAAGCACATGGGGCACAGCCCCATCCGTGGTAACCGGGAGGTCCAGCCCGAGGGCCAGAAGCCCCTCCCGGCCGGGACAAACACGGTCGCGAAGCTGTTCAAGGACAACGGGTACGCGACCGCGTGCGTTGGCAAGTGGGGCATGGGGATGTTTGACACCCCTGGCAGCCCGTTACAAGTCGGGTTCGACCACTTCTTCGGGTATAATTGTCAGCGGCACGCCCACAGCTACTTTCCGAGGTACTTGTACCGCGACGACCAGCGGTTCAACCTGCCGGGCAATGACGGAAAAGGGGTCGGCAATACATACGCCCAAAACCTGATTGCCGACGAAACCCTCGCGTGGGTCACGGCGAACAAGGACAAGCCTTTCTTCCTGTTTTATTCAATCACCCTTCCGCACGGCCGGCACGAGATCGACTCGCAGGGAATCTATCAGGAAGAAAAGTGGACGGAGGGGCAGAAAAATTATGCTGCCCAGGTAACACGGCTCGACACGGACGTCGGCAGATTACTGGCAAAGCTCAAAGAACTGAAACTGGACGAAAAGACGCTAGTTATCATCGCCGGGGACAACGGGTCGTCCTTTGGCCCGAACTCGGATATCGGGAAGCTTTTCGATCAATCGATGGGTGGGAAACTCCGCGGGTTCAAGCGGTCGCTGTACGAGGGCGGGTTGCGGCAGGCTTGCATCGCCAGGTGGCCTGGTGTGGTGCCCCCGGGCAAGGTGAATGACGAGCCGTGGGCTTTCTGGGACTTTCTCCCGACGTGCGCCCACCTGATCGGCGAAAAACTGCCTCCCGAGGTGAAGACCGACGGCGTGTCAATCCTGCCGCTCCTCAAGGGCGGTGCGGCTCCGAAACGTGAATACTTCTACTGGGAACTGCACGAGTCCGGCCCTAGTCTGCAAGCGATTCGATTCGGCGACTGGAAAGCCGTCAAGAACGCGCCGACCGGGGTTGTTGAGTTGTACGACTTGAAAACCGACCCGGGCGAGAAGTCGAACCTCGCCGCGAAGAACCCCGATGTGGTTGCGAAGGCCTTGAAGATTTTGGCCGGAGCCCGCGAGGATCACCCGGACTGGCCTCTCCGCGACACCAAGAGGAAGAACTAACGCACCATTCGGAGCTTCTCCATGTTTCGGTTCGTTTTCGGACTCATCCCACTTTGGCTGTTGAGCCAAGCGCCACCTGCTTACACTGCTGAAAAACCCAACATCGTCCTCATCTATGGTGATGACATCGGCTACGGCGATTTGGGTTGCTACGGTGCGACGAAGGTCCAGACCCCGAACTGCGACAGGCTCGCGGCCAGCGGCCTCCGTTTTACCGACGGGCACAGTGTCGCTTCCGTGTGTACCCCGTCGCGATACTCCCTGATGACCGGCGAGTACGCGTTTCGCAAGAAGGGTACCGGGATCGCGTCCGGTTTGCAGGGGCTGTTAATCGACCCGGACCGAACGACGCTGCCGTCGATGCTCCAGAAGGCGGGTTACCGCACCGGTGTGGTGGGCAAGTGGCACCTGGGTCTCGGGACGACGCCGACCAACTACAACGGGGTGATCAAGCCGGGGCCGCGCGAGGTCGGTTTCGACTACGCCTGGATTCTGCCTGCGACCGGGGATCGTGTCCCATGCGTTTGGGTCGAGAACGACCGTGTGGTGAATCTCGAACCGAAGGACCCGATCACTCTCGATTACTCCGTGAAACGAGGCGACAAGCAGTCGTTCGTCAACGGCGTCCCGCGGATCGGCGGGCAGACCGGAGGCAAGGCGGCCCTTTGGAAAGACGACGAAATGTCCTTCGAGATCGCCGACAAGAGTTGCGGGTTCATCGAAAGGAGCAAGGACAAGCCATTCTTCCTGTTCATGGCGACCCACAACATCCACGTTCCCCGTGTGCCGAACGCCAAATTCAAGGGTAAAAGCGCCTGTGGAGTCCGCGGCGATGCGATCATCGAGTTCGACTGGATGGTGGGTCAGGTCCTGGACAAGCTCGACAAGCTCGGGCTGGCGGAGAATACGCTGGTCGTGTTCACCAGCGACAACGGTGGCATCAACGACGACAACGGGCCGGACAAGATTCACGGGATCGGCGACCCGGACGCGACCAACGGCCATAAGCCCAACGGCATGCTCCGCGGCACGAAGGGCACGGTATACGAAGGTGGCACCCGGGTGCCATTCGTCGTTCGCTGGCCCGGGAAGGTGAAGCCGGGCACCTCGAACGCGCTGGTGAGTCAGATAGACCTTCTAGCGAGTCTCGCCGCGCTCAACAAGCAAACCATCCCCAAGGGACAGGCGCCGGACAGCGAGAACCACCTGGAGGCGCTTCTCGGGGCGAAAAAGACGGGCCGTGAATTCCTGGTCGAGCAGTCCAACGGCGGCGCGCCTTTCGGGTTCCGGCACGGCACCTGGAAGTTGGTTCCGGGCGGCCCCAAAACCAAAGAATCCGGACCGGCGCTGTATGACCTTGCGACGGATGTGGGCGAGGCGAAGAACCTAGCCACCATTCACCCCGACCGGGTGTCCGCGATGCGGGCCAAACTGGCGGAGATCACCGGGCAGCCGTTGCCGAATAAGGCCAGGAAACCGGAGGGTGAGTGATGGTCCGTTTGCCGTTTGCGCCGTGGCGGGCCGTTCTCGCCCTGTTCGGTTCGGTGTTCCTGAGCGGTGTCGCTTTCGCGACAGAACCGGCCCGGAAACCGAACGTCGTGATCATCCTCGCGGATGACCTAGGGTACGGGGATGTTTCCTGCTACAACCCCGAACGGGGCAGGATCCCGACCCCGAACATCGATTCGCTCGCTAAAGTTGGCATGCGGTTCACGGATGCGCACTCGTCATCCGGTGTCTGTTCGCCGACGCGGTACACACTCCTCACGGGCCGATACCACTGGCGTACGCGGCTTCAGGCCGGGATTGTGGGCGTGTGGGGTGCTCCGCTCATCGCCCCGGACCGGCTCACGGTTGCTGGTCTTGCGAAGCAGAATGGCTACCACACCGCGTGCGTCGGGAAATGGCACCTTGGCTGGGACTGGTCCATCCCCCCCGACGAGCGGAAGCACTTCCAGGGGTTCGGCGGGAAGGGGAAGGACAAGGCCGAGACAATGCCGACCGCTGAACAAGTCGCCGCATGGGAGCGCACCTTTGCCCAGCGCGTTCCCGGGGGCCCGACCGCGCGCGGATTCGACGAGTACTTCGGTACCGACGTCCCGAATTGGCCGCCGTACTGCTTCATCGAAAACGACCGCACCGTGGGCATCCCCTCGGTATTGCTACCCGCCAAAGCGTTTAAGGGCAACCTAGCGAGCCTGCAAGGCCCGTCTCTCCCGGATTGGGCGCTCGAGGCGATACTCCCCGCGCTCGGGGACCGGGCATGCGAGGTCATCGCCAAGCAGGCCAAAGCGAAGTCCCCTTTCCTCCTGTACCTGCCCTTGACGGCCCCGCACACACCCATTGCCGTCGCAAAGGAGTGGCAGGGGAAGAGTTCAATGAAACATCCCTACGCCGACTTCGTGATGCAAACCGACGCCGTCGTAGGCCGGGTGCTTGGTGCGATCAAGGCGGCCGGCCAGGAGGAGAACACTCTGGTCATATTCACAAGCGACAATGGCTGTGCCCCGTACATTGGCGCGAAGGAACTGGAGTCGCGCGGGCACTTCCCGAGCGGACCGCTGCGAGGGTACAAGGCCGACGCTTGGGAGGGCGGGCACCGGATCCCGTTCGTCGTCCGGTATCCCGGCAAGGTAAATCCCGGCTCGACCTGCTCGCAAACGATCTGCTCGGTGGACATCCTCGCGACCCTGGCCGACCTGGCCGGCGTGAAACTCCCGGCCAACGCTGGTGAGGACAGCGTCAGCCTCCTGCCGCTCCTTCGCGGCGAAGACAAGCCGATTCATGAGGCAGTGGTTCACCACTCGGCTGCTGGCGTGTTCGCGGTCCGCTCCGGCAAGTGGAAACTGATCCTCGGGCCCGGCAGCGGTGCGGCGGATGGCACAAAACCGCATCTATACGATCTGGCGGCAGACATCGGCGAGAAGACCGATCTCGCCGCAAGGCACCCGGACGAGGTTGAACGCCTCATGGCGTTGATGAAGAGGCTAGTTGCGGACGGCCGTAGCACACCCGGCGAAAAGCAGAAAAACGATGTGACGGTACAGATCCTGAAGAAGGTGAAGGCTGATCCGCCCCCGAAAAAGAAAGCACCCGTGACGCCCAAGGATGTGGTCTACAAGGAGGCGTCGGGCGAAAAGCTCCAACTCCATGTTTACGCCCCGGCGGACGCGAAACCCGGCGACAACCGCACGGCGATCGTGTTTTTCTTCGGGGGCGGCTGGTCGGGCTGGAACCCGACCCAGTTCGATCCGTTCGCCCGACACTTCGCAGACATCGGGTGCGTCGCGATTTGCGCCGATTACCGAGTTGCGTCCCGGCACAAGACCACGCCTACCGACGCGGTGCGGGACGCGAAGTCGGCCATCCGCTTCGTCCGGGAGCACGCGAGGGAGTGGGGCGCGGACCCGAACCGGATCTTGGCGGCGGGCGGGTCGGCGGGTGGGCACCTAGCCGCCTGCACTGCACTTGTGCCCGGCTACTTTGACGACAAGGACGCGAAGGACGCAGACACCACACCGAACGCGCTGGTACTTTTCAACCCGGTCCTAGACACCTCGGCGGCGGGCTTCGGCGGGGCAAAGCGGGGTGACGAACTCAAGCCGATCTCGCCGCAACACCATATCCGCTCAAAACTTCCCCCCACCCTGGTGCTCCACGGCACCGCAGACACGACAGTCCCCTTCAAGCAGGTGGAGAAATTCGCGAAGGCGATGAGGGAAGCGGGAAACATCTGCGAGGTGGAGGCATTCGAGGGACGCGGGCACGGCTTCTTCAACCACCCGGACTTCCGCAAGGGCGCGAAGCCCGACGACTTCGAGGCGTGTTTAAAGCGCGCGACGAAATTCCTTGAAGACCACCAATTCCTTCCCGCCCGCCTGCCGCAGAAGTGACCACTCACGAGGCTTCACCGTGATCCGATTGATACTTTCCGCCCTCTCCGCCTTGCTGCTCGTCCCCGCCGTTATCGCAGAGGCTCCCAGGCGGCCGAACATCGTGTTCATCCTGGCGGACGACCTCGGGTGGGCGGACCTAAGTTCCTACGGCAGCACCTTCCACGAAACGCCCAACCTGAAGCGCCTCGCCGATCGCGGGGTGCGTTTCACGAACTACTACGCGGCCAGCCCGCTTTGCTCGCCTACGCGGTCGAGCATCCTCACCGGGTTGTACCCGGCCCGAACCGGCATCACGGCGCCGAACTGCCATCTGCCCGCGATCCAACTCGAAAAGCGGCTCGTAGCTGGATCGCCAAATTCGCGGGTGATCGGGGCCGAGAGCCTCACCCGGCTTAAAAGTGAGCACCTCACCCTGGCCCAGGTGTTCAAGGAGGCGGGTTACGCAACCGCCCACTTTGGCAAGTGGCATCTCGGGCACGGGGTCGGTTACGAGCCGAAGGATCGGGGCTTCGACGCGGATATCCCGCATACGCCGAAGGCCGCCGGGCCTGGGGGAGGGTACTTTGCCCCCTGGAAATTCGTGACCGACCCGCGGTTCAAGGGCAAGCCGGGCGAACACATTGACGAATGGATGGCCGGGGAGGCTGCGAAGTTTATTGAGGACCACAGGAAAAAGCCCTTCTACCTCAACTTCTGGCTGTACTCGGTTCACAGTCCGTGGAACGGCGACCCGAAGCTGATTGAACATTTCAAGAAGACCGCTGATCCGAAAGCAGCCCAGCGCAACCCGCTTTACGCCGCGATGCTCAAGAAAATGGATAACGCTGTCGGCATACTGCTCGACGCCCTCGATGCGGCGAAGGTGGCGAACGACACCATTATCGTGTTCACCTCGGACAACGGCGGGTGGGCCTATCCGCCCCGGGCGACCGACCCGAAAGGGTACGAGGAAACCGCGGCAACAAGCAACGCGCCACTGCGGAGCGGGAAGGCGTCGAACTACGAAGGCGGTACGCGGGTGCCTTGCATGGTGGCGTGGCCCGGGAAGGCGAAAGTGGGGATAAGCGACGCCCTGCTCAGCAGCGTGGATTGGTTCCCGACCCTGCTTGCGATGACCGGTGTCAAACCGAAGTCGATGCCGAAGGTGGACGGCGTTGACCAGATGTCCGCTATCCTGGGGCAGAAGTCGGCCCGCGACGCGGTTTATGTCCACTTCCCGCACGGCGGCGAGGTCCAGGAAGTGGGGATTCCCGGGTTCTGGCCGGCGACATGGGTCCGCAAGGGCGATTGGAAACTGATCCGGTTCTACGCCAAAAACGACAACGGCACCGACCGCCTGGAACTCTACAACCTGAAGGAGGATGCCGGCGAGACAAAGAACCTCGCATCCGGGAAACCAACAGTGGTGAAGGAACTGGCAGGGCTGATTGAAGCCTTCCTTAAGGAAACCGAGGCCGTCGTCCCGAAGGCGAATCCAGGATTTGGGAAACCGCCGACGGCCGGGGGCGCGGCCGGCTGGACGCCGAGCAAGGACGCGGCCATCGCGACGAAGGGCGGGGCTCTTGTTATCACATCCACCGGCGGTGACCCATTCATCTTCACCCGCAACCTGCCGGCAGGGGCGGGACCGTACACGATTGAGTTCCGAATGATGTCGGATAGCCGCGGAAACGGGCAGATCTTTTGGACGACGATCGATGACCCGGGTTTCCACCGCGACCGATCCGCAACCTTCAAACCGAAGCATGACCACGAGTGGCACGAGTACGCGGTCAAGCTGCCGGTGCAAAAACCGATGACCGGGCTTCGGATCGATCCCTCCATGGCCGCCGGCGAAGTCCAACTCAAGGCGATCATATTGAAGGACAAGGACGGCAAGACGATCCAATCCTGGGCCAATCCGCCGGAAGAAAAGAAATGAGCCCAGTCAGTCGCACACGGAGCAAGCTCACCAGGACCTCGAACTGATTTTCATCTGCCCCACCATCCTGGTCGCTTCGCCTGGCAACGGCCGGCAACCAAATAGGCCGCACAAAATTACCGAGGCCAACGCCGTCTCGGCTGGCCCTGTCTACAAGAAAATGACCGCCGCCGACCGGACGCCGGTCGGCAAGATCCCCACCGGACGAATACCCTGAATTCAAAAATATCCCGATGGTTTTAATCCCAACTAAACAATCGGGCCAGGCGGGAATTGCCCCACGATTAAATTAAAAGACAGGGGTTGGATTTATTTTTGGGTAGGCTTATTTGCCGAGGGTGATGCGTCGGATTTCTGTTGTTGATCCTTTGGTTTCAACAATTCTTCATACCGCTTCACAGCAAGCTTGGATTTTTTCAAAGCCTCTTCTACTATATACGCCAAAATGAACTCACCAGGTGTTTTATCCTCAAAATTGGCAGCCGTACTGATTATCCCGTATTGATGGTCGGAACAATAGACTTTGATCAGTCGTTCGTTTTTCCCGTCCGATTTACCCGTTTCGGGATCAACCTTCTTTTTCGACCTGGCCATAGCGCCCTCCTAAATGAAATGCCTACATCTAAAAACTTATGGCTCAATCCGGATGTGCCACCCTATTAAAACTGGTCCTTTAGACAATTTTGTGGGTGCTGCAGGCATGAATTATGCTTATCCCATGGAGGAATCCGATGGGAAGCAACAACGATTTATATCAGCAGATACTGAGTTTGTCCTCGCCATGGAAAGTGGTGGATGTCCGGCTTGAGGTGGAAGGTCAGGCCGTTCATATTTCCCTGGAGCATGGTTCCGCGAGCCGTTTCCGGTGCCCGAAGTGTGACCGCGAATACGGTTGCTACGACCATGCTCCCGGAAGGACCTGGCGTCACCTGAACACCTGCCAATTCCAGACTTTGGTCCATGCCAGTGTTCCCCGGGTCCGTTGCGAGGAGCACGGTGTCGTCCAAGTCCAGGTTCCCTGGGCAGAGCCCCACGGTCGTTTCACCATCCTCATGGAAAGGTTTGTCATCGATGTTCTTCTGGCTTGCCAAACGGTCAAGGGTGCCTGCCAGTTGTTAAACATCTCTTGGGATCAGGCTTGGCATGTGATGGATCGGGCGGTCAAGCGCGGCATGCTGAGGAAGGAGGCCATTCCTTCAAGGCTCCTGGGAGTGGATGAGAAGGCATTCCGCAAGGGCCACCGCTACTTGACGATCGTCAATGACATTGAGCGCGGGACGGTGGAATTCATCTCGGAAAACCGTGAAAAAGCAAGCCTGGATGAATTTTTCGAGGGCCGCACACCGGAGCAGTTGCGAGCTATCGAGGCGATTGCGATGGATATGTGGGAGCCCTATGTCCAAGCCACCCTTGAATGGTTGCCCCTGGGCAAGGACAAGATCGTCTTCGACAGATTTCACATCATGAAGAAGATGAACGAGGGGGTGGACAAGGTTCGCAAAAAGGAGCACTGGGCTTTGATGGCTTTGGGTAGCAACACCCTGAGCAAAACCAAATACCTGTGGCTGTATGGGGAGGAAAACATCCCGGAGCACCGGCAGGAGGAGTTCACTGCCCTGAAGGAGAGCACGCTGAAGACTGCCAGGGCATGGTCCATCAAGGAAACGCTACGGGGGTTATGGAGGTACAAAAGCGTCCACTGGGCCAAGCGTTTTTTTGCCTCATGGAAGAAGTGGGTGGACCGGTACCAGTTGGAACCAATCAAACGGGTCTGTGCCATGATCCATCAACGCTTGGACAATGTTTTAACCTACTGCAAGCACCCCATAACCAATGGGGTGGCCGAGGGGCTGAACAGCAAAATCATGTCCATCAAGAGAAGAGCGGGTGGATTCAGGAATGTCGAGAACTTCAAAACCGCTATCTACTTCCATTGCGGCGGTTTGAGCCTCTACCCATGAAATTCCCGGAAGGACCAGTAAGAAAAAGCCCACAGAGTGTGGCAACCTCTGTGGACCTAACCAGCAATGGATTTAAACGCCCATTGGGTTACTGCTTTTTCGTCAATTTCCGGCCTAATCGCTCGAGGTTAATATGTCGCTCGAGGACTTTTCCTGTTACCCCACACTCAATGTAGTAATCGCCGAGCGTGGCGTAATCCCGGTTAATCCCACCCTGCCGTGGTTGCCGAAGCTTCCGCAACAGGTTTCCGTTCAGCCGAAAAAGACGTTTGCGCAGTGCGTCAAAACTAAAACTGTGCATTTTAGCACTCCTAAACTTTGTTAATCAAAAGCGATTAACCCAAAACAAAGTTTTGGTAATACTTGGAGCGCCAAGCCACGCCACGCCAAGCCACGATTGTCTTGGATTTAACGCAATCTGTTTATAACCATTTAGGTTTCTGTTTGCAAAGCATTGGTTAATCCAGACTTATAAAGCGTCATAATCAAGTGATCCCAAGTATTCATTGGGCATCAAGCCACCGGCATCTCGCTGGTGGCTTTTTTCATTTCCACAGGAGATTCCAACAGTGTCGCATACAGTAGCTATCCAGACAAAGATCACCGATATGGTGGCCATTCAGGCTGCCTGCCACCGGCTGAAGCTGCCTCAGCCCACCAAGGGCGAGGTTCGCCTTTTTGACCGCGTAGCCCAAGGCATTGGCGTTCAGTTGGAAGGCTGGAGGTTTCCAATTTGTGTCGAGTCCGATGGCAACCTGCTCTATGACCACTTCCAAGGCTTCTGGGGCTCTCCAGAAAAGCTTGACCATTTTCAACAGATGTACGCTGTCGAGAAAGCCAAGTTGGAAGTCAGGAAGCAGGGCTACCAGTGCAGCGAGTCCCTACTGTCCGATGGCTCGATTCGTCTCCAGGTTCTGGTGGAGGCATAACCGATGAAGAGCATCACGATTCTTATCGATAAGACAAGTAGGATCCTCATACGGTCCGAAGGGTTCGATGGCCAGTCCTGCAAGGACGCGACCAAAGCCATCGAGCAGGGGCTGGGCATTGTCCTGTCGGATAAACCCACCTTTGACCAGGGTGCCAGCCAGTCCGTGGTTGAGGCCCAACAGTAGCCAAGACCTTTACCAACAGTTGTCATCACAGCCCACTTAAGTGGGCTTTTTTCGTTTATAGGAGTACGAGTCATGCCGTTTAGTTTGTGGTTCCGCATCTTCGAATATGAGTTCAAGCGCCGTACTGGCATCACCTGGTCGGAAGCTAGTGGGGAAATGGACGTTCCCCACAGCTATTACAACGAACGCATCACGCCGACCAACGCGGTTCTTGCCGAGATTCAACATCTGGACCTGACGGACCTAACGCTGGAGCCCTGGCTCACGGCGGGCTAAAGGGTATTGGTTTACGCACGGCGAGTTGCATGTCGCTACTCGCCTTTTTAGTTTCAACAGGAGACCGACATGAAGACGGATTTGATCGAGCATGTGAATGCGGCATTTTCCGGTATCTGGATTCAGACTCACCAGGCCGATGAAGCTGAAGCCGAGATTCGCAACGCTGCCAAGGAGCAGAGCTGGGAACTGGCTGTGTGGGATGTGGCAAACGGCATCCGGTCCGGTACCGGAGCCAAGGGTGTCGCTGCTGGTGATCCACTCGGCGGCGTGAAGCACCTGGAAGGTATGGCTGGCCAGACGTGTGTGTTGGTGGTTCATAACCTTCACAGGTTCCTGGGGAATGCCGAGCTCGTGCAGGTGATCCAGAATGCTCTGGTGAACGGAAAGGCTGACCGGCGTTTTCTGGTGGTGCTCGCTCCGGTTGTTCAGATTCCGCCTGAACTTGAGCGGTTGTTCGTGGTGCTGGAGCATGCGCTGCCTGGCCATCAGCAGTTGATCGAGATGGCGCAGGGGCTTCTGGGTGATGAAAAGCCTGATGATGTCGCTTTGGTTCGTATCGCCGAAGCCGCCTCTGGGCTGACCCACTTCGAGGCTGAGTCCGCCATGGCGCTGTCCATAACTCGGCACGGAGAAATTCGACCCGAGGTGATAATTACCCACAAAGCCCAGGCCCTGAAGAAGGGTAGTCTGCTGGCGCTGCATCGCGGAAAGGAATCTTTTGCGGACCTGGGTGGACTGGGTTCCGTGAAAGATTTCTGCGTTAAGGCGTTGAGTGGTAGTAGAGTCCGGCCTAGAGGCATTCTGCTCTTAGGGGTGCCAGGCACTGGCAAATCGGCACTGGCAAAAGCCCTTGGCAACGAAGTTGTCAGGCCCACGCTCCAGATGGACATTGGTGCGCTGATGGGTTCATTGGTTGGGCAGAGCGAAGCGAACCTGCGTCAGGCACTCAAGGTGGCTGAGGCGATGGGGAAGGTGATTCTCCATGTCGATGAGATCGAGAAGGCCTTGAGCGGTGTGGGTGGTCAGGGTGACAGCGGGGTTTCCACCCGTATGTTCGGCACTCTGCTCACCTGGTTGTCAGATCATCAATCCGATGTGTTCTTGGTGGCAACGGCCAATGACATTTCCAAGCTGCCACCTGAACTGACCAGGGCTGAGCGGTTCGATGCCATCTTCATGATCGACACGCCCACTGACCAGGAGAAGGCATCCATCTGGCGCATCTGCATGGCGGAGTTTGGATTGCCAACCCAATCCCTGCCAAACGCTGATGCCTGGACTGGTGCTGAGATTCGGTCGTGTTGCCGGTTGTCGGCCATGTTGGGCGTGACGCTGGCCGATGCTGCCAGCAATATCGTGCCTGTGGCAGTCACCAACCGTGAGGCTGTTGAGCGGCTGCGCAACTGGGCCACTGGCCGCTGCCTGTCAGCTTCCTTGCCCGGCATTTACGGCATGACGCCGGTAACAACCCAACCGAGGCGGTCACGACAGGTGAAACCCTCGGTCAACTGATAATAAACAGCCAGACAGCCTTTCCAGATCTCCTGGCGGGGATGATCGAGCAGGCTGTCTGGCTGCGTCTTCTTTGATTAGGTTCAAATGCCGTCGCCACCTGGGTCGGATGAACCGCCAACACTGGCTGATCCGTAATCAATCTTCATGATATGTTGGAAAGAAGAAACAACTGTAAT
>Ga0315905_10000663_pt1 | contig 37418 bp, 69 predicted proteins | sample LakEriMetagenome_5_FD_203522 | JGI IMG/M metagenome (GOLD analysis project Ga0315905, IMG submission 203522) | Freshwater fungal communities from buoy surface, Lake Erie, Ohio, United States - Buoy 4 MA121 | ecosystem: Environmental > Aquatic > Freshwater > Lake | place: USA: Lake Erie, Ohio... | reverse complement strand
GTTTTAATTGTAAGCGATCTTACGTGTTGCTTGTCCCTTCTCCACACTGTATCGAGAACCATCGGCACGACCCTCTGCTCTCGCACTATGAGAACCAGATGATCCTGTAGTTCTTTGACCAGCACGAAGACAAACATTTGTATTTTGTTTCAGCCAATTTTTAGCCTCATTACGGATTGCCAACTGTGTTTTTTCGGACAATAGAATCAGAGAACTTGTCTGTGCATCGCAGTTCTTCAATTTTTGAATCTCACGAATGTTAGAGTCTCTCAAACCCTGCACGAAACCTTCACAATAAACTCCACCATCACCCTTAGCCCATGCACCATAGCGCACAAGTGCTGCCATCTGGATAGCTTTCTGTAGCTCATGATAGAGTGCTGTGGCAATCTCACAATCGTCTTCCACACCATAGAATGTAATCATGCAACTATGAATAGGATTACCATCACCATCGAATTGTTGAAGACCATTGATACGTTTTGGGTATTTACCCCTCTGAACATAGCAATCAACAGTTCCAATGAATTTGGAGATGAACACTGCCAATGAACCTTCCCACGAATACAACTTGGGGGAGAGTGTGTATGCTTGATTCTTGGAATACTTGATATTCTTGATAGGATCGGCTTGAGTCATATCAATATCATCGCGAGTAAGGTTATACTTAACCATCATCTGTGTTGCCATAGCAAGAGCATTTTCAATCTCTCCCTGTGTGGCGTTACCATCACTGGCAAGTGCGAGCATTTTAGCGAGCTTTTCACGAATTTTGTTGTCGTTCATGTGTCTATTATATTCTAGTTTTAATTGTTGATCATGGAATAAGGTAATAGCAATCACCACTCTCATTTCTCCAGTAACCACCGAAAAGACTTTCATCCTTTACGAATACAAAACGATGCATCATTCCGATACATTGCTTCTTCGTTCCTGTGAAATATACTGGAAGTTCAGATACATTCGTTCCTATTTGAACGTGTTCCATAGTAAGTTGAACAATCTTCATGTCCACATTGTATTCTAGTTTTAATTAAGAGATCTCCGAAAAGAAATGGGAGATACGCGAATCATCGTAGAAGCAATCATATTCTGTTCCAGTAATTCTTCTATAGATTTCTGGATACATTTCAAACAGAACATTCATATACGCTTGTCCTTCGCGTATGGTATGATGTTTCATTTTAAATTGTTCTGCTGCATGGATAAAATCCATGAGTTTATCGGGAGGTATGATCTTCATCTGCTTTATCAAATTCTTCTGGAAATAATAATCTCTCGAAACCATCAGAGAAGCGAATTGCAAAGATTGGCAATCCACTGGGTGTCTCTTCTACATCTCTAACGTAACCAATTCTATTATCATCTGGTAAATTCACGCGAACCACCATTCCGAGATGTATGTCTTTTAGTTGCATATGTGTATTATATTCTAGTTTTAATATCACCGATATATTGACCATCGCGCCAAACTCTGATTCCCTCTGGTCGTTCATCACCATCCATCTCATATATGTGACCATTACCATGTTTCAATACATAGTATTTCTCACCGTTTTGAGTGAAATGTTTGTTACCACTAATCTTTATAGTAGTGCCAATCAAATCCAATATATCGCTAGGTATTTCTAACTTTTTCATTCTAGTGTCCAATCCAAATCTGTTAGATCATCAATTTCCAAATCTTTATCCTTTAATGTTTTCATAGTATTTTTGTCTCTCAATATAAGCATCAAGTCCATCATCACCATCTTCGATACTTGCTAGTGCATTGTTTAACATGGCGAGAATTTCATTCATAGTCAATTCTTTTTTATATGCTTTAGTCCATAAAAATCCTTCAACATATTCGCGAACATCTTCAATATCGTAAGTCATGTTAATAGTGTAATCTAATTTTAAACATATTGATTATAGAATTGCCTACGAATATTACTTTCAATATACTCTCGCACTGGCATGGATTTTTACAATCTCACCACTTTTCAATTTAACCACCACTGAGTCCACTTTCTTGGTGAAGTGAAAAACACGCTCCAAATCTTTTGACAACTCATAAGATGGATTGGACGAGTAACCACATTGGTATTGCTCATACAGATCACAAAGATCATTATTGCTCAAGACTTCACCATTCAAGCGACCCTCTGAGATATACCACTCTGCGACAATATCGACAGGAATAGAATAGTCACCTTGATGACGAAGGAAGATCGGGTATGAGTAACCAGAACGAAGATCGCAACCAGTGTGTGCATAAACAACCATCAGTGCATCGTCATCGTAAATCCAATCACCGTTGTCATTTTCAGAATAGACCTCCCACACATAATTTTGTGACAGATCACTCTCACCATTGCAAGTGTTGTCTCTTGCTTTCTGAGTCAATCCAAGAACTTCTGTAGCGAATTTCTCACCTGCTTCAAACCATGACAGATCGGAATTCTCATCCATTTCTGCCCACTCTTCAAATTGTTTTTGAATATCTTCATCGACTTCACAAGTCTCTGCGAGAAACACCGCAGTCTCGATAGTAGCATTGATATCATCATTACGATAGATATCGATAGTAACCATCGGTGTTTTCTCTTCGATGGGTGGCTTGTCATAGTGTCTACCGTAGTAGTCACCAGAGTCAAAAGGGTTTTTACCTGAATTGTGACGGAATGCTTTAGCGATTGTTTCAAACGTTGTCATGGTAATAGTGTATTCTAGTTTTAAAATTCGACAGGAAATTCATCCTCAAGTTTGTAATGCATATCCCAATAAATCTCCTCATTTATGTGTTGGATTTTCTGATCCAGAAGATAATGTGCTGCCATAGAAATGCATTCAAACAATGAGTCACCTCTTGCAATCTCCACTTGATCATAATCTGGAGGAGACCAATGATCACCACCAATGGACATACCGACTTCGACAGAGTAACGATACTGGTTATGAATTTTTCTGTCACCATGCAAAGTCTTTCTGACAACTGGATCATCCATTTTTGGAACAAACATGAACATATGATCCTTGGTGCGATAAGCGATGGGATCACCCTCATTCTCTGGTTCATAATCCGTATCGATTACCAATTCCGAATCAAGAATCTTCATGCAAAAAGTATTCAAACCCTCTTGCTCCAATTGACTTTGACGATTTTTATAATCAGTGTCCGTTTGCATGTCTCGATTATATTCTAGTTTTAAAAGATGAAATCCGATTTATCGATCTTGGTAACTTTGAAACCATCCTTCTCAAGACTCTCACCATCATCCAGTTCACAAATTTCATCGTATGATTCATCGAAAAATGTTTTGACGTTTTCACTCATATCTTCTGGAAATTCTTCACCACAAATGTAATAGAATTTTCCATCGTGTTCCACTTGGTAGTCGTCCTCGTTGTCTCGTTTCCAGTAGAAATTTACTTCCTCATTAATCAATTCAACAGTCTCCCACAATTTTTTGTCCGTGAATGGGAATGTCAGACGAACAGCATCGATTTCAACTTCACTGCCCTCTACGATACCACCAATCTCCAATGCAACCGCATTGTCGGGAATGGTGCTTCCAGACTTGTCTTCGTAGTAAACTTCCGAACCATCATCGAGAATCAATCTAGTCCAAAGACCGTAACTGAATTTATAAAGAGAACGTCCGAATTGATAAAAGTTATCATAACCACCATCGACACACAGTTCTTTCAGATTATTGAATGTTTTCATGCTTTTATTATATTCTAGTTTTAATGGGGATGATGGTGGGAATCGAACCCACGCAACCATTTTGGATACCTAATCTGCTTTGAACAGTTCGGATTTGTCGTGCTACCACTACACCACATCATCCATCTACAAGAGATGATCAATTGATCACCTCTTCCGTGGAAATAATGTTCTCCATCTTGATGGTGAAGCATTCTGGCTTTTCTTTCTCACCCAGCAATTTCTGAGCCGATGATGGAGTGAGATATGATGCATATTTCTCCTTATCGACTTCTTCGCCGCTGGCAAGATATTTTACCACTGGAATCGAATCCGTAGGATAAACACGGCAGTAGTAGGAATCTTTATGCTTGATGAGGTGAGGGTATTGAACCCACTCACCCCATGGAAGTTCTTGAACTTCACCACGTTCACCAGATTCGATCCCTGCTTTGACGCTAGAAAGATTCTTAAACTCAACACCAGAACGAACAATTGTCGTGGTGCGCTTTTCCAATACAACATCTTTGTAAGATGCTGCTGGTTTCTCATTGCTTTTCCATGCTACTCGCATGAATTGTCCTTTACCTTTGAAAAAGTTGGAAAGGATTTCGCTTGCAGTCAATGATTGGATGTTTGTGTTTGTGTTTGTCATGTGATCAGTATATTCTAGTTTTAATCGGTTGTTTTAGTATTTGATTTCTCCAAGTCGGTCAGCATACGTTTTGTTTTTTTCGTTTGGCATCAATCATTACGACTTTTTTTCTGTTTTTGCCATACCATCTTTTTTCTCCCTCTTCGTCCAAGTATTTATTTGGAAACTCCCATTCTTCTTCTCTGATTTGCTCTTTGATGATCTGGTCAAGATATTTTTGAACATCAGCGGGGATTTCCTTAGACCGATTTTTCTGCTTCCATTCTGTTTCGATACCCCAACGAACATTTTCTGCACATCGTTTAACCAATTCACATTCTACAATTTCAATGTTCATCCAGTCTTCTACAAGACCGTTCCACATTTTGATATCTGGATTGCCTTTGATTTTTTGAAGTTGTTCTATTAGTTGATTTTTTTTCATATCCAAAGTTTAAATTAATTTATCAGTGTGTTAGGTTATTTGCGGCATGATGATCAATCAAAGAATAATACTTTGTTAATTGATTTGGGCTTACATAGTGGTTGCCTCCAGATTCAAATTCAAGTTGAATTACTCCAATCTTTTCTGGACTCGAAAATCCCACTAAGAAATCTTTCACTGTCGCAATGTTTCCATCGCCTTTGCGTCCACGATTTCTATACATGACTTTCGCTCCAATTGGAAATTTGGAGGATATTTTTTCAATAGTTGGTCTGCTCATTTTTTTCTGTAGGTGTAATTCGCAATAATGCTTGTTTTGCAATTTGCCCTATTGTCTCCCAGTCTTCGTGAGTATCTTTACCATCAACGTAAAGACTTTCGATTATCATCAATGCTCTTTCTAATATGTCGCGTTGTTTTCTCACCTCGGCAAGCTCGCGTTCGAGTTGCTCACACTCCGTTGTTTCTTCAGCGAGTGCTTTCGCCAAGTCGCCAATCATCTCAGGTAGGTTCTCCACCGTGTGCGTTGGGACATACCCGACTGGCATGATCGACAGGCACTGCTTCAGGATATTCTGCGCCTTGGTAAGCTCGTATTTGACTCTATTAAGATCAATTGTCAAATCTTCGATTTGATTTTGCATACTTTCCATTTCAAGGAATGTTGCAAAATCAATATCTTCCGATGAGGATATTTTGTTATCCATTATTCTTATTATATCGTTTCGGATTGCGGTGGCGGGAATTCGGGTTGTTCCATGCGGTATCGCACGTAGAACCTTTGAAGATTGGTTCTGCATTCCTAGCCACGATCTGGCGACCAGTTCCCGATCCAATTGTAGTAGTTTCCATGTTGGACATACCACGTTTTCTTGCTGCTTTGCTATTTTTATTCATTGTATTTTTTTGTGTGTTTTTGTTTGCTATATGCGTATTATATTCTAGTTTTAATTATCTGAGTTCTAATTCAATGTTTTCGTCATCATCAACAAATCCCTCACCATAAAGATACTTGGCACATTTTTGTGCTTTATCCTGACAGGTTGAAATTATTTTAGTGCCTTTTTCACTAATGTCAACAATGCATTCCAACATTTTAAATTTTCCATATATTTTAAATTTATTTTTGTCAGTATTCATTATTTTCATTTTATTTAATTCTTTATGTCCACATATAGCCGCGATATTTGACAATCACGTTTAACATCTCAGTGTCACGTTCATAAAGATCGTTCTCTGCTTTGATCGCACGTTGTATTTCGTTTGTGTCAAATGCCTCATCAATTTCTTTCTCAAGTTCTACACGTTCTGTTTTGAAATATGCATACACTTTGCGAACCTCATCATTCCAAGCATAGCTTTGTTCTGCATAGCCTTCACTAACATGTCCTGCTGCTAAGTCTTCATCATAATAGCCACGGTCAGGCAGCACTCCTTTCTTTTCTTTCTCGACATAATCAAACAAGCACTGCACCAAGACAGTCTCGATGATATAGTCTTTGTCTATCCAGTCACCAGAGATTTGATCAGTGAGCCATTTTTGACGATTCTTTTTTGCCATAGTTTTCAATGCCATACAATAACTCCAATATTCGTGAGATAAATGCAGATTATTACAGATGCAGCGATACCTTGGCACAACCAAAAGCGACCATGTTTGATACTAGGTTGCTCGTGAAAAGCATCAAGCATTGATACATACATACATGATCCCACAAGAGCAGTCATTATAATCGATATGATCCAGTTCAAGATTAATGTTCCATTGATTACTATAATTGATTCAAACATATTGTTCTTCTTTATTTGATGATAGAGACTTCATAACTTTCCATACTGCATTTGCACCACGACCAATCTTTTCCAACTTGTTTTCACCGACCAATTCTCGTAGAAGAATTCCAGCAATTTGACCAGAGACACCAAATTTCTCACAAACATCATCGAGAGTAATATCACCATTCAAATTCAAGATATCATCTTTACGATCTTTGTTTACGTTAGGACGACTAGAACCAGATGATTCTTCTGTTGGTGGAACATAAACACCTTGGAAATCAAAACCACGCGCACCCATGATAGCGATATGTTGCTTGGTCTCACCGAAGCGATTTTTGTATACATCGATGATACGTCTGCTAGGTTCATCTTTATCAACACTCATTTTAACGTTCACATCAACAGCATGAATAATATCAGTGCCACCTTTGGGAAGACCTTGAGTAGTAATATGAAGAATAAACACCAACACACAACCAGTTTCTTTAGCAGTTGAAAGCAATAGGTCTTGAGCGTATTGTGAGAACTCACGCTTTTTCATATTGTTTTTGGATCGAAGTGCTTGAAATGAATCGATGACCATGAAATTATAATGTTTCATAGCATCGGCAATCACCTCAACATCTTTGATGTGAGCTACATCCACATCTTCCACACCCAAACGTTTGCAAGTATAAGCAATCTGTAAATGAGATTCCTCACCAGAAGCGATGGCGGCTTTAAGTCCCTTAGAAGTAAGCATCTGTGCGATAGTGCATGTTAGGGTGGACTTACCAGCACCGGGCGTAGCAGTGATGGTAATAGCACTACCACGCATAAACCCAGATAAGTATTCTGTTCCAAACATGTGATCGATTTCGGGAACACCTGTTTGCATACGGTCATAGAAAGATTGAGGAATTTCAATCGAACTGCATTTTTGGAAGGTTGTTTCGTTTGTATTCAGTTGCATGTCAAAAGTATATTCTAGTTTTAAAATTCATAACTATCCAATTTACTCTCAACAGAACCCTGAACAGAAAACCATACAGAACCCCGAACATAATCCCCAACAGTTTTCCAAACAGAATCCCGAACAGAAAACCATACAGAATCTCGAACAGAATCCCCAACAGAATTCCCAACAGAAAACCATACAGATTCCCATACTTTATTATCAATATCCATAATTAAAATTCATAACTACTCAATTTATTTCCAACAGAACCCTGAACAGAATTCCCAACATAATAACAAATAGAATCACAAACAAAATAAAAAATATAATTCTCAACAGAATCCTCAACAGAATCCCAAACAGAATCCCGAACAGATTCCCATACTTTATTACCAATATCCATAATTAAAATTCATATTTTATTACTTTATTAAAGATTGATCCAACAATTCTATCGAAATTGTCCAATAAAAAAATATCTTCGTCATCATTTAATAAGCATTCCTGAAATGTTTCATGGGGAAAGTGGACACGATCATTTACTTGTTGACCAACGAATGTATCCTCATGTGCAAAATTTCTAATTTTTATATGAAGATATAATTTGATATTATCTTTTGTCATAAAAATAAAGGGGAGAGATTCACCCCTTTTAAATTGTTTAAGCCATATCTTTGATCTTGTAATATGAGCCACCGAATCTTTCTTTCAAAGCATCTTCGATAGTATTGCATGATGGAGAAACTCCCTCAAAATGGAAAATCTTTGTGGTGGGATTGACCATAGACAAGTAAGGTGCTTTCGACAAGCCACTAAAGATAGCTTCCATGTCCCAAAGCTCATATTGACTAGAGTAAAAGAATGGTTCTTCTTCTTCCGAATAGTTCTTATAAGTGTCCAATATTTTACCCAGAGATTTAAATTGCTCGATACCAACTTTACGAACGAATTCAGCTTTAACGTCTGCATTTTTCTCTTCGTGGTATTTTGCGATATCCAATTTCTCTGCTGGAGTAACTGCAAGATATTCTGGAACTTCGACACCGTTCAATGAATAGATTTTATAATCACCCAAACCAGCATATTCAACAGCAGGTTCACCATCTCGATGAAGAACTCGATTCTCATTCAAGTGAATTTTAATCGGTTTTTCACAAACAACCGTGATATTTTCAAGAGGATAGATCATTCCAATTTGAGAAGTAGCTTCCCACTTTTTGTATTTGATCCACAGGTCTTTTTCAATTTCTACTCCAAGACATTCAAACATGTAATCATAAAAGGAAAACACCGATGCAAAGTAAGAACCTGTTTGATATGGAAGAGATGCCCTTGGAATTTGATATTTTTTAGGATTGCCATCAAACACCAATACCATTTCTTCTTTGATAGATTCCAATGGAACTTTATATTCTTCAAACAATACACATGATACCCATGCTTCAATAGGATTGTCAACGATCAGCAAAGGTGCTGGAGACATATTAATGATTTCACGGAAATCATCAACAATTTTCTTGGTTTTTTCAAAATCCAAACGATCAGTCTTTGAACCTATTTTGCGCCACTTCTCAACATATACTGGCATTTGCTCTTTTTGCTTTTCAGTAATTTGTTCAATTTTATTTTTTTCACTCATGATGTTGTAATTGTATACCACCTTTTAATTTTGTCAATTATTGTAATTGGCTCGGTTTGTTTGTCGTGCCAGAATTATATTCTAGTTTTAAAAATTGTTTTTTTCCAAATGTTTTATAACCTCACGCTCATAAAGGTTTCTACAAGGACTAAAAACAAAATCTCGAACATGATCCATGACAGGAATTTCGATAGAATTTTTCACATTCAACCAGCAAGGGTCTTCAACGTGATTCCATACAGCACTGGCAACTGTGTTCCGAATTTTTCTTTCGGTGTCAGTATTTTCAACTTTCAAATGATTCTGAGAATCTTGTTTTTGACTCATATTCTGCTCTTGTAGGATATCCACCTGTTACTTGTTTCAACTCACTAGGATCAAAACCACGGAATTCCCACACCACCTTTTGTTCGAATGGTGTGATCTTATAACCAGTGTGCGCTCTCATCAGAATGTCAACGATCTGGTCATGTTTCAAATCAGGATAAATCTTACTCTTCAGTTCCTTAATTTTTCCACTGGAACTTTCTTGGTAATCATCATTATAAAAATTAAATTTAGAAGAATCAGTTCCAGACCAATAGAATTCAGAAACTTTAAATAATTCTTTCAATTGTTGTAAGTCTTCTGGTCTTACGTCTTTTTGACGACACCAGAACACTACAACATTTGTGTTGCCACCGCTCTTCTTTGAAGGAACATTGAACCATATTCTACCTGCTCTGGTGTTTCTTCTGGTATCTGTCATCACACCTTGTTTTTGTTTATTGGCAAAATAATCCAAATTATCTTCACTCATGTTTCCATGGTAAGATACATCATTTGATTTCAGAATCTTCTTAGCATCTTTCAATTTCGTTCCCTTATATCGATCTGCTCTATATGCTAACATAGGAGGGAACTCTGTTAAATTAAGTGCTGCTGCTAATTCTACGAAAGCAGAGAATATATATGGGTGTGTTCCACCACTATCATTTATATATCCTATCAAATCAGAACCTTGTCCAATAAAAGCAAATGCTCTTGCATTACGATCAAAACTCAATACCGAACCATCGAACTCCAATCGGTCAGGACTGGTTCTAGTAACTGGAATATTTAAGTTTTCCTTAATGATTGAACCATTTGCTAATGCTCTCTCATTTAGGATCTGATTATACAATTCTCTTATTTTTAAATCATCTTTCATAATTTCATATATACCACAACTTTTTCGTTTGTCGGATCAACATTTCCGTTATCATCTACAAAGTATGATATACCGTTCTGCACAGAATATGGTTCGCCAACTTCACCAATATTCAAATCTTTATCTATTTTAAAACCATTTCTCGAATACAATCTATACAATCCAGTATTCTTGATACCACCTTTACCGTCCTGTTCAGCAAAGCAATCCAAACGTCTACCACCTTGTTTGACAGCTTCTGCTGCTGCTGCATCACCCGCCGAATCAAGAGATGAGAATAGTGAAACAATTTCATCACCACCTTTGATACAAAAACCACTGGAATTATTTTTACCAATGAAACATTTCATCTGTTTGTAATCTTCCACACTGTAGAGTGTCAGATTTTCCATGATGCCTTTTTTCCTTTCTGGTGGTCTACTAGCATCTTTACCCATGATAACCTTCAAGACATCATGGAACACTCTACCGTCAACTTCTTTGAAGTTATCAGAATCTTGGGGATTAAGTCTATATCCCTTTTGTAATTGCTCTGGGGATAATTTACCCAAATCTGAGTAAGCCTCATAAAAAAATTGTATAAAAGATTTCATTTTCTATATTTAATTAAAATTCATAACTATACAATTTATGTCCAACAGACATGCAAACAGAATTGTGAACAGACTTCCTTACAGAAAACCAGACAGAATTAGAAGCAGAATTAGAAACAAAATTTACAAAAGATCCCGCAATACTAAACCGAAAAGAACTCAATACTTCATTATTAATATCCATAATTAAAAATTATATAGGTTGGGCGATTTTATACACCCACCCCATAAAAAAGGGATACTAAGCAAATGTTTTAATCTCTTACATTGATGAGATTTTGAGCAAAATGGTCATACTCTTTTTGCACACCAAACTCATAAACTCCGGGTTCAATATCAATTGGTGAATGTCTTTCTTTCATAATACAACGAACTCTAGTTGGTTTAGAATTACGCATATACATTTTACCATCCACATCTTGGAAAAATTCCACACCAACGACAGCATCAACTACATGGTGGTTTCCAGTGGTTTCAGAATCTGCGATAATATGATATGATTTGTTACTCGCATCAATTTTCTTCGCACTACTTGGGATTTCACTTGGAAAAATCATAGCTTCTCCATGCAAAATTACTAATTCTCTTTTTGTATTATCTTTCATACTTTTTTACTTTACAACATTATTTTTGTTTGTCAAATCAATTTTTATTTAAAACATTGTCTATGAAATAACCCAACATCTCAACTTCAAACATTCCCAATGGTTTCAATCTTTGTGCTGCAAGATAGATTTCACCTGATGCAAGACTGCATTGTGCTGGATAAACAAACGCCACAACGTTTTTATCAATTCTAGCAAAAAATTCTGGTAAATCTGAAGACTTTCCAACATTTTTAATAGTTTGAGCCAAACGACGAATTGAATCATCCGAACTATGTGTCACACCAGCAAAAATGAATCCATGGCGATCATCATAATTTTTAAGTTCTTGGATATGTATTTTTTTCTCGATCATTGAAATTTAATTTCATCCACTTCAGAATCTTTAAAATAACGAATAGCACGTTTATTTAGGTCACTAAGTGCATTCAACACTAAGGTAGTTAGTTTAACACTACTTGGTAGAACATAACTATCAGCATTTGCTCTAGCGATGGCGATTTTAATACCTACTTCCCTGTTCCACTTATCTTTTTTGTTTCTGAGTGAATATCCATAGTAGATTACGTTATCACGTTTTTGTGCTACTACCACACCCAAAGGTGCATTATTTTTGTCTCTGATATATTGAATTAGTTCACTTTGCATAATTTTATTATAGTTTGTTTGTTATCTTTTTCCAGTGATTTTTTCGAAAATTTCTACAATAAACCACCAAATCATTTTGAATAATACGATTACTTTTGTCATGTTGTTATTATAATCTAGTTTTAAAATCATAATCTAATAAATGCCTTTCTGTTTTATCCAGCAATTGATTAAAGATTGTGTCACCAACATTAGACATGATATTCGGTATAAGTTCACCTACCACTAATTTAGCGGATATTTTTTTTGAAACATCCTGAACTAAAAATGATCTAAATAATGCTATTTCACTTACAATTTTATAATCTCTGGATACCATAATTTTTTGTATGAACCGCTTTTACCAAAATTTCCGATTGTAACGTGTAGACCACGATATTTTTCATCATCAATTGCTCCAATGTCTTTTTTAATCAAATCAATTTCATCGGAGAATACCTCCAGATAAAACATATCAAACCCTTTTGACCTTCCTCCATGGATCATATCAACAGAATAATCAAAGTCAATCTTCATCTTATAAAAATCTTTTGCTCGATCCCAATTCACATTTTTATATATTTTACTGGTTGCAATCGTGATATGTGCGCCATGTAATGGGGTCTGTAAAACAACCCAATACTTTCTTTTCACGAACCAATGGTAATAATCCACAAAATCATTTGATAGATCGACCACGATTCTTTCGCGTCCGACATTTATTATACCACTACTTGATCGTAAGTCTAGCACATTTGAATTATATTCTAGTTTTAAAATTTATATCATGGAATCCAATCTGGTCTATTACGCTTCCAAGAATGTAAATGTTTCTTATCATGAATATAATATGCTCTATATTTGTCAATAGAAGATAGGGATTCAAATTCTGGTAATTTACGACATTCTGTATCGTCTGCAATAGCAATAGCAAAATCGGTAAGGTCATATGAATCGAATGACAATTTATCAGCATTATCCTCACACCACTCTAAGACTGACAATGACTTATGAACTTTACCGTATCGTGCAGTATATTCTTCTGATATACCATGAGCATGTGCGATAAGCCATTGAAAGTTATCATAACTTTTACGTGTCCAAATAGATGATGGATGGTTACGATGCGATGGTTTATATGGAGCATCAATACCCTGTAAATGATATGCAGTGCATAATAATTGTGTGCTTTCTAGCAACATTTTGCAAGCATGGCGATCCACTAACCATTGTGCTGATTGAAAGGGATCGGATGATGTGGAGAAAATATTCATACGACAAGTATGATCTAGTTTTAATTAGGTTTTCGAAATTGGATTTGCACCAACATTTTCCTTTTTAGAGGATGTTTTTTCTAACTTAAACTATTCGAAATTGCAGTCTCTCCTGCTGTCACTGTTTTGACTACCGATTATTGTGTGATGATACGATTATTACGAAGTTCGCAAGCCAAATCGCGAGTATCAACTGGAATCCACTCACCACCATGTTGGTTCTTACGAGAATACACCAAACTATTGCCACCCAACATAACAAAGTCACCATTTTTAGTTTGCACCATCTTCACGGAGAAAACTTTTGGGTTCTTACGTTGATCTGGATTTCTCAACCATTGTTTATTTTTACGGTTGCTAGTCACTTTGTTTGTTACTGTTTTCGCTTTCATTTTTGTTGTATTTGTTGTTTTCATAATTTTTCTTCAAGTTCCAGAAGTGCGCTTTCGACTTCCTGATAGGATTTTAACATACTTAACTTATTTGTCAATACCTCTAATTCTTTTTCCACTTTATCATAATCGAAATCTTCGTCTAATAACATTTTTTCGATTTCAAACATCTCATTTTTCAATTCTCGAATACCTTTAAAAAGATATTCATATTCTTCTTCATTTTCCATAATTAAAATTTATAACTATCCAATTTATTCCTAACAGGATTCCGAACAGAATCCCATACAGAATCCCGAACAGAATACCATACAGAATCCTCAACAGAATCCTTAACAGAATCCCGAACAGAAAACCATACAGAATCTCGAACAGAACCCCCAACAGAATTCCCAACAGAATCCCGAATATAGATCATCATATTGTTATTATGATCCAATATTGTATCAATATCTTTACTCATGATGATCCACCACTGAAACTTCTTTGTTTTTCATAATGTTTATCACATCATCCAATGAGAAGAATGCTGTTCCATTGTATTTGATGGAATTTTCTACACCAGCATCCAAAATTTTACCGAGTCCATGATCATTTGGATTAGCACCCTTCAAGTTTCCATGAGAATGTCCACACACGCAAAATCTTGATGCTTCTCCTTTATTCATATCATCCCAGATCAATGGAGCCATATGTTTAATATAAAAGAAATTCTGGTCAATATCTAACAGAAAATCGCTGCCCATCATTTGAATATTTTTAACGATGGTTAATGGATATACTTCAAAATTGTCAAAACCTCTTGGCAATGCTTGTTTATATGCTTGCACCACACCAGAATTATGATTACCCCATACCATCAATGTCTCGCATGGAAATCTGTTCATAAACTCTTGGACTCCTCTAAAGCCAATAGACAATCCTACGTCACCAGCATGAATCAATAGGTCTTTTGGATGAAGATTGGATATCTGTTCATCCATCCATTGATTATGTTCTTCGGCACTATTGAATCCTCTTGGATTATATAAAAAATCTCTATTATGTCCATAGTGACTATCGGACATAAAATATATATTATTATAATCCTTTCGGTGTTTTTTAATCTTCAACATTATTTTTGTCTTTAAAAGTTATGGAGGAGGATAGAAGGAGAGCAGAAAGTAAGAACCATCCCCAACCCTCTTTGTCATGATATGAGCAGAATGCTGCCGACAAGATCGACGCGATTGATGCCAATTGCATGATTAATATAATAAAAGTATTCATTTTACACTTTTTTCTATTTCTGCAAAAATATCATCAACACCATCTACGACTGTGACATTCTCACCGTCTTCGATTACTAATCTTGGAACTGATTTGATGTTATGTTTCTTGAAAAATTCATGAGTATCGGGATCAGAAAAGCATAAAGTTTCTACTTCCAATTCTTTGTTCTTCAATTTGTTTTTTAAAACGAAGCAAGGTCCGCAATTTTTATTTGTTAATAAAGTTAGTTTCATATCGCATTTATTGTAATGTGGTTTTTTCAAAAATGTCAAATGGTATTTCTTCACCAAATATCTTTTTCAGATGGTCTTCATAAGAATAGTCGTCACCATGGTTGAAGATGTAATCAAAAAGAAAATCTTCGGCACGTTCTGTCAATTTTGGTAATGATTTTTTGAGCGCATTATACAACACATCCTGTTCAATAGCAAGTTCTTGGATTTCTTTGCGTATTTGTTTGATAATTTTATCGTATTCTTTCATAATTTATTGTTTGTTTGATGAATTTATCATCGAATTGTTTTTTGTCAAGTAGGGTAAATGCTGCCGATACTTTCCAATCTTTATAATTGAAATATTCTCTATCTGGTAATAGAACATCGTTTTGCATGAGCCTATTATATTCTAGTTTTAATTGATCAATTATTTCAATGAAAATCTAGCCAAAGATGTTTTTCTTCCCTTGTAAATGGTTACTTCATGTAATTTTAAATATTTTTCTATAGAATGATATTTTTTTCTTTCGTAATCGTGAATAAAAAGTATCGAATTATCATCCATATTTTTTATGGATGCTTTGGCACAATCCACACGACACCGACCATCCACTAATATAAAATTATATATTTCAGTTGTTTCATTGATAGCATTAATATAATCCTGTTGTAATTCTGGTTTTCCAGGACCAAAAGGTTTAATTATTTCTCCAACAGGTTCTCGCAATTTTAAAATAACATTTTGTGGAACATGAGGATTCATAAGGTCATACCATTCCCGCGAATGTTCTACTGATACATATTTTTCAAATAGATTACTAAAAAACATTGTAGAACCACCGCAACCATATTCAAATGCTAAACCACCATTGATATATTTTAAAATATCTACAATATGTTGATCAGACATCATTGGTTTTTGTGGTATTGTTTCGCTCATCTTTCTTCTTCTTTTAGTGTTTTATAGCCTTGTCGCCCCGCTTCACCATCCGATAGTGTTTTCAACCAACCATAGCCTTTGCCTTTAATGCGAAGCTCGCCATCTTCACCAGTTACTTCACAAATCTTAAAGCTACGTGCTTCAGCATCATGAATAAGATCGGAGATTTCATCAACTCGATCACCACTCCAAGAATAATAGAATCGCAATCCACCGAACTTCTCTTTAACTTGCTCGATTTTAAAGGTTAGATTCTTTTCCTCTACAATCTTAGCGACCTTAGAGCATAGCTCTTCGAACATAGGTTGCCATCCAACTGGACACCATACACCGCAGTCAGGCTCTCTAGGTTTGCCATCAGCATCTTTTGGAAAGAGTTGTGGATATGCGGTCATTAGCCTTTCTACAAATCGCTCTTGGATATTTTCTTCTTTTGTGAAATAATCCAACATCTCTCCTACGTTTTTAAATGTTTCGCTCATATTATTCGTCTACTATTCCAAGTTCAATTATGCTTGCCATTGCCAAGTCATAACACTTTGTTATTTTAGACCATTCTCCAGTTTTGTCAAGTCTAATTCGGTATTTATTATTTGTCCAAATATCTTCGGGCATTTTGATAAGATCATCATCAAAGCGGTTTTTGATTTTTCCAAGTATTTTGATATTCATCTTGTCAATACGATCTGCTCTGTCTAAAGCTTTTTGGTCAGATCGCACAATGCATATTTTAGGACGTAATTCTCTGTTCATATTAGTTCGTAAGTTTCCCATTCAATAAATCCTTTTGGATGAGAGTTGCATCCACCACAACCTCCATCTCTACCATTACAGATAATACATTTTTTACTTTGCTTTTGTTTTTTCAATGAAGCTACCAAGCCTTTTCCTGCGCACTTACTACACTTAGTAGTTGTATCATGTCCGCAAAAATAGCCGACTTCTCCTTCTCCTTCACAGCTAGGGCAAATCAAGGCTCCGTGAGATTCAATGAATTTTTTTATTTCTTTTGTCATATTGAAACTCCTTCTGGTAATGGTGGACATGCTCGATGCACCCACCATTCACTACCATCATATTCATCACGTTCGCTCCATGAGCCATCGTTATACCAAATTGTGCCAAAGAGTTCTTGATGACCATAACCACGATCATATTCAAAGTTAAGACGAGGCAATACCTGTTCAAGAGTACCTTCGATTTGTTCAAGATTATCCCAATCAATATCATAAAATATCTGAACATACTTTACTGCACGATCACCGACATGCTTTAATAGTTCTTCTGCTGCTGTCATATTGTTATTATATTCTAGTTTTAAAATAATGAGATTATGTTTAAGATATCTTCTCTACTGTCAAAAAACATATTGAAAATGGTAATTTTTTTATCTTTAGCTATTCTGAGAGCTTGACCAGTTCCACCACAAATCTCACCATTAGGTGTCCAACAAATTATGAAATCACTATTAGGATTACCGATAACTTGTCTATAGTTACGTGCCATTAAAGATTCACCAGATTTGGACAGAGATTTTGGTCTTGGATGATATTTGGATATTGATTGAAATGATTCTTCATCATCGCTTGATATGATACGGTAAGTATGAAGAGGGTTAGGTGTTTTCACAAAACCTTCCCATGGTAGCCATATCTCTGCCTTCTCCTCAACACCGTCAGCAAATGATTCATCAGCACCACCAGCACCACCAGAACGCAACCACCAGCCTCTCTCTTCCAATTGAGAGGCTAGTAGTTTCATTTCTTTAAGGATGTTGGGTGGTGTCTTTCTAGAACCAATCCCAGCATAATATTTCATTTTTTTCTCCATGCGGTCACAACTTTTTCATATGGCTCAACCTCATAGATACTATCCCATTCAATGGTTGATCCATCATAAGAGTAATAATAACCGGGAATATAATAATAGTGAATATCGCAACTATCATCTTGTTGAATTTTGAATACTGAATGCCAGTGTTCTCCTTCACCTTCACCACCACCCTCTTGGTCAACAATTGTGATAGTATATTTTCCGATAATAATTTTTTTATTTATATCATATAAAAAATCTTTACCGTCAAAATAATTAGGTTCAGGTTGAAGCAAATGTTTGTTTTTCTCCAAATGATCAAATACTCTTTTAATTTTTGTTGGATCAATATTTTCAATAAAATCTGGCAATTTTTTACTACAAACGTCTTGATATTCTTTCTGAAGAATTACCATTTCATGTTCAAATTGTTTCAATTTTTTCTCCATCTCTTCTTTAATTTGGTCTGCCGTTTTCATAATATCTTAATTTGTTTTCTTTTTCTGCTTGTTTAAATTTATCTATATATGTGAAATCCCGATCCGATCTTAATACATCAATATTTGTAAGGATAAAATATTTGAACCATCCAGAAGACATCGTGGTAGCCAATTTTTTCAGTGCCTTTTGATAAGCATGAATTTTGGAACACTTGAAATCTTCTGGTATCAGATATCTTTCCAAGGCAGTCACCCAGACTTCCTCCTTCACAAGATTCAATTTATCATCATATGAGAGTTTGTCAAATCCTTTTTCTGAACATGAAACACCCTCATACACCAAAGATTTATAAAGAGGTTTATCGTAAATAGCCACTGCTTCATGAATATCATCGTGGATATATTTTCTAGACACCGCATCTTCAAAGAAAGATGTGGAGTCTTTATTTTTCAAAGATGCCCATCTCTTTCCATGTTTTCTCGTAAAGGCTTTTACCAAGGTATCGTACATTTTTCTATTGTTTACTTTATAACCTTTACGCTTGAGAAAATCAACATCCGATATGTGTTTTTCCCATTTGATATCCCAACCCAAATGAGCAGTTTTCAATAAAAGTAGGTTTTCAGGATCGATGTATGTAGAATCCTTATTGTTATCCAAAAACCATTGGAATTCCGATTCCCATAAGTATTCAACTTCTTTGTTGTTGACATGATTTTCTGGAGATATATAATCAATATCTTTAGGAACTCTTGGAAAATCTGGAAACCAGTGCTTCATCGCCACCGATCCTATAATTAATTTATCAATCTTCATATACCATCAAAAAGGAAATAGCTCCGATAAACACACCAATAAATCTTGCCACACAAATTGTCATGTTGGATACTTCAAAATAATTCAACCAAAGAAAAGAATTTGGTAGAAGAGAAAACAAAAATAGAGGTAGACCGAAAATTATCCAAAAAAATCCTCCACGAAAATATGGGTTTATATTCTTTGAAAAAATCCATGCTCCAATAATAGAGATGATAGCACCTAGAAAATAAGGAACAATGTTGGCTATGGATGCAATAGCAGTTCCAATAATAACCATAGACATTCCTAATGGGATTCTGATAATATTGAATGAAGGTAACTTACTCATGTAAGTATTATATTCTAGTTTTAAAATTTATATCTTTTCAATTTGTTCCCAACAAAATGATGAACAGAACCCCCAACAGAACCCTCAACAGAATCCCCAACAAAACCCCCAACAGAATCCCTAACAAAACCCCCAACAAAACCCCCAACAGAATCCCCAACAGAATCCCAAACAGAATGATGAAGAGAACCCCAAACAGAATTCCAAACAGAATTCCGAACAGAAAAGAACGTTTTATTATCAATATCCATTAAAATTCAAAATATTTTATTCTCTCACTTAAATTTGTAATTCTTGATCGATCATTATGAAAATCCTCAACGGTATTTCCTTCCAGATACATACAAGCCACTTTTATCCACTCACCATGTGAAACTATGCATATATTGTGAAGAGTTGAATGACGACTTTTAATAAACTCAAAAAATAAAGCAACTCTTTGGTAGACATCAAAAAAAGATTCTCCATTTTGTGGTCGATAAAAGAAGTTGAAATGAACTTTTTTATCAAAATTTTTAGTGCCGACAAGATTTCGTAATTGACCCCATTGTCTCTCGATCAATAATGGATTTTCAATTCCTTTACTATCTCCAAACAATAAATTTTTGGTATGAACACATCTAGTATATGGTGAATAATAAATTTGATTATATAGTTTTTCGGATGAATATTTTTTTTCTGCATCCTTTACTCCCTTTTCAGTCAAAGGTATTTCATGATCCATCATTTTATGGTAAATGGTGTGATCAGCATTCCCCAATGACTGAGCATGTCTAATGAGTGTTATATACATATCTTATGTTATTGATTATATCAGATACTTACTCATTTAAAAAATACTACCCTTTCACCTTTGGAATTGTAAGTATTCACCAACCATCCACCATGATTGAAACGATGTAAATGATTACCCATCAATCTCGCACCAAGGATCATACGATTTGCCTCAACTTCACCATGACGACGAACGAGCAACCACCTGAAGAATTTATTTTTGATATTATTGAGAATCTTTGTCATGCCCAAAGTATAATCTAGTTTTAATTAATGGATTTTTAAGACTCTTCTTCAATGTTGGATTCTCCACTGTCACGCTCCTTAGATTCTTTCTCTTTGAAACGGAAGCTTTTCAATTTCAGAGCAGGTTTATTGTCTTTCGATTCGATACGAAGAACGATACCCTCGGCAGGAACTTTAGTCTTACAGAATTGACAATTTTTCTCTAAGTATTTCTCACTCAGAGAGTGTAAGAAATTCTTACGCCATTCATCATCGATAGCAATATTTGAGAATAGGTCTTTTGCTTTACCTTGATAGAAGATAGGAACTGTTTCCAAATCTTGGAAATCACAATAATCACGTATCTCATTGAATGAATACTCATGAACATTTCCATTATCATCAGTATGAGTAATTCGATAAACATATAATTTATTTTCATCTGGTTTACATGAATAATCGTAACCTTTTTGAACCATTTTAGAATGATTGACATAACCAACGATTTCGCCATATATACTCACACCATCTTTCAGAGAACAATTTTCAAAAAGTTCTCTAGCCCATTTACCCCATAGATCATCGGTGTATTGACCATCTCTACGATTTTTAATCACACTACGACTGCTGTAAATATTGCGATATTCTTTAGCAAGTCTATCATTAGAAACACCCAACAATTTCTGCAACCAGTTCCTTTGTTGGTGGCAAAGAACCCGCGAAAAGACTGCTGAAATTCCGTGCCACTTGTCCGAAATCGTAATATCATCTTCTGGATCGATCAAAAACATCGATTTGCCAAGTTGAGGAGTCGAATAATGAAATTGAAATTGACCTTTCACAATTTGTGAACCGATACCATCATCTTTTTTGCTATAAAAACGTTGTCCGATAAATTTGCGAACAGGTTTTGGAAGAATCTGCAACCATTTAGGTAATACAACCTTTTTGGCAGAATTTTGAACAGGTTTCTCACCAGATACCCACTTCTCCAAAAGAACCTTGTCACCGACCATATCGAAAGATTCGCCAACATTGAAGACATTTGTAGATACCCCAAAGAATTCAGACAACTTATCGACTGGATAGACAAAACCTTCTGATGGAATCTCCCTCAATTTGATTGGACGAACTCTTTGCTGTTTCGTGGAGAAGAAACCTTTCGTCTTACCATCAGCATTCATCTCTGGCTTATCGAAAAGATTCGCCCAATGAAGAAATTCACCACTGATTTTTGTTTCAATGGGGAAATAAACGACTTTCGAACCAATAGGATATTGACCTTTGGCTACGATAACATTTCCACCATAAATCTCGAAAATTTCCAATCTCTCTGCGTTTGGGTGATTCTTGAGATTATCAATTTCAACTACCGTTGCGAGGTAATTTGTATCATGATTTTCTGATTTTTTAATCATATTATATTTTACCAATCTTCGGGTTTACCATAAGACACGAATCCCTTCTCAGAAGATGCTTCAGCTTGTTTTGCATCAATGTCACCATCCAAATAACCCATAGTATAGGTCTTAGATGCCACTTCTTCCATCAATTCTTGGATGTGATTCAACTCTGTGAAGTCATATCCCCATCGATCCTTTAGCTCATTAATTGCTTGTGTAATAGTCATGTTTTAAGTATATTCTAGTTTTAAAATTATTGTTCATACTCTTTCACTGTGGCTAGGGTATCTTTTGCAATCCCATAAATCCTGTCATCGTTACAATAAGGCATGTTTGGGTCAGGAGTTGTAAGTTTCATGATTCTATATAAAGCCGCCACCAATGTGTCAAGTTGATGCCTCGATTCTCTACATACACTGGAAAATCTCCATGATTCCTTTCCTTCGGTAAGTTGCTTTTTCGCTTCTGCAAGCTCGCTTTTCAAACGGCACACTGCTTCTAAAAGTGTATCCCCTTCATCTGTTGAAAGTTTTCCAATTCCAAGCTCTTCACAAGCAAGATCATATTGATCATACAAATATTTCTGCTCATTCAATCTTCTACGTTCTGGTAAATACAGAGATTCGCGGAATTCTTTATGCATTTGTATAAGTTCTCTTGCTTCAGTAAGCTCTTTTTTGAGATCTTCTACTTGTGTGGATAATTGATTATCACTCATTGTTTTCTTTCTTTCAAAATTCTGTTAATAAATATAGTATACACAGATTTTACTTGTTTCAACTTCAATATTTCTTCTAAGTGATCGGTTTCACAATCCACCAGATGAACATATTTTAAAGGTTCTTTTCCACTCTTACCGCGAGTTCCCCAAATAGCATTTTGGAATTTCAACTCTTCAATATCCAATTCAATATCGTCAGGAAGAATTTCGACATCTTTTAATTTCCAAACACCATATTCACGGTCTTTACGGTTGAATTGATAGTCATGATACAATTCCGCATAATTTTGAGGAACTTTGAATATACATGGTGTTCCACGAAAACGTGAATATCCAGCATAATCAAATGTATAAGGTTGTCCACCATCTGCCATAATATCTTCAAATTCCCTATAATCATAATGGGAAATCGATGCTACAACATTTTTATTATTTCTAAATCCTGACAATATCATATTATTTTATTTTTGTTGATTTTTCATACAATCTATGCGAAGCTTCACTCCAATCCTTATAGTATTTTGTCTTGTCCTTGCCAAACATTGTGCCTTGGTCTCGACAAGTTCCAAATTTTTCTTTGAGGATAAATGTGCAGTAAAAAGCTTCATCACCATTCTCCTTTGCCTTTCGATGAATTTCATCCATCTCCAAACAAAATTCCCGAATGATTTCTTTCCATTTGATATTACATTCGAAACCAAATCTCAGATTACATAAATCTTCCTTATTATTTGGAAATCCTGAATATTCCGCATCTTTGTATTCTTCATACAAAGACAATACTTCTGGACTTGGTTCTAAAAAAATGTGTGGGAACTCGTTTACCAAGTCCCACCATTCTTCGTCGATTTCATTTCTGTGGAATTGTATCATACCCACATTATAATCTAGTTTTAATTGTTGTCAACCTCTTTAGGATTTTTTTCCTCTTTTTTATCTTTTTCGTCCTTTTGAGGTTCTTTTTCTTTATTTTTACGGAAAATATTATCGTAATTACTACGATACGATTCCGTGTCCTTTACTCTACTCCAATCTCCTTTTACGCTCATATATTTTTTTATTCTATTGGAATTTCTGGGCATGTGATTGCATCAAACGCTCTAGGAGCAAGTGGATCACGAGCATCTTTCCAAGGAAAGTCCCTACAACTTTGAGGGTAGATATCCAAGTGATGGATACTACAACCAATATCTTTACGATTTAGGAATACACATCTACCATCTCTTACTTGAGTTCTCCATACCTTTGTGTCTTCATCCAAAAACACCATATCACCATACAGTTCATTTAATTTGATACCTTCTTCATCTGTCAACCATGTTCCCCATCTACAACAACATGATTTGTGTGGACATGGATAACATGGAAGATTATCTGGAATCTTACCGCTATTTATATTTTTCATAAATCTTCTTGAAATGATGCCATAATTTCGGCATTTTGTTCTCTAAAATATTCTTCTGCTTGCTCCAATGAATCGAATGTTAATTCTATATCATCTGTCATGAGGTCGGAATCAGAACAATTGACCCAAACGATATTGAGATCCCATAATTCAGGTTTAACTCTCCATGACATCAAACCATTCTCTTCTGTTCCAAAAACAGATGGTGAAGCATAGATAGGATTATCCTTATCATCGTAATCTTCAATATAAAAGAATGAATCTTTGGTCTGATCGATAATGTCGATCACTAATTTACCATCTTCATTTTTGAGCATATTCTTCTTTTGTAATTCTTGATATATTCTAGACAATTCTGGATCATTGATCCATTTGTTCTTAACGTCCTCTCCAACGTTTTTCAAAGAGAACGTAATGAATATAGCACCAATTTCCTCAATTGTCAAATCACCTGATACGATGATGCTTGGTAATTCAGTATTCATTTCCTAATTTTTCCATGAACCAATGGCTAATTTCTACGTGAAAATCCTTTTCATTTTTAATAGAACCGGAATCAACTTTAATGTAACACAATGGATCATTAACATTGCTATTTTCCCATACCTCAATTTTATCATCGGTTTCCATTAAAAATGAATAACCGTTAATACTACTTTCATATTTCATAATCTCATTAATATTTTTCTAATCGTTTGTTTAAGCTTAAATGTCAATTTATTGGTTGGAATGTTATCCCAATTTTCCAACATTTCGGCAAAAAATTCATCTGAATTTGTTGAAGAATACTCACTGGGTAATCCCAGATATTTTGCCATTTGTTCACGATGCATTTCATTATTATGTCTACGAGTTTCCAAATTTTTTCTTTTTGTTTTTTTCTGAACATAATATTCAAAATAATCAGATAACATTTTTTTATATTCTTCAATCGCATAATCAACGAATCGATCAGGCACTAGATATGATATAAAATGTGCATATTCATGAATCCAAACGGTATGATTATCAACGTGATGCTCATTTATATATATCATTTTCGTATTGGGATCATAAATACCAGAATTTTTTTCATTGCCCTTATATTTCTTAAAAGAAGTAACCAAAACAGGAACGTTTTTTGGAATCTTTACCATATTTTTTTTGAACAGATCTTTAAAATGATCATATAATTTGTTTATACATCCTATTGATAGGTGTTTCACATAATCAAGTAATTCAGGATCAGTATCTTTATCAATATAAACACGGAAACCTCTCTTTTCTAAGATCAGAGTCATGTCTTTTTTTGCATGATGATAACGCCCCGAATTATCAATTTGAGCCATTCTAGCTTTACGCAATCTATTACGTTCTTGCCTCTCAACAAATAGTTCTCTTCTTTTTTTTAACATAGAATTATTCAACCATGAATAGTTGCACCTAATGTAGCTACATCGGCTTTACCATTATTGATCATTACTTGCTCAACACCGAAACTAACACCATCATCTGCCAAGGATACGATATTGAATCCTTGCTGCCAGTTCATCGAACTACCATAAGCTGCATCGAGTGAACACAAACAACCACCCTCAAATCCATACAATTGTGTTTCTTGCCTATTTCCAAATGCTGGAACACGCTTGCAACTAGAACCTATACGATGTGTATGTCCATGCATAATTGAAGAATTCCATTTATTCACCTCTCCAAGACATGATGCACCACCATTACCACGAACTGTAGTTCCATGTGTCACCACCAGTGAATTGAGCATTACGAAATCAACATGTTCTACCAATTTTTGGTAAGCACCCATGAAGACATTTTCGTAACTCAAAGTATCAGTAATTTCTGGTAGAGAACCCAATTCTCCAAGTCTTTCCGATAGGTATCTTCTCCATCTACCATGAACACTTTGACCAGAGTGGTTGGAGTATGTTTCATATATTTTAGCTTCTCCTGCTACTGAAATCAAATCATCCAAAAACTTATGATATGCTTTACGTTCATCAAGTAATGACCAATGTTTTTTGATATCTTTTGGATACTTAGAAATCGCCAACATATCCATGGTATCTCCATTAAGAACAATTGTTGATGGTTTCAATTCATCGATTGTTTCCAGAAAAATATTCACACATCTATCATCATGACATCCAAAGTGGAAGTCTGAACCAACTACAGCATAATTCGTGAGTCGTTTTTGTTGCGACTGACGAATATTTAAAACATTAACAGGTGCAAGTTGTGATAGAAATTCAAAAACTTCATCTTCCGTTTTTTTAAATTTTTGTGGTCGATTTCTTTGAAAGTTTTCACTAATAAATCCTTGGATTTGTTCAGTGTTTTCTTCATTGGAAGAAAAACCATTTTCATATTTTGCCACCCAACCTTGTGCGGTAGATTTTGGAACACCGTATTCTTCAAAAATCATAGAATATGTCCATTGCTTGTTTACTCTAGCGTCCACTACTGCTTCTTTTATATTATTGTCCATGCGTATTTTTTGTTAATTTTACTTAGAATATTTAACCTTATAATGCTCAATTGTAGATGTCAAAGAATCTTCAAATTTCGTTAGATTAAAATTCCTAATATATTTTTTCGTATCGATAGCATATCGGAAATCGTGTCCTTTTCTATCTTCTACAAAATTGATATAATTGCCTAAAACAATTTTCTTAAATTTTAAAATTCTCAAAACTTCTAAGATCAAATCCAAATTGGATTTTTCAACACCACTGCCGATATTGTAATGCTCACCAGATTTACCGTATTCTGCTATTTCCAAAATAGATTTATTGTGATCATAAACAAATATCCATTCACGAACATTTGTTCCGTCACCGTAGACAGGAATCTTTTCACCCTTCACAATATGTCGAATAATAGTTGGTAAGAATTTCTCATCAGCTTGATTAGGTCCGAAATTATTGCAGCAATGCGTTGTAACAACATTCAGATTAAAAGTATTCACATAAGAACTAGCTATCATATCAGCAGATGCTTTAGATGCCGCATAAGGACTTCTAGGATCAAATGGTGAATCTTCTGTAAATGGTTTATCATTCATACTTAAATGACCATATACTTCATCTGTGGAGATATTGATCATTCTCGTATCTGGTTGATGCAATCTGATACCTTCCAATAGATTTACCATTCCGACCACATTATTCTCGATGAAAAATGCTGGGCTATTGATACTTCTGTCTACATGTGACTCAGCAGCAAAGTGAAAAATATAATCGAATTTGTGATTCTTCAAAACATTCTTAATAGATGCCGCATTATAATCTTCATAGGACAAATCGCCACAAATCCACGTATAGAAATTCTCATCTATATTCACCAGTTTATCTTTACTGGTATGATACAGAGGACGAGAACCATGACCAGATTTGTCATAATTTACAATCTGTAAATTTTTATAATTTTTAATTACATATTCGATAAAATTGGAACCAATAAATCCCAATCCACCAGTGACCAATATCTTTTTTCCATTTAAATCAATTGCCATAATCAACATTTAACATTACTCATTAATTTGTCAAGCCAAACTTGGAATTTCATTTTCAGAATTTTCTATATTCATCTTATCAATGTAATATTCAATATCTGTGATCGTAGAATTGAGAAGAATATTACCATCGATTTTTCTCGACAAATAATAAATTATATCAAGAAAATAATCTTTTTTATAAGGATTGAATAAACCTTTCAAAAACATATATGCTGAGTTATTCAAAAAATTTATTTTTAAATGTTTTAAATTATCGTTATCAAAACCTGCCGTATATTTCTGATTACTCAATACTTCTTTTGCAATAGTATTGAACACATTAGCAGGAAGATTTTCGACAAAATGATCTCTATCTTCATCATTCATGTCATTCAATTTTATTTGTGAGCTACCATATTTTATATTTTTTATGGTTTTGGATAGATCGAAAACACCTTTATTAGTGAACTTGTCTGGTATACCTAATGTGATTTGAAAATCTTTTTCCAGAACAATATCTTCTCTTTCAACGTCTTTGAAAGATTCTATGACATATGAGATATTTACTTTCATATTTTTTTCATCATTAGAAAAAGATATTGTATGTGAAACATCTTCCTCCCATGTTTTTAAAATATTCAAAAATTTTTCATGGATATTTTTTCCATCAAATCTATTAAGATAATCAACTAGAAATTGTTCATCATCTTTTGATAAAGTGTCTGAAATATCTTTTAAATTCTGAAAAGTAATTCTCATAATTGCTTATAATTCTCACATGCAAAGGTCACTGATTTAATAGGATAATCAGTGTTGTTATAATCGAGATTGAAACCTTCAACATTTGTCGGAAATGCTTTGTAAAATTGAAAACCTTTTCGGAATTGACCAGCGTTATTATATTGTTTCACAGTAATCGTTGCCTTTAAATTAACACCTTGTTCAATCAAACCTTTAATACCCAATGCGATAGACCATGGTCGAAAGAATTCATGCTCCAAGTCTCTACGAGTTTCCAAAAAATTGATAGAAAATGATCGAGATAAGAAATCTGATCTAGAATCCATAGCATACCCCGGAAGAAATCCTCCCAATCCAGAACCTTCTGCCATAGCAACAAAGCTCGCACTTTCATTTGGTATAACTACCTGTTGTGCTGGTAGTATATTACCATTTCTAGACATCTGATTAGGTGTCAATTTTGCTGACCAATATTGACCAGCATTACTCAATACGCTGTTAATAGCACCTTCGGAAACACCATCAATAGATACTGTCCATAATACAGGAATCGAGAGACAAAACTTAGCATCTCCTGAAAATGCTTGTAAGAAATCGTTAATTTGTGGACGCATAAAGATATTTAACCAACAAAGTGTATGAGAAAGAGAAAGGGTTACTTATTTCGAAGTAACCCTGTATTGATTCTCTGAATCATGTTTTAATTTAACATGATAATTTTTGATGTCAAATTATTTCGTAAAATCTTTGTAGAAGTGGTATGCAAATGTTGCAGTAAAATTCAAAATTTCGCCACTACCATCAGCAATCTGATAATCGATTTGCCCAATATCTCTCAAAGATGCACCCACCAATTGAATCGTTTGACCGATTTGGAGAGCATTACCAGTTGCGTTAGCACCACGAGAACAAGGAATTTGTAAAACGTCCAAAGTGATTATGGATTCATAACCCGGCATACAAATATTACCTGTGGTATTTTCGTTATCAAAAAGAACTCTCGATGCGCGTTCCAACTTATTACGAATATCTAAGTTTTGATCTACGAAAAATTCGATAGACCATCCTTCAGAACCGGGATATTCCGATTTACCGGGAAGGTTGAAAGTTTGACCACTATAATTTACTTGTTTGTTTTGAATGTTTCTGCCGGGAAATGTTGCAGTTCTTGCATAAACCAAGTCAGTTTCTCCATCAAGAGATAAACCAGTAACATCAATTTGTCTTATTCTAAAAAGGAAATCTCGTGCAAATTGTTTTTGCATCGCTTGATTCATGAAAGTTTCGATATTAGTTCCTGCCATAGTATTATTTAGTCTCTATGATAACTTTTTTCCATATAAATCCCTTAGCACTCCTACCTATTTTATCACAAACCGGATTAATATATCTACTATCTATACCAGTTTGTCTTGCAGCCTCTCTAATTGATGGATATTTAGCAACAAATTCACCAGATTTTGTATATTGGGCAACCTCTATACGATCCTTTCTATTCATCATTAATTTATATTTAATTTTTTCATCGGTTTCTTTGCCAAATTTATAATTTTTTTCCCCTCTACGAGAGTCTCCCATTTTTTTCCTAGTTTCTTCAGATAATTTTTTACCATACATTGGGTGATTTTTACCTGTTTTTGATTTTGACATATTTCGTCTCCATTCTTCATTAAGAATACGTCCTTTGAATATTTCTTTTCTTTTTTTTCTAGCTTCCAATGATTGGGTGGCAGAATATCTATTTTGACCTCTGGAACAAACATTATAACCATTTCCACTCATCAAACTATTATGTTCCTTTATCAATTTTTCTTCTAAATCCAACAATTCATCTTTAGAAAAATTTGGATGATATTGATATTCAAATGAAAAATTTTCCAATCCGTGTTTGTTTATAGCTCTCAATATTGGTCTAAGCGTATCCATATTCGACTTATGATAAGAATACACTCGCTGCCTTAAATTCATGGTCTCTCCAACATAAACCTTACCATTGATATTATTTTTTAAAATATAAATAGCGGGGCATTGTTTATATTCAATAGCCTCACCTAAAGTTTCGATATTCGTTGCCATGTTACTATTTAGTGTGACAAATCATATTTTTCGGTTATTTGAAAGAACATTCATATCACTTTTTTCATATTAAGAAGAATTTTTTCAAATTCTTTTCGTTGTTTTTCTTCATTATGTAAATAATGTGTACCTGCACCCTCTCTATTATTAAATTCACTTCTTCTTTTTCTATATTCTTCGTGTTTTTTGAATCTATAATCAAAAGATAAATTTTTATAATGTAATAATTTTAAATTGTTTGTATGAATAACTTTATCTTCTGGGTTATTCATAATAATACTCGATTCATGACAACCCAATTTATATTTGATAGATTCAACTTTTTTAGTGTTTAATATACATAGTTTAGAATACTTAGAATCTTTAACGCCCATATTCACCTTTTCAGTTAAAGTTCCATTTTCTGGAAATACTTCACTGATCATATTGTATCCTTTTGGTTTATATGCTGCATGGTTATCTTCCATGAGAAAATCTTTTATATTTGGATGATATACAAATTCGTCCATATCAACAATAATTGCATATTCACAATCAGTATTTTTCCAACAAGATTCTTTTATTCTAACATATTCACCATCATGTAATTTGTTATCAGTTTGATAAGTGATCAATTCAACTCTTGGATCTTTCAGCAAAAGATCTCTGGAACTATCTGTCGATTCATTATCATAAACAGTAATTTTGTCTGCATATTTATAATGATCAAGAAAAAATGGAATTATTTTTTCTTCATTATAACATATAGTAAATACATGAATTTTTGGTTTTTCAATCATAAAAAAAACCCTTCCATCCTTAACGAATGGAAGGGTTATATTATATTATTTTAGATCAATTCATCAAACACCGCATCAGTTCTTGTAGCAGTGAATGTGACTGTTATATATTCAGCAGTTCTGACAGGTTTGATCAAGATGTCCACTTTCAACTCATTGTTGTCAATAACTTGTGGAGTGTTGTTTCTTTCATCGCAGATGATCAGATAATCATACAATCCATCATTTTGCTTCGCGAATTGGAAGATTGGATCGATAGCGATGACCAAACGATTTCTAGTGAATTCGGTATTCGGTTCAAAGATGAAGAATTGAGAAGCCTTTTTGGTAGGTCTTTCCAGTGCTTGGAACAATCTGCGAACGTTGATGCGGTCGAAGGCACTAGGTTTGCGCTGCATGGTCTTTTGACCGAACACTACCATACCTTGCGATGCAGAGAACATCACAGGATTCAAGTTGATCTTGTAAAGCTCATCACGTTGTTTCTGATTAGGATTGATTGCCAGATCGAGTGCAGAGGATGTCAATAGACCACGGTTAAATCCAGCAGGAGCAGACCATGGATAATTGTTTGCAGAACTTCTTGCTATGATAGCACCTTGGAATGCTGAGAATGGAATCCATACTTTATCACCATTAAATTCTTCAAACACTTGAACCCAGTTCGCATATGCAGCAGCATAGGAAGTGTTTTCCAATTCGAATTGGTGACGCATTGCCCAATACACATGTTGTTGGAAATTGTTGTTTCTATCTGCCAACACTTTGGTATTTCTACCAGTCACGAGAATGTGACGAATTGGGTCAGCGATAAAGATACAGTCACCACGACCACCAGTGTTCACAGGCAAGTTACAGAAGTTTTCAAATTGATTGAACACGGCACTGTAGCTACCACGAATATCTGTTGCTACAACATCGTTGAAAATGTCATTAGATGTTCTCAAAGTATCTAACTTAGTCTTGATTGTGTTATTGTAGAGAGTATCATCATAATATGTTGTTCCAGCAGCAGAAGCCATTGTGAAGATAGTTCCCAGACCAGCTTCGACAACCACATCAATGTCATAGATTTCATCGTTGAGGACAGATTCTAATGCACGATTGATTTTGGTTGGAACATTGCCAATAGTTTTTTGGGTAATTTTAACTGGATTATAAACACCCAGAGGATACAATGAATCTGCTGTATTGATTGAAGCAATCGCAGAATTAACAATATTCAGAGGAGCACCAACAGCAGCAGAAACTGAATTATAGTTCGTAACAGTAGCTTGAGTAAGCACTCTGATTTTCTTCTTGGGAAGACCATCATTACCGATTGCAGTATCGGAGTATTTGTTTGAAAGATATGGGTTTACCAAAATTTCGACGTTTCTAGAATTGGTGTCTTGTGACTCTAAGAAGAATGGAATTGCAGAACCACCAGTAGGATTGAGTTGAGTTCTGAAGCTATCGATAGATCCAACAATCGCATCATCAACCACATAATCCAATTTGAAGGATTCTGTGGCATAAACACTCTTACGAAGTTTGAACACTCCCAGACCAAGCAAATCATCATCTTCACGACCTGCGATGTCATAGTCAGTGAGATTAGCCATTACACGAGAGATACTGTTATTGGAAACCGCAGAACTGGAAGACAAGTTGAATTGTAGAGTTCCACTTGGAATGTTTGTATAAGTATTAGTTCCAAGACCAACTGCATTTGCAGTAAGAGAAGTGCTCTTAATTCCAGTGATATTTTTGAAATCGGTTGCAACATCCAAATTAACGTTATCAGTCAGACCGACATAGTAACCTTCGAATTGGCTATTGATAGTAGTTTGAGCTTTATCAAGAACGACAACACCAGCACCACCGATTGCCGAAAGATTCGATAGAGAAGTTCTAGCAGAAGCAGTAGAAGACCAATCGAAAAGAGTTCCTTCCAGTGCTTGTTGATATTGTGTTTCACTCAATTTAACTTGAACTGGTTCTCCAAGGAAGTAAACACCATTTTCAATATCAAGATTATCACCCAAAACAGGTGTCGTAGAATAAGCAGTTGAAAGAGCAGAAGAAATAGTGAAAATATCTCCAGAATCATCTAGACCTGCAAGAACCGAAGAACTCAAAGAAGGAGTTTCTACCAATGGAACATACCCACTCAATCTGATTGTGAAAGTGTTTGGTGCTGTTGTTGCAACAGTAACACTTGGTGCAGATAAAGGAATCGTGTTCGAAATTGCAGTTAAGATTTGTGCAAATGTAGAGGTCGAAAGGACTGGAACTGTGATGTTACCACTTCTAGCAGGTGTTTGACCATTGATAGAAAATACTACAGTTTTTGGCGCACCAGTGGAATCTTGGATTTTGAATGCAGCACCAGATAAAGGAGTCCCAGCTAAATTCTGATCATAAACCATGTTTAAAGTGAATGAACTCACGCTATCATAGCTATTACCTTGTGTATAAGATTTAACTGGATATACCAATGCTGAATGTTCCGAACCGAAACCATCTCCAGATCCAGTTCCGTATGGGAGACGGAAAGTATAGATACTTGCAGGAGAATTTAACAATTCTCTTACTGAGTAATAAAAATATCTTTCTGCACTATTTGTTGGGACACCATAAATTGCTTCTAGTTCATCTCTAGTAGTAATTTTTAAAACTTCATCTGTGGGACCTTGGGGGGTGAATCCAGCGATAAAAACATTGGTTCCAGCGTTATTTGGTGCGATTAAAGACAAATCGCGTTCAAGGATAGTGACTGCGGGAGATTGATTGATTCTAAATGCCATAACTGTATTTAGATATTTTCGGCTGAATTTTTATTTGCATATTTTTAAAAGTTAAAATAAATCAGTTAATGGTAAGATCGACTAAATAATATCATGCCAAAGATTTCGTCATTATTAACAGCTTCACCACTGTCAGGAGCAGAATTAATTCCAATTGTCCAAAGTGGGGAGACTGTTCGTACTTCTTTAAGCACTGTTAATACATATCTCTCATCAACTTATCTTCAAATTCCTACTAGATTATCTACATCGTCTATTCTTTTGGGTAGTGAGTTACTTTCCATTTCACAGGGTGGTAATAGTGTTCGCACTTCTTTAAGCACTGTTAATACATATCTCTCTTCGACATATCTTCAAATTCCTACTAGACTATCCACATCGGCTACACTTTCTGGTGGTGAGTTATTTTCTATCTCTCAAGGTGGTAACACTGTTCGTACTTCTTTAAGCGCAGTTGCACAAAATGTTTTGCAAGCAAATGCTCCCCTTTATTTGACCAGTGTTCCAATAAATGGAGTAACTAATGCATTCGATGGTCAAATTGTAAGGGTTTCTGTAGTAAGCGGAGTCGGACCATTCACTGATTATATATGTAGAAGAAGTGGTGGTGTTGCAACTGCTACATTTACAAAAATTGTAAATCAGGATAATGTATTGGGGTCAATTGGAGGTGAAGCAGCAGAACCTTCAAAAATTGGAGCGGAATTTTTACCAGAAAATATAGAAATTACATCAATACAACTCTCAGATACTGGTGAAGTTGCATTGCCATCTGGTTCATTGGGTTTAAATTCAAATGGGAATATGGTCATTCATGATGACATTTCTAATGGTGATGTTTTGCCAGAATTTGTAACGAGTAATACAATTTCTCGTTTTGGTGTGACTAAAGGTTCTTCGATGATGGTCAATATGAATCTTATTGCACCACTTTGTAAAATTTATCTTAATGAAAACGAAGCACAAAATGGTAATTTTTTATATATCACATCTGAGATAAGTTTATTATGTCCTAGCACTACTCCAAATCTAAAACCTGATGTATACTTTTACATTTACCCTTCTGAAGTCGAAGATCCGTTAAGTTTTGAAGAACCCGGATGGATGTTTTTAATTGCTACTGCTGATGAAAATTATACAAAAAAAGTAAGAACTTTTGATGCTACTTTTTCAATAACAAATAATGGAAATACTGGTCAACCTTGGCAGCTTAATTTAACAGCACAAACTGGTAGTCTCCCAAATTCTTTTTATCGAACAATAACGAGAACAGGGACATATGTCGATGGATGTGATATCAATGATTCTGCATATCAAAACATTGGCAATATTACTGGCATAGATAATGTTCCGAGGTCACTTAATGTTGCTTTGGCATTACTTTCTGATGGAAATACTGACTTAGACACTAACCTATTTTGCACAGGAACTTTTGGATTTATCGTAAAACCTTTATCATAAAATGAATATTATACAAAAACAATCATCCGACTATCTTCCTAATATTAGTATATTAGAAATTCCTGTAGGCTATTCTGAAAGTTCTACAGTCGAAACCATTGGAGATGGAATCTTCACAGTTGATACATATGAATCAGCATATTCAAATTATCAAATATCCTATCCAATGGATAGTGCCACATTAAGTAATTTGACACCGCAAATTTGTGAAATCCAAGATAATGTTGTCAATCGTTTAGGGGAGGGCGCAGCTACAGTTATTCTCGATTTTGGAACATTTAAAAAATCAATAGTTTTAAATTTTCCACCAGAAAATATGTCTTATAGTGTTTCAACATTATCAGATTTTGTTTCTGGGACAAATGGTAAATTTTCGCTGAATACTATTTTAAATAAAGTCAATATCAATAAATCATTAAGATATTATAATGGTGCAACATATGCAGAATGTGTAGCTAATGGAGGTATACAAAGAAACCCGAATTGTTGGGGTGCTAATTGGGATTTTTCAGGTGTTGCGGTATCATATCTTTATGGAGGATTTTTTGGAGGTGGAGCATGTATCACTCCACGACATTATATTTGCACATATCATTATGAAACCCGAAATAAAGTTGGTGAAATATTACGTTTTTGCACACCAGACAATCAGGTTATTACTAGAACTATTATTGCACAAACTACTGGATCAGAATTAAAACCACAAACTTTGAATGTTGGAGATTTGTGCGTTTTCTTACTAGATTCTCCATTACCAGCTTCAATTAAAAAATATTCAGTAGTTGGTGATTGGGCATATCCTTCGACATTTTTATCGGCTAGTAATAATGTGCAAAGTGTGAGTTCCGAAATTTCAAATGCATTTATAACAACAAATCAAGCGAGAGAAATTAAGTTTGCGACAATATCACAAAGTTATAATTTAAATTTCCCATATCCAACAGCACCAGTTACTATTGGAACTAATATATCATATATCCCACATACTTCGGCGGGTGGACGTTTTCAAATGGGATTATTTGAAATTTATGAGAACTTTCAATCTAACGGTATTACTGGTGATTCTGGTAGTCCTGTATTTTTACCATTACCAAATAATGATCTTGCATTATATTCCATTATGACATTTCCAAATAGTGGAACATTAACAAGTGAATCACTCCTCAACGCAATGATCGCTGAAGTTGATGCAAGGGCTGGAATCAATACAAATTATGTTGTTAGTGTAGCTACCGATCCAAATATTCTTGGATAAGATTTGATCACAAATTTAACAACCAATATTATGATGTTGGCTCAGTAATATCTGGCTCAGGTGGAGCAATAATATCAGGTTCTGGTGGTGTGATAATATCTGGCTCAGGTGGTGCTATAATAGGTTGTGTAATAACTACTACACCGTTCTGAATTGTAAAATCTTTCAATGCACCAGTTGTGCAAACAGGAGTCGCGCCATATCTTTGTAGAATAGAGTTAGTCGTGTTTGCATAGAACTCGTGGTCTTGAAACAGTGTTGTTAAATTACCTGAGTCTAGAAGTGCTTGTAAGAATGCTTGTAGTTCATCATCTGATTTAGCCCAAAAGTCTTTGTGAGCTCGATTTAGGCATTCTGCAAATGAGATGAGAGAACGAAGACATGTATCACCATGAGCTTCTACTGCTGCTAGTTGTCGTTGTGTTTGCGTTGTTAGGTTCATAGTTAAAAACGATTGTTATTTAGTTAAGTTAAAAAAACCAGTATTATCTTTGTTGATCCCATATAACAGAAGCCCAATCAACATATGTAGTTTTAGCTACACCCTCTAATGTTACTATTGAGAGAACTGGTATTGAACATCCAAAGCCAAGACTAAGTGTACCATGATTGATGGCTGGATTATCATATATTGTTGTCCATGTAGATGAGTCAAATGGCGCACTGG
>Ga0315905_10000662_pt1 | contig 37419 bp, 31 predicted proteins | sample LakEriMetagenome_5_FD_203522 | JGI IMG/M metagenome (GOLD analysis project Ga0315905, IMG submission 203522) | Freshwater fungal communities from buoy surface, Lake Erie, Ohio, United States - Buoy 4 MA121 | ecosystem: Environmental > Aquatic > Freshwater > Lake | place: USA: Lake Erie, Ohio... | reverse complement strand
GGCCTCAGGCTGATGTGTCAGGAGTATCGTCAGCCTTTCGCTCATTCGGAAAATCCGGCTCCGGATGGGTGGCAAAGGTAATGGCCTGATTCCAGTAGGTCAGCCGGTCCTGACTTTCGAAACCGGGGATTACCCGCTTCTCCTCCAGTCCGATGACCCTCAGTTTCCCCTTCCATGGAATGAACAGCGCCTTGCCCAGACAGGCACCGGTGCGTGCGTCCACCACACGGGCACCAAAAACGGCCACCAGCACTTTGATCACACGGCGGAAGAAATCCTTCATGATACGGGGCTAAGCTGCGGTCGGTGCGCCGCAGCATCAGGCTTTACTGTGAGCGGGCGCAGGCATAGCGGCCGGCCGGGGCACGGCCACGCGAACAGGATTGTTCAGCCAGGGCGGCGTGTTCTTTGACGTCGCCGGCGCCTCCGCGGGATCACGCTCCCTGACATAAATCCACAGCGCCACGCCGACGGAGAAGTTGAACCAGATGAAGACATTAACCGGATACGTCAGGAACTGGGCGCCATTGACCAGACCGCCGCTCGTCATGGCCAGACCAATCGCCAGACAAGTCACGCCGATGGACTTCACCAGCGGCTCCCGCTCCTGAAACAGCATGCTGTGCAGCTTCCACAGATTCCGGCCAATAATGATGGCCCCAATCAGCATGGTCACGTAGCCGTAGTCGAGGAGGATGTCGGTGAATTTGTCGTGCGTCGGGACTTTGCCGCGCACCGCACTTTCGGACGCGGAGCCGAACCGGAGACCAAACGGCGTCCATGCATCAGGTTCTGTGACGAGGCCGTAAAAGCCCTCAAGGCGGTCATTCAGCGTCGCCAGATTCGTCGTTTGCGCCCACTGATCGGTTCGCTTCTGCGCGTAAACATCTTCACTGATTTCGTTGAGGATCTTGTGCTTCACCATCCACGGGGAGGCGAGAATCACGGTCACCACCGCAACAACGCTCAGACCGTAACCGGCGAGGGTCAGCCCCCGGAACCGGAGCATCGGGGCGGCGATCACCGCCACGACCGCGAACACCCAGCCGGTGCGGCTGTAGGTGGCGAACATGGCCAGCGCAATGACGGGGATAAGCAGGTAGCGCAGAATGAGGGGCAGCGTCCGGCCGTCTCTGTCAGGCTTGCTCCACATTCCGGAAAAACACAGGGCCATAATGGCGGCAAACACCATTGACGCATTCGCCGCGGAGTTCAGCGTGCCGAACGGACGGAATACCCGCTCCATGAGCTGACGGATTTCCGTGGTCAGACCACTCTTCACGTATTCCATCTCCCAATCAAAAATCCCGCCGTTCATATAATGAACGATCATGTAAAGAATGGACGGGATGTAGATAATGACGAGCGCCTTCAGCATGCGCCGCAACTCCTCGGGGGTGGGGAAGAGCACGGGCACCACAAACAGCAGCGAAAGATATATCGTGGCGTTGACCGAGTCCCCGAAAGCACGGAACCCGCCGCGGTCCTGGGTCAGGGCCATGATTAGGGCGAATGCGATGACAGCCAGGGTCACAAGGATCAGTTTGTTAATTCCCGGGCGGGAAGGCAGCCTTCCAGTGAAGTGCTGGTAGAGAATGTTGCCCACAATGCCTGCCAGCGTCGCCGGGGCGATCCCCAGCACATAGTACAAATCCATCCGGCTCAGCGCGCTGTCGAAGATCATGAAGCGCTTGAAGAAATCGAGGTAGGCTGTGAGGAACAGGAGCAGGTAAAACGCCTTGCGCGCATTCAGCAGTCCATAAATCCCGCAGGTAATCATGGCGTACATGTAAAAGCGCGCCACGGCATTGCTTCCTGACGTGAAGATGTCGAAGGACACCCACAGGGAGGCAATCAGCAGGCCGAAGGTGGCCAGAATGCGGATGAGTGCGTTTCCGTTCATCGGGAATTCGGAGAATGAGGGGAGGAAATGAGACCGGTGAGCCCGGTCAAACGCTCGATCTTAGCGGAGTGAAATGTTCGTGCAATCCGGCAATTCAGGGGATCCTTAGGCCCCGCAGCCGGGATAAAACTGGCTAATGCCCGCGGCTTTCTCCGCAGGACAGCTCCCGTCCAGAGCGCTGGAACGACCAGGTCCCGGCGGCGCAGCGGCGGTGGATGTGGAGCGCGCCCGCACAGCATACCGGTATTCATAAATTACACGGCATTTCCGGCAGCGGACGGCTGAAAAACTGCCCGTGCAGGCGGCAAATGGCGGACTGAATGAATCGCTTCATGGCTGAACCACTGCTTCCTTTAGCGAAGAACCGTGTATCGGCTCAAGCAACAAAAGACACCACGGAGTCCCGGGAACTTCGCGCAGGACCACCCTGCAGCCCATGCAGGCAGCCGTAGCTTCCGCCGGCTTGCGGTCAGCGCTGTGCGGCAGCACAATGGCGCAGCGGGCCAGCAGCCCCAGCCGGTTGAATCCGGCCAGCCTCTCCTCCAGTTGCGGGAGGTTATTGCACTCCAGAAACGGACGGCCCGTGACATAACTAAAGAGCGTCGCATCGGACGTCCAGCCGGTCGCGGCCACACGGTCCTGCATCGCAGCGCGCAGTGCCATCCCTGGTTCACCTTGCACAGATTGCCTCCATGCGGCCGCCGGATCCAGTACCGCAGCCCGGGCATCTGTTGCGGAAATGCGGAATCCGTTGCGCAGCACCGTTCTCACAAGACTCCTCGCCCCGAGTGGCGACGCCGTTGGCTGCGGTGTATAATCCCCAGGCTCCAGGATCCACCCGGAGTAGGCCGCCGTCCGCGGGCTCTCCAAAGCCAGAGCGGGGAGCCAGCGCCCGCCGAGGAGGAAAACCAGTCCCATCGTCACCCAGATAACAGCCGCTGCCGCACCCGCTTTGCGGCTGTAGGGAATCGCCAGTATCGGTAGAAGAGCGGCCAGCGGGATAAACCCCACCCCATGGAAGATGTGCGCCGGCTGCCCCATTTCTCCCGGCAGCAGAAGTGTAAAAATCAGTGGCGCGAGCAGCAGCGCGAGCAGCACCGCCCCCCCCGTGGAGGCCAGGGAAGCAAGCGGACGACGCCAGAACCGCAGCCGCAGAACCACCGCCAGCAGGAATACAGGCAGCAGCACCCAGCCCCCTCGCACCGCGGCATAAAACCACGCTGCCAGCACCACTTTCCCGCCCGGAAGCATGCGCTCTTTGAGCTTCGCCGCGCCGCCGGAAATGGGACCGCCCATTCCGGGCTCCAGGCCTGCCACCCACGTGCAGAGCAGCTTGAAGATCACAAACCCTGCCACCATCCACAATCCCAGCAGCACGGACCACCGCATCACACGCTTTGCCGCAGCCATGGCCTGTGCCTCACGGCGGAGGCGGAATGCCGCATAAAATGCCAGGAACAGCGCCGGAGCGGTCATATAGGCCACCCATGTGCTCAGTGAAGCCACCAGCCCGGCTCCTGCCGCCAGCAGGATTTGTCTCCGGGCGCTGCCCTCTGATTGCCAGATCACCAGCGCCGCCCACACCGGCAGCAGGCAGGACAGGGGCACGAGGATCACCGGATAGGCGAACTGAAACTGCATCCCATACGCCGGGCAGGCCACAGCCAGAAAAAATACCAGCGCCGGCGGCCAGTCACCCGGACACAGACGCGCCACCCGCACCGCCACCACGCCAGTCATTACGGTCAGCAGCGCACTATAGCACAGGGCCGCCGTCCAAAAGGGCAACCCTGTTAGCGACAGCAGACACAGGCCCGTCATGTAAAGCGGAGGCCATCCGCAATAGGGCAGCGAAAGCTCCGGCACCGGCGACTTGTCCAGCGTCAGGGCTGACAGCCACGCCCCGGACTGGAACCGCGCGTAAGAATTGGCTGTCTCCATAGCCAGCGGCGGCGGCCCCGCATGCCACAAGACCAGGATCCACGCCAGAAGAACCAGGACCGCCCCCCATGCCCAGTATGAAGACCGCAGCCTTTTCTGCCGGGGAGCATTCATAGGGGGGGCGGGGCAGGGTTAAAGCGCCCCAGACAGGCGCGCCCGAGCGTTTGCAAAATCATGACATTGCCGCGCCATCCGGTGATCTTCGTCGGGATGCCGCCCTCCGCAGGATAGGCGCGCGTCACGGGGACTTCACACACTGGAAGGCCCAGACGGCCCGCACGAATGGCAAGGTAATAGTGCAGTTCGTAGCCGGTAAAAACGTCCCGGAACGGCTGCACCCGGGGATTGAGAAGCAAGCGCCGGCTGTAGGCGCGAAAGCCATTGGTGGTGTCGGTATAGCGCCAGCCCGCAGCGAGGGAAATGAGCGGGGCGTGCAGCAGTGCCACGCCCCAGTGCCTGAAGGGCGGCGTATTCACCGCCATCCCTCCCGGTATGTAACGGCTGCCCTGCACATGATCGAATCCCTCATCCAGCTTTGCCGTGAACAGCGGTATGGCCGCCGTGTCGTCCTTGTCATTACCATCCACCACCACAACGCCTTCATACCCTTCCTTGAGACACCACGACAGCGCCATGCGCATCTGGGCGCTCAGCTTTCCCGGGCCTGTCTTCGTCAGCAGCGCACGCACCCCGCACTCTTTGAGGAATGCCGCGTCCAGCGATCCGTCTTTGCTCCCGCCGTCACCGATGATAATGTCGCAGCCGCTGTGCAGCGCGGCCATTTTGCACAACTGGGAGCGCACGCGCACGCCTTCATTGATCACAAACAGGCAGACCGCATAGCGGGAGCGCCTTGGGGCAAACACGTCTTCGGTGAAGGCAGGCACCTTCCAGGGGGCAGCCGCCTCTGCTGGCGGGGATTCACTCATTCGGAAGACTGCACGATGTTGCGCCGGCTGGCGTCGCGGATTTCGACAGCGCTGTTGGATTCAGACATGACAATGTAAGTGGGCAGCGACTGTGCGGTGCGCAGCGCTCTGCCCAGGTATTCGCTGAGCAGTGTCAGCACGAGGAACAGGAGGAGGAACATGCCGCTTTGCAGAGCCGGAATGCTCATCCACAGCGGCCGCGGTGTTCCGCAGAGCGCCATGCCAATCCGCGCCGCCAGATACACCACGTTGATGCCGCAACCGAGCAGCCCGGCAAAGGTCAGAATACTGAGCGGCAGCCGGCTTTCGGTCAGGAGCACATCCAGCGCCTGCTTCACATCACTGTAGAAGCCCGGCCGCGGCGGCTTGCCGCCAAGGGCCGCGCGCGTGTAGATCAGCTTCCCCGGATTGAATCCAATGCTCACCGTGGCATGACGGAATGGCAGCCGGTCGTAGTAGGAAACCGCCAGCGCATTCAGTGCCGACCGGCTGAAGGCCCGGAAATAGGATGAACCCGGATACATCTCCGTCCCCGTCAGCCGCCGGTTCAGCCAGTGAAACAGCCGCGAACCCAGCCGCCGCAGCGGATACTCGTCATAGCGGGATTCCGGAACCCCCACCACGATGCCATGGCCCTCCCGGCAGAGCTGCACAATGTCCGGTACCCGGTCCACCGGATCGAGCGCTATCTCCATGATCACGACGATGTCGCCAATGGCGCTTTGCAGACCGGCCCGGATGGCCGCCTCCTCCCCAAAGTGCCGCGAAAGCGTCAGGATCCGCAGGCACTTCAGCGTCTTTAGCTCCTCGGCGAGATGTGCCGCCATCGGAGGGGTGCAGCCATCGTCGATCATTACGATTTCGTAGTTGGCATACTGCCGCTCCAGAATGCCGTACAGTTGGTGCAGACGCTGCCGGAACTGGGCATGGATGTGCTGCACCGGCAGTACCATGGAGATGAAGACGTCGTTCACAGTGAGTGTTCGGGGCTGAGTTCTCTTTCGAGTTCCATCTGACAGTCAAAAATGTTGTCGATCTTCCCCCCCATGATGGTGGTGAATCCATCATGACCGGCGGCGTGCTGATAGAGGATCGGCCGGCCGTCATCCCCGTCATTCCGCGGCAGGATCGTCTTCACCTCCCACAGGGAGTCGCGGTAATCGCAGCGGGCCAGACAGGGCATGAAGCGCGCGGCGTCGCGCACCATGAAGGGAAAGGCGGTTTGTTTCGGCCAGGCCTCCAGGGCCCGGTAGGGGTCCGGGCCGCCGGCTTCGTCATCGGCCCAGGAGGTATGCGGCGTATAGCGCACATGACTCAGGCTGTGCAGCCTGCGGGCCGGAAAAGGCATGCAGCTGAAAAACGGCCCGCACATCACGGTCACTCCCGCGCCGCCAAGCTCCGCGGGCGGCTCCACCAGACAGAGTTCGGCAATTTCATGCCGCAGCTTTACCGGAGGCAGCCCGGCTCCTTTCAGGCAGTGATTGAGCCGGGAATAGGTGCAGTTGTAGATTTTCCCTGCCGTGACGGTTTCCCCGCTGCTCAAGGCAACGCGGAAGTCGCCATCCGCTTCCGCGGCACAGGCGGAGACCTCTGTTTCCGTCCTCACCTCCACACCGGATTCTGTGAGGATCTGCCGGGAAATGGCGGCCAGCTTCACCGCATCGAAGGCATACTCCGTGGTCAGGAAGACTTCCTCGATAAGATCAAAGTTGAACAGCTTCCGCTCTGCTCCCTGAAAAACCGAAATGGGTGCCCCGACCCGCCGGATGAACGTCCGGAACTGCGCCGCACTGACTTTCGACTGCCTCCGCGGGATGGCATACAGCTTGGTGAATGAACTGACAATGCACCCGGCGAACTCCTCAACGAAGCGCGGGAAATTAACCCGGGAGCGCAGCGCGGTGAGCAGGCTGCGCGGATAGTGATAGCCGTTATGAACGCGGGCCTGATTATTGTAGGAGGCCCGCTGCAGCAGGCCGCGGCCCATCTCACACAGCAGCACCCGGGGGAATGTCTGCCGCAGTTGAGCGGCCGTCATGCAGCCGAAGAATCCGCCGCCGATGACAAGCGCATCGTACCTTCTCTGAGGATCACTCCCCATAGGCCTCACGGGTAAACACCAGGGCCTCCTCCACCGCCTCCAGCCCGCGGGGGCCGCGCTTCATTTCGATGCTCACCAGTCCGGCGTATCCTGCCGCGCGCAGCACCGCCGCTGCCCCGCGGTGCGGATAGACGCAGCTGGAAAAGTCCTCGAGGAACGGCTGACTGACATGATAGTGACAAAGCTGCGGCGCCAGTTCCTCCAGCAGCGGCAGGGCCTCCTCGCCATTGAGAATCACACAGCCGGTATCGAAATGCACCCGGCATCCCGGCGAGTCCACTGCGGCGGTGAAGGCCGCCACGGCCCGCGCCGAGGTGAGGAAGTCACAGCCGTAATCGCGCGGATTCGCCTCCATACCGATGATGCAGCCGCGCGCCGCGGCGTAGTCGCCCAGTTCCCGGAAGAACGGCACCGCGATGTCCATCGCTGCGGCGTCATCCATAGCCCCGCGCAGCCGGTTCTTCGGAGAGCCAAACACCATGGGCCCCACGCCAAGCAGGGCCGCCAAATCAACGACCCGCTTCAAATATTGCAGCATCGCCGCCCGGGGCTCCGCGCCTTGAAACAGCACCAGATCCGGCTGGCCAAAGAGCAGCGCCTGCATCGCCCGCGGGGCCAGCCCCGCCGCTTCCAGTTCCAACCGCCACTGCCGCGCCTGCTCCGCAGAAACCGCGTCCAGCCGCGGAAAGCGGCGGGTCGGAGCCAGTTCCAGCGCCTGCAGGCCATAGCGCCGGAGCAGGTCATGCGCCGCACCATCCTCCTCCGGCTGCCAGGCAATTTCTGAAATCGAGAGCTGCATGGTCAGGATACGCTGGTCCGGCGGATGAAGTCCCCCATGGCCTCCAGGATACGTTCACGGCTGTAGAGGTAGCCGTCCTGCCCGCTCCAGAGCGCCGCATGCTTTGAGCGGAAATCATAGCTTCCGGCAGGACCGGCGCTGCCACCCACCCTCGAAGCTTTTTCAGCAAAGAACGACCGGATGATTTCCTCTGTCGTCACCGGCCCGCTGCTCACATTCAGCAGCGGCAGCCCGCACTGCAGCGCCTTCTGCACATCCGCCCAGATCCAGTCCAGACTGTAATACTGAAAGCATCCCGCCGGATTGATTGCCTCCAGCATGTTGTCGTGCATCAAATCATAGATCACGTTCTTCTTCAGCCCGTCGCCAAAGATCCCGGGCAGGCGCAAAATGCTGTGCTGCGGAAACCGCTCCGCCACCCACTGCTCCACCTGATAGCGGTGGCGTCCGTAGGCATGCTGCTGCTCCGGAACGAAAACCGCATCCTCATTCCCACGCACGGGCGGCGGATAAACATCAATTGTCGAGATCAAACAAAACTGGGCCGCTTTCACTCCCTCCAGTGCCGTCAGCAGCGGCTGGATGGTGCTCCAGTCCCATTCCGGATCCTTATTCGCGAGCCACTTCTTGGCCTGCACCCCGGTACAAACCACAAGGTCGTAGCTGCGGCCACTGATCTCCGCGATGTTCTGCGAGTTGAAGCAGTCATCGAATGCTCCCTGCACCAGCAGATTGCCGCCGACGAATCCCGTGTGTCCTATCAACGCTGAGTTCATTGGATCAATGCGCCGGCTTTTCCCGGGCCTCATCAAGCAATGGCTGGAGAACCTGCTGGGCCAGGAAGGGCTCGACTACGCAGGACACTGCGCCGCGGTCCACCGGATGATCCAGCAATTCCGGAAGGGCCTGATCCAAACGGTCCAGTGATGCATACCACCGGCCCGATGCAGGATTGGCGAGCAGGTGCGAGGCATCCTGCCCCTCTCTCAGGAGGACAGGACACCCGCAGTGGAGCGAGTGGTAAATGCCAATGGAAACTAAACTCCACACCGAGCAGGAAGCCGAACGAAACAGCGCCCCGATTTCCGGACCGCTCAGCAGCGGCAGGGTCACACAGCGGTCCGCCACCGGTGAAGCGGCGATCTGCCTTCGGAGCTTCTCGGAGGTGTCATCGCTGCCGAACCCAGCCATGACAAACCCGGCATCCGGCCGGGAGGCGAGGAATCGTTCCACCGCCGCAAAGAGCACATCCAACTGCTTCTCCGGGCTCACCCGCGTCACACAGGCAATGAGCCGCGAAACCCGCTTCGACAGCGCCTCCGCCGCAGGCGGCAGCTGACCGCCCTCCAGTGACTCCGCCTCAAAGGTGAGGCCCACGTTTCTGATTTTAGCCTCACAGCCCGGACCGCCCCACTCCTTCACCAGGGTATAGGTATCGCGCGTAGCCGTGATCACACGATCCGCCCGTCGAATCACTTTACGCGCCCAGCGCTGCTTGATGCGGGTGCTCAATCCGCCCCGATGCCAGGGGAGATCACTGAATCCGGCAATGATGTGGCAGGAAGCTGGAAAGTGCTTCACCCACGCCGCACCCAGTCCATGATTGGGCGCCAGCAGGAAAGCCGCCTGCGGATTGAATCCGCGGATCACTTTCCCAATGCTCCCGTCCAGCGGTAGGATAGTGGACTTCCAGGCCACGACCCGCCGGGCGCGAACGATGCGAAAAGGCAGCGCGGCATCCAGCGCTTCGCGTTGCGATGCCTCGCCGCGAAAGCCGTGCACCGAAGTGACGACCATCACCTCATGCCCCATGCGGTGCAGGGTCCGGGCAAAGATGTTCTCCAGATAGTGCAGCCGGGGATCGAAGCCGGCAGGCACGATCACGATGCGGAGCCGCTGTCCTGCGGCGCTATGTGCGGAGGATTCCACTGTGTTAGTTTTTGCCAAACTGCCGCCACCACGAGCCGAGCACCATGAGGCGGAAGGCCTCCAGCATCCCTGCTTTCCCGGCGGTGCCGGCAGCGGCTTCGGCCATGACTTTGCGGGCACCGTCAGCCGAGAGATCGCCGCAGGCGAGCGCCGCTTCCAGCAGATCCTTGCCGGAGGCATTCGCCAGTTCCCGGATGAGCCAGGGCTCGGGAGTACCGAAGCCCATTTTGTCGCGGCGCCAGAGAATATCCTCCGGCACGGTGCCGCGACCGGCTTCGCGCAGCGCCCACTTGGGCCAGCCGCGGTGAATTTTCAGCGGCTGCATGGCCTGGGAGAAGGCGTATTCCACAATCCGGTAATCGGTGAACGGCACGCGCGCCTCAATGCTGAAGGCCATGGAATTCCGGTCTTCAAACCGCAGCAGATGGGGCAGACAGAAATCCAGCACCAGCCCGCGCAGGTGCGCATCCATCGACTCCGCGGTTCTTCGCCACGGATAGGACTCCGGCGTGCGGCCATCCATGACATGCGTGACGAGACTGGAGGCCGGCGCGGCCTTCAACAGGCGGCCTGCCGCCCGGTGCAGCGCCCTGCGGTACCCAAGGCGTGCCGCTTCCGCCAGAGCCGCCTCCGGGAGCACTCCCGCACCGATCCCCGCCAGCAGCGCCTTCGCCGTCCGGTCGCCGGTCTCGCGCTGCAGTTCACGCGCCGCGGTCACGGCCGCCGCGATTCCCTGACCACGCATCAGATCGGTAAAGTGCCAGCGGTAGGGCCGATAGCCGGCAAAGAGTTCATCCGCCGCCTGGCCGTCCAGCAGCACCGTCGTCCCCCGCTCTTTGACGAGCCGCATGACACACCACTGGGCAAAGATGCTGGTCGTGGAGAACGGTTCATCCTGATGCCAGACCAGGGCATCAAAGTCCCGGATCAGCCCTTCTGGCGAAGGAATGGTGTAATGTCCCTGGGCATTCACGGTGGAAAGCACACGGTCAATAAAGCGCCGTTCATTGAAGGGCCCCTCCATTTCATAGACGGCACTGAAGGTGTGCTGGGTTCCCCCCGAGTGGGTGGCCCCGGCATTACTCTGCAGCATCCGGTTCACTGTGCCCACGATGATAGAGGAATCCACGCCGCCGCTCAAACAGCTGCCCACCGGGACATCCGCACGGAGCCGCAGCGCCACCGCGTCCTCCACCAGTTCCCTGAGCCGCTGCACCGCCTCCCCGCTGCCGGAAGCCTCCCCGCTGCCGGAAGCCGGCAAATCCCACCAGCGCTCCACCCGCAGCCCGGCTGGCGTCAGCCGCGCCAGACAGCCGGGCGGCAACTGGCGCACCCCTTCGAAAAACGTCTCCCCGTCCCGTGCGCCCGGATTTCGTCCCCACGCCACAAAGTTGGACAGGTGCAGACGGTGTACGGACCAGTGGTCCCGCGTCGCGAGGACGGCCTTCAACTCACTCGCAAACGCAACCCCGCCCTGGCCGTCCTCCGCGTAGAACAGCGCCTTCACCCCGCAACGGTCCCTCGCGAGGAGCAGTTCGGGCTGTGCGGCATTCCGCAGATCCAGAATGGCCAGCCCCCACATGCCATTGAAGCGCTTCAGGCACGCCGGGCCCCACGCTTCATAAGCACGCAGGATCACCTCGGTGTCCGTGCCGCTGCGAAAAGCAATCCCGCAGCGCTCCAGCTCCGCCCGCAGTTCGATGAAGTTGTACACCTCCCCGTTGAAGACGATCCACAGCTTCCCGTCCGGCGTGCCCATCGGCTGATGCCCGGCTTCACTGAGGTCATGAATCGACAGCCGCCGGAAGCCCAGCATGACATCGGCGTCCCCGGGCATGGCCTGACTGTCCCACCGGGGAAGCGACAGCAGCGCACTGGTCTCGTCTCCTCCCGCCAGCACCGCCTGCCCGCGCTTCAGCGCGGCGAGAAGATAGCCTTCATCGTCCGGCCCCCGGTGCCGCATCCGGTTCGTCCCGGCGGCCGCCCGCGCCCGGTCCACCGGACGCCCCGGCGTGATCCATCCAAAGATTCCACACATAAATCAAAAACGGTCAGGAAGGCTCCGCAGCCAGCGCCGGGCCGCCCGTGCGGCGCTCCGGTTGATCATCACCGGCGCTCCGCTCCACCACCCCGCGAAGCAACTGCACCATCCTCGCGGTTTCCGCCCCGGCATGATACTTCTCCCGGGCCGCGAGCGCCGCCAGCTTTCGCGCGGCCAGATCGTCCGGGGAAACCCGGAGCAAACAGGCCGCGAGCGCCTCTGGCGTGAGATCATCGACCATCCAGCCAACATCATTGGAGGTGATGAACCCGGTCATTGCCGGAGAGCGGGAGGCACAGATACCCAGACCGGCATGCAGATATTCAAAGAGCTTGTTCGGCAGCGCCTCGCGATTGTTCACGCTTTCATTGCTGATGAGAAACAATCCAACATCGAAGCCGCTAATACGCGCCGCGATCTCCGGAGGCGGCACCGGGTTTTCAAAGATGACACGGCCGGGAGCGCACTGCGCCGCCAGCGACTGTAATTGCTGCAAATACTCCGCCTCTCCCAGCAGCATGAGGTGCAGCACAAACGGGGACGGGAGCAGCGGGAGCGCCCGGATCATCAATTCGAGGTTTCGGTTCGGGGAAGCGTGCCCGTGATAGACGAGCCGGATGCACCCGTCCGGCGTGCGCGGCCCGCCAATGTCCGGCCGCAGTTCCGGGGCATTGAGCACCACCACGGCACGGAACCCGTACGTCTCTGCAAAGACCGCCGCGAAGTTTTCGTTCACGGTCAGATTGCCGGCCGCAAGCCGGCCATACCGCTTCAGGCAACGGTGTCCGTGTGGATCCTTGAACCAACGTGAACTGATCCGCTCGGTCGCCTCTGCGGCGGGGAACTCATGATAGTCCGCCACGAAGGGAGTGCCCCGGCGGCGGTGTTCTTCAATCCCCAGAAGGACGGCATTCAGGTCATTGCACAGCAGCAGGTCAAACGCCCCGGCCCGCACAGCCGCCCGGGCCATCCGGTACTCCGAAGTCATCGACCACGGCCAGAAATCCGCCGGCGGATACACCGCACCCGGCAAATAAGACAGGAGCCGCAGAGCCTTTCCGGCCGCGGTGCGGCGGCGCTCCAGCGGCGCAAAGTCAAACACCACCCCAGGCAGCTCCCTGGAAGGCTTCGTCCCGAACCCGGCCACAGTCACGGCAAAATGCTCTGCCAGCGCTTTGATCTGCCGCAGGAGCCGGCCATCACGGGCGATCTCGGAAAATGATAAAATGAACAGCCTCTTCTCCATATGTTTATACCCTGCTAGCAAGGCTGCGCTCCACCAGTTCCACCAGCACCCGCTCTTCGCTTTCCGCATGCAGGGTTTGCCGCAGCCGGCCAGCCGCCGCTTTGCGGGCCACAACCTCCTCCGGGGAGACGGCGCTCAGCAGGCCGGCGATGGACTCCGGAGTCACCTGGCCGAGGACCCAGCCGATCCCATGCTCCTCCACAAACTGCTGCGCCGTTACCGTGGGAGAGCATACGGTGGCCAGCCCGGCGTGAATGTAGTCAAAGAATTTGTTCGGCAGCGCATGCCGGTGGTTATAGTTGAGCGGCTCGAGAATGTTGAAGCCGATATCCCAGCCGGCCAGCCGCGTCACAATCTGTGATGGTTTGACCGGATTCTCAAACACCACCCGCCCCTCGAGACCGGCCGCCTGCTGACGCCAAACAGACCCTTCTTCCCCTCCTGCGGTGAGCATGAGGTGCAGCACAAACCGCTCATCCAGCAGTTTCACCGCACCAATGAGCGCCCCAAGGTTGCGGTCGGCACCGGCGTTGCCGTGGAAGACCAGATGAATTCTGCCGTCGGGATTCGGAGCGGCCTCAGGCAGTGGCTGCAAATCCGGCGCGTTCATCACCGTGAGGGCCGGAAAGCCGTAGTCCCGCTGGAAGCGCTCGGCAAACATGGTATTCACCGTCGTGGATCCGGCGGCCAGACGGCCATACCGCTGCAGCAGCCGGTGAGCCCGCGGTCCGTGAAACCACCGGTGCCAGCGCTTTTCCTCGGCCTCCAGCGGAGCAAACTCATGGTAGTCCATCACGAAGGGGCGGCCGGTTTCCCTTTGCTGCCACACTCCCAGGAGGAGCGTGCACGCATCATTGCCCAGGAACAGATCATAGCGGGCAGTCTTCAGAATGCGGCGCGCCTCCCGCCAGTAATTCATCATCAGATCCGGCAGCCAGTCCAGTGACGGGATCAACCGGCCAGGCCAGCGCAACAGCGTGCGGATGATCTTGCGCAGCAGGCCGCCCTCCGCCTCCGGCAGCCGGTGCCACTCCATCTCCACGCCCGGCAGCTCAGCGGCCGGACTCTCACCAAATCCGATCACCACCAGACGAAAGCGGCGGCCCAGAAATTTCACGTGCCGCAGCACGCGCGCATCACGGGCAATCTCGGAAAACGATAGGATACAAACAGTTGAGCGGGGACTCATGAATGGGGGGATCACTCCTGCTGCGGCGCTGCCTCCAGGGCCTCCCGGATCACGCCGCGGAGGCGCTCAAACTGGGTATCGGAATTGAAGTACTGCCGGGCTGCCCGAACAGCGTTCTCACGGGCCGCCTTCACCTCGTCCCGGTGAGCGACACAGTAGCGGAGCGTCTCGGCAACCCTTTCCGGACTGGAGCTGTCGTAGTTAAACCCAATGCCGAAGCGCCTTACCGTATTGCGCAGCGTGACGGCACGGTAGCCAAACAGACCGATCCCAGCCGCCATGTTTTCATACAGCTTGATGCCCGCTGACATGCGGCCGTTGAGGTGATTCTTTCCACCAGTAACCAAACCAAGATCGTAGCGGCGTGCCGAAGCCGCCAGTTCCGCCGTCGGAAGCGCCGGAAGGAACCGGATGCGGTCCGCAGCACCGCTCTCTTCCGCCACTTTGCGCAGTTCCTCTTCAAACGGCCCGCGCCCCCGCAGATCGAACTCGACACCGGGCACCATCGCAGCGGCGCGGATGTGGATTTTCAACTGACGGCCCGCGGCGAAAAGCCCGTGGTAGTAAAGGCGGAGAGGCTCACCCGGCTCCGAACCAGGCAGCGGCTCCTGCAGCTCAGGGGAAGGAGTGACTTCCACAAAGCGGGAAGCTGGCAGGCGGTAGCGCCGGCGCAGCAGCTTCCCCCACAAGTGGTGCTGCACGATGATTTTAGATGCGTGGCGGCATTCACTGCGCTCAAGGGAGCAATACCATGCCGTTAATCGCTGGGAGTAATGGGCACACTGATTAGGGAACATCTCGTGCACATAATAAACGGTCTTCGCGCCCGCCTTCCGGGCGAGCTTGCCGGCCGTCATCATGAACTCGGCTCCATCAAGGATGAGCAACTGAGGTTGCAGCCGGTGTTTCCTCCACAGGCGGCGGAAGTTGATCCCCTGGTGGACAATTCCGAGAGCTTCGTCTGTAAAACCCCGGATCCACTTTGCTCTCCACTTTTCCGGGAGCAACGCCCCTGCCCTGCGAATCGCAGCACGCGCCGACCGCACAACAAATTCTTTACCGGTCACCAGCCTCATGAATTCGATCCCGTCCAAAGTGCTGCCCCCGCTCTGCGGTGTCACAACGGCCACCCGGCCAAACTCACGGCAAATGCGCAGCAGGCGCATGGCCGGAAGGTTTCCTTCCAGGGACTGAGTAGCGAGGACGATACGGGGCATTTCTTGCTGGGTGTGACAGGTTCTTACACTGACGGATCAGCAGGTGCTCCGGTTTCAATCATACGGAAAGCGGTAGAAGAAACCGCGCTATTCCAATCCCTTCTTAACAAGAAACCCGCGAATGGCCTGGGCCATTTTCCCGGCCGCCTTTCCGTCGCCATACACTTCCGGCCGCTGCGGACCGCGCGGGGGGCTGACAATGGCGGCGGCAATGGCCTGGGGTTCGGTATCGGTGAGGATGTTCCAGCCGGTTTCGATGAGTTCAGTCCACTCAGTTTCCGCACGGAGGGTGATACAGGGTTTTGCAGCCCAGTAGGCCTCTTTCTGAAGGCCGCCGGAATCGGTCAGCACCACAGTGGACTTGTCGAGCAGAGCGACACATTCCTGATAGGAAACGGCATCCATACAATGCACATTGGCCGGCGGCGTAATGTGAAAGTGGGCCATCACCCGGCAGGTCCGGGGATGGACGGGAAACACTACCGGCATGCCGCTCATAGCCACCCCCTCAAACACCTCACGAATGCGCTCCGGCTGGTCGGTGCTCGCCGCACGGTGGAGGGTCATAAAAATCCATGGCTCCTCCGGAAGCTTGAACTTCTCCAGCAGGCCGGGAATCGCGCGCACCTTTTGGAGAGTGGCGTAGAAGACATCCGCCATGATATCCCCGGAGATAAACACGCCCGAGGTGATGGACTCCCGCTCAAGCTGCAGGCTTCCGCGGAGGCTGCTGCAGAAAAGGAGATCCGAGAGATGATCGACGCACACCCTGTTTTGTTCCTCCGGCATCCGGCGGTTGCCGCTGCGCAGGCCGGCCTCCACATGGGCGACGGGGATGTGCAGTTTGGCCGCCGCGAGGGCCCCGGCCAGTGTCGAATTGGTGTCGCCCACCACCACCACCATATCCGGGCATTCCTGCAGCAGGATCTCCTCGATGCCGGTCAGCATGGCTCCCGTCATGGCGCCATGGGCGCTGCCGCCGCAGTTCAGGTGCCACGACGGCGCGGGGATGCCGAGTTCCTCAAAAAACACACCGGACATGTTGGCATCATAATGCTGCCCGGTGTGCAGAATGCGCACACTCATGCCGGCATCCTGCAGTGCCGCGCACAGGGGAGCGGCCTTAATGAACTGAGGCCGGGCCCCCAGCACGAGAATGAGTCTGGGTGAAGCCATGATGCAGGGAACTTGGCTGGCTGCCCGGGGCAGCCGCGCAGGCGGTTCACTAAAATCCGTAAGGGTGTCTAAAGAACTCCGGACACCTCACTCAATTCCGCCCAGCGCACAAAATTAACGACCCGCCACAGCCACTCGCCGTAAGGGGCCGAGCCATTCAGCACACTATCGCTCAACTGCGTCAGGAGGTGCACATTGAAGAGTTCGAAAGGCTCCAGCCGGGAGGGCTGCACAATATCGCGCACCCAGGGGGCGTGGTTGCGCATCCAGGTGCTCTCCGGGGCGGCAAATCCCACTTTATCGCGGCGGTTGAGCACGGAATCCGGAACAAGCCCGCGAAAAGCGTGGCGCAGGACATGTTTGGTGGTACCGTCCGGGGCCAGATGAAAGGACTCCGGCAGCGCCAGGGCGGCCTCGGCCAGCTCGGTGGTCAGGAACGGCACCCGGCTCTCAACGCTGTAGTGCATGGAATTGCGGTCCTCGTAGCGCAGCAGGGCCGGGATGCCGCTTTCCAGCAGGGCATACCGGAGACTTCTGCGCAGGGAGTCCGGGCCCCCGGTCTCGAAACGCTCGATTTCCGTACGGACACCACTCTTCCGGATCCAGCTTGTATCGAACCAACCCGGTGTCTTGTGCCGTCCGAAAAGCCGGCGCAGCCACGGCAGCAGAAACGAGGGCATGAACAGCTGGCCCAGCAGGCTCTCCCGGGACATCCCGCTGCCCGCCGAAGCCATGCGCCACGCCTCACGGTAGCGCCCCTTAGCCTTCAGTGACATCGCCCGGTCCCGCCGGAAATAAGGGTAACCCGCGAACATCTCATCCGGCCCCTGGCCATCCATCGTGACCTTGATGCCTTTCTCGCTGACCAGCCGGAAAACCCGGTGCTGCGCATAAACGGATAACCCAGCAAACGGCTGACTCTGACAACTGATCAGCTGATCCATGTCTGAGGCCCACTCTTCAGGCTTCCCGCGGGCAAAATGAGCCGTGGCACCCGTGAAGGCGGCCGTCTCCTGCATCCACTTCTCTTCACTGAGCCGCTCGTCCTCGGGGATGAAGCTGAAGGTATGCAGTTCAAGCCCACTGCCGCCCGTCTGGCGCATCGCGCCTACAATCGCGGAAGAGTCGATGCCGCCGGAAAGCGCCGCTCCCACCGGCACATCCGAGCGGAGATGCAGCCGGATGGACTTGAGAAACTTTTCCCGGATGTCTGCCGCCGCCTCTTCAAACGTGGCACTGCTGCGCTTGTTCAGATCAATATCCCAGTAGCGCCGGGGCTTGAAGGCGGCAGGCTGATCGACCGGAAACAGTCCACAGGTAGCGGGCGGCATCTCCTGAATGGCGGAACGCAGGGTGCGGCCGGCGGCATTTTCCACCCGGCCCCAGGCCAGAAAATCATAGGCGGCCTGCCGGTCCACTTTTTTGTCCAGCCACGGCACCGAGAGCAGCCCGCGGATTTCGGAACAGAAGGCGAAGCGTTTGCCCGAGACTGCGTAATACAGCGGCTTAATGCCAAAGGGATCGCGGGCCAGAAACAGGGTGTTCTCCTGGCGGTCCCAAATCCCAAAGGCCCACATGCCAGTGAAGCGCTTGAGGCAGTCCGCACCCCACCGGGCATACGCGGCAAGAATGACTTCGGTATCCGAGTCCGACTGGAACGAACACCCTTCGCGCTCCAGTTCCTCCCGCAACTCCAGGTAGTTATAGACCTCACCGTTATAGGTGATCCAGTAGCGCCCGCTGTCCCACGACATCGGCTGATGGCCGGCCACACTCAGATCCAAAATCGAAAGTCTCCGGTGCCCCAGGGCCAGCGGCCATTCGCCCCCGGCCGTGGTGCGCCAGTGCGGCAGCCCCACTGCAGGATCGCTTTCATCGCTGCTCAGAGGAATGACCCCGTCCGGCCGGCCCAGCAGGATGCCCTCGTCATCGGGGCCGCGGTGCTTAATGCGCTTTAGGCACTCCGCCACGCCAGTCACACTGACACCGGAGGGCTCATAAATACCGAAGATACCACACATGCAGAGAAATAGAGGGATTGATTACAGCAGGGGCCTCCAGAGGGGACCGGCACTCAACCCGGAGAGGGCGGAAAGGAGGAAACCGTTATGCAGCAGACCTGGAACGACGCTGAATGATCCGGCCCAGCAGCTGACGGCATTGGCTGCGGGTCCCGGAATCCATGATCGCCCACAGCCACAACGCGAACACTGCCACAATAGCCGAACTCCGGACGAAAACCATTAATAAAACATTGAAATTTTTACCGGAGGCCGCCGCCAGAGTGGGTGCCGGACAAACGAGGGTGAACACCGCTACCGCCGCTACCGCCGCCGCCGTTCCGAGAAGCCGCCCCCATTCATAATCGACCGGCAGCTCCATGGAATACCCCCGGCGGTTCCAAAAATAGTGGATGCCCAGGAGCAACAGGTAAGTGACCACCAGCGCCGCCGCCGCCGACTCGAGGGAGGCGCTGGAGAGCACAAACAGCAGATTGATTCCGATGGAACACACGGCCGCCACCGTCTGCATGACCGTCAAGTGCGCTAACCTGCCAGAGAAATACTGCGCCGGAGTCAGCAGGTTGGTGGCTCCCACCAGCACGCTGGCCAGAGCCAGCAAACCAACCCCCCGCCACGCCGCATGAAACCCGCTGCCGGTCATGATCTCCACCACCGGCTGGGCAAAAGCGAAGAAGCATACCGTCACCAGCCCCATGAAGTAAACGTAATAGGTGGTCATGCGGCCAAAGGCGGTGCGGGCCTCCTCCGGCTGATTCCGGTAGCTCATGAAGTAGGGCGTCCAGGATGTTTGAAATGCCGAGACCGCCAGAGAGCTGACGGTAGCGAGACTGATCGCCACGTTGTAAATCCCCAGCTGCCCGAGTCCGTGGACCCATTCCACCGCATAACGGTTTCCCTGCTGCATCACATACATGCACGCGAAGCAGGGAACCATTGGCAGGCCGAGCAGGAGGAGACGCTTCACCAGATCCCGCCGTCCGCCGGTCAACCCGCCGCGCAGGAAGGGCGCAGCATACAACAGCACCGCGATTGCCTGCCCCAGCATTTGGGAAAACACCCAGCCAGCCAGACCCGTCTGCATCCACGCCACCGCGCACACATTCAACAGCGCGGAAATGACCGTAGATACCGCACTGAGCGCCACAAAGCGCCGCGACTGACCGGCAAATTGAAGGCTATAGACGAACGGCAGCACCACAATGCCGCACACTGACGAAATGAGAGTATAAACGACTAGTGACGTCCACTCCCGGCCCTCCAGCAGCCAGTCCGCCAGACCGCCGGAGAATGGCAGCAGCCCCACCAGCAGCACCGCACTGCTCGCCAGCAGCAGCAGCACCGCAGAGAACACTGCCTGCCGCTTCCCGCCTTCCGACTCCTCCCGGAAATAGCAACTGCTCAGCGACCCGCCAATGCCCACCGAAAACACAGACGACAGCAGCAGGCTGAGAATTTGCAGCATCCCCGCCCGCCCATAGTCCTCCGGCGTCAGGAAATGGGTGAACAGCGGCAGCAGCAGAAAGCTGATCATGCGGTTGAGCATGCCGCCCAGCCCGTAAATCAGCGCATTCAGGCCCAGCTTTCTCGCTTTCATGTTGGTGAAGAGCCTGCCGCGGGCTGCATCAAGCTGCACTCCCGGTCAGTCCCTGCCCGCATCCTTGATCAACCAGTCGTTGGTGCGCTTCAGGCCTTCATGCAGGCTGACATTTGGCACCCAGCGCAGGATCTGGCGGGCGCGCTCCACGTTCACCACGCGGCGGGTGACATTGTCGATGTCGCGGCGGTCGATGAATTTGTAACCCACGGCAGTGGCGGCGGCTTTATCGATGGCCTCGGCGAGCTGGATGATGTTCACCTCAACGCCGGTGCCCACATTGAAGACGGCTCCTTCCGCGCGGGGCACCACCGCAGCAAGCAGTGTGGCCGTGACGGCATCATCGATATAGGTGAAGTCCCGCGTTTGCATGCCGCTGCCATGGATACACATGGGCTCGCCTTTGTGACAGGCGACGAAGAACTTGGAAATCACTCCGCAGTAGGGATTCCGCGGGGACTGGTGCGGGCCATACACATTGGAATACCGCACAATGCTCACGGGAGTGCCGTACATTTCGTAGAAGACATTGCAGTAGGACTCGGCAGCGAACTTGCTGGCCGCATAGGGCGACAGAATGTTTGGTTTCTCGTCCTCATGCACAGGCAGGGAACGCGCATTACCGTAGATGCTCGTCGTGCCGGTGTAAACCACCCGCTTCACCCGTGCCGCATGATCCCGCGCGGCGCTGAGAATATTGATCATGCCGCCAATGTTCACGTCGCTGTCTGAACGGATATCGCTGGTCGATGAGGCCAGGACACGCGCCGCCATGTGGATGACATAGTCGGACCCGGCAGTGAGTTCCGAAACGAGCGGCATGTCCGTGACGCTGCCGCGCACAAGGGTAGCCGCCGGCGGCACCAACTCTTCGCGACCGGTGGTGAAGTCATCAAGAATGGTTACCTGTGCCCCGAGTTCCAGCAGCCGGAGCGAGACCTGAGAACCCACAAAACCGGCTCCCCCGGTGACAAGGACGGCGCGGTTTTCAAAAGACTGACGAAGGAGGCTGGTATAGTCGATCATGGCAATGAGTAGCAGAGATAAAGTAGTCCGGCGGTGCAGGCGGGAGATTAAACTGTCAGCGAGAACTGCCTCCGGAGGGTTTTTCGCCAGCCGGGCAGCGCGATGGTGAGGAGGCTTGCGGCGAAGGCGGCGGTCAGGCAGGATTTCAGGAGAACGGAGAGCAGCGGGGATTCGATCACAATCAGCGGACCGGCGAGGACAACGCTGATGAGGAGGACTCCGAGGAGGGCAGCGCGCCGGAAGGAATAGGGCAGCGGGTGAATGCGCTGGGCCCGCCAGAAGATAAAAGCACTGTAAACGAACCAGGAAATGACGGCAGCCCAGGCGGCTCCGGTGATGCCGAAGGCGGGGATCAGGAGGGCGTTCAGGGCGAGGCTGGCCCCTGCGGCGAGGAAGACGGCCACCGGAAACGCGCTGGAGCGCCGGGCGAGAGCCAGCCCGGTGCCGGCGATGTAGGCCAGCCCGTTGATGAGCACGCCGAGACTGAGCCAGGCCGCGAGAGGGGCTGCCGCCGCATAAGCAGGCGGGGCGAGGATGGCGACAGCCTCCGGGCCGAAGAAGGCGAGCCCCGCGACCACCAGGCCGCCGCCGGCAAGATAGGCGGGTAGCACTTTGGCATAGATCTGCGGGGCGTCCGGCTGGCGCTGCAGCGAGAGCGCAAAGGGCCCCCAGGCCGTGGTAAAGGCTCCCGTGACCATGGCCATCGCGGAGGCCAGTGCCGCCGCGAACTGATAGACCGCCACCTGCCCGGTGCTGACGAGTTTTTCAATGAACAGGCGGTCGGAAAATCCGAGCGCCCAAAAGGCGAAGGCGGCCGGCACCAGCGGCAGAGCATACGGAAACATTTCCCGCAGCCGGCTCCAGCGCACCCGCGAGGGAGCCACTGTGCCGCGCAGCAGCAGCGCACCCGCCAGCGTGGTTCCCACACCGGCGGCAATCTGCGCGTAAAAGAATCCCGGCAGCCCCATTTTCAGACCCAGTATGAACAGCATCGTCAGCAGCACGAGCACCAGATTGCTCACCACGGAATACCACATCGTCGCCTTCGCCTGCCGCCGCAGCCGGAAGTAGTTGGTGACAACACCGTGACTCACCACGAGCGGCAGCGTGAGCGCCCCCAGCCGGAGGAGCGGCGCGGCGGCGGTGTCTCCCGCGATCAGCAGCGAGAGCGGGTCCGCGGCCAGATAGATCCCCAGCCCCAGGAGCACTGCGGTGAACATCTGCAACCAAAACCATGAGGCGATGGTCGTCTGCCGGTCTTCCTGCTGCTCGGTCTGCCAGTACCAGTTGTGGACGGCACTGTCCATGCCCATCACCGCGAGCGTGGAGGCGAGGGTAACGGTGGCCAGCACGAGGCCCTGCAGCCCGTATTCCTCCTGGCTGAACACGTGGGTGTAGAGCGGGACGAGGAAGACCGCGATGAACTTGTTCAGCATCCCGGCCACCCCGTAGATGAGGCTCTCTTTGCCGAGCTGTTTGAACTTGTCGATCATGGGGGGGGAATCCGGCATACGGCCGGGGCTCAGGCAGCCTGGTAAATCCCGATGAGCTGGCGGGCAATTTTCCGGGCATCGTGATGGGCTTCGACCCATGCCCGGCTCAATTCTCCGGTGCGGCGGCGCCGGGGACCGTCAGCAAGCAACTCCGCCAGCACCTGTTCGACAGTATCCGGCGCCGCATTCACCACGGGAAGTCCCGGCGCATAGGCACCGGTCAGTGACGGCTTGATAAAACAGACCACCGGTTTCCCCAGAGCCATGGCCTCTACTGCTGCGAGGCCGTATTCCCCGGCGACGACCTGGTCGATGAACACATCGCAGCGCGAGATCCACTCCCGCACTGCGGCCTGCGGCATTCCCGTGATCAGTTTGAAATCGAAATCGAACCGCTCCCTGAGCTTTTCCACCGCTGCCAGAATGTAGCGCGATCCCTTGGTGACTGGCGCTGTGGGCGCGTGCACCAGCAACGGCCTCACGGCGCGGGCCTCCGGATACACTGGCGGGTAGTCCTCCAGACAGACCCTCTGCGCCGTACGTTCGTGCACAGCGAAACAGCCCCCCAGGAAATACTCTGCCATGCCAGGCGAAGGAATGAGTGCACGGGCACCGGCGCGCGCAAAGGTGCGCTGCACCCGCCGGGAGTTTTCCGCACTTTCGGCGCGGCATTCAAAATCCGGATCCGCAAAGGCTTCGGCATACCATCGGTTGCCGGCGGACTCGATTTCCGGATTCCGGATATCGGAGCCCCAAAACTCCACAAAGCGCTTCCGTCCCAGAAGCCGGGCGAGTTTTAAATCAAGCGCCCCCGGCAACCCGGGGCCATAGTGCCAGTGCACCACGTCGGCCCAGGCGACCGCCCGGAAAATCCGGACGCAGCGTCGCAGCGCAGACCAGAGCCGCCGGGGCCACGGGCCTCCCTGCAGCGGGAGAAGTTCTATGCCACTGCCATCCTGCACAAGGGATCCGCCGCTGAGGCCACGCGCATCAATCCCCTCCGCCCGCAGCGCCCGCACGGTAACGGACATTTGCGAGGCAATGTTCGTTGGCAGGTGCAGCACTTTCATGCCCGTGGATCATCCAGCCGGCTGCGCAGCACCTTCGCCGGCACGCCGGCGACTACGGAGTAAGGCGGCACGCTCTTCGTGACCACGGCACCTGCGCCCACTTGCGTGCCCCGGCCCACGGTAACGCCAGGCAGAATAATACTGCCGACGCCGAGGTCGCAGTCGTCCTCGATGATGACCGGTGCCGTCTCAATGCGGCTGAACAGAATAGGAATCTCCACGCCTTCTTCAGCATGGGCAGAGGTAAGAATCTTCACTGCCGGGCCGATGCCAACGCAGTTGCCGATCCGCACGCCACCGCCGCTGTGAATGAAGACCTGCTGGCCGATCCAGGTATTGTCACCGATTTCCATCGTGCTGTTGTAGTAACCCTTCAGCATTGCTCCGTGACCCACATAGACGTTCTCCCCAAGTATGATCGTCTCCGGATGCCACACCATCACGCCGGCTTCAAAAATCACATGCCCGCCAATGCGGCGAAACTGACTGCGCTCAAACGCGCCGTCCCCATGACTGCGATAGGGGTTAATCTCGCGGGGCATGTCAGACAATAAGGGCCAGCACCGTTTCCACCACCTGCGTCTGCTGCTCCGCTGTGATGCCTTCATACAATGGCAGCGTGAGTGCCCGGGCGGCAATGTCGTCGGTCACCGGGAAGTCGCCAGGCTTGCAGCCGAAGCGCTGACGGTAATAAGTCGTGAGCGGCATGTGGATGGTGCCGATCTGGACTTCCACCCCGCGCTCCCGGGCGGAGCGGATGAGTTCAGCGCGCCGCGGGGCTGTCTCGCGCGGCAGCAGCGTGACATAGCTCTGGAAAGTGTGCTCCGCACCGGTCATACGGGCAGGCGGTGTCAGCGGGGTTCCCTGCAGCAGCGCATCGTAGCGCGCTGCGCCTTCGATACGGGCGCGGAGGATGCGGGGGAACTTGGCAAGCTGTGTAGAACCGAAGGCCGCCTGGAATTCGGTGAGCCGGTAGTTGTGCCCGGGCATGATGAAATCGGGCGTGGGCGATGCGGGGTCCAGTCCATGGTTCCGCAGCGCGCGCAGCTTCCCTGCGAGGGCATCATCCGCCGTGGTGAGCAGCCCTCCTTCGCCGGTCGTGAGGGCTTTGCGCGGATGAAAGCTGAAGCAGCCGATGTCACCCCAGGTGCCGGCCTGGCGGCCGTGCAGCGCTGCTCCGAGGGCGCAGGCGGCGTCTTCGATCACGGGCACGCTGTGCTTTTCGCATAGCGACTGAATGGCCGTCATGTCCGCCATTTGGCCGAAGGTGTGCACTGGCAGCACGGCTTTCACGTTCTCCTTCTCCATTACGGCAGCGAGATGCTGCGGTGACATGTTGAAGGTGTCCGGCTCCACATCCACGAAGACCGCACGGGCGCCGCACAGTTCGATGACATTGGCCGTGGAAATCCACGAGTAGGCGGTCACCGCACAGGCATCGCCGGGCTGAATACCCAGCGCGAGCAGGGCGAGATGCAGCGCGCAGGTGCAGTTGGCCACGGCAATGGCGTGCGGCGTGCCGATGTATTCCGCCATCGCTTTCTCGAACGCCGCGACGCGGGGCCCCTGCACAAGGTAGCCGGAGGCAATGGCCTCGCGCACGGCGGAGAGGTCGTCTTCGCCGATGCTGGGAATGGCGAGCCGGATCATCAGAGTGTGCGGAAGTATTCCGCGGTGCGCAGGATACCCTCTTCGAGGTCCACCTGGGCTTTAAAGCCGAGCAGTTCCTCCGCCTTCTCCACGCTGGGAATACGCAGAGCAATGTCAGCGGAGAGCGCGGGCTTGAACAGCACTTTGGATTTTGAATCGAGCACACGGCAAACCATCTGGGCGAGACCGAGAGTGGTCATGATGGCCCGGGCGTTGCCAATGTTAAAACTCTCACCGATAGCGCGCGGGTTGTCGGCGCAGCGCATCAGGCAATCTACGAAGTCATCCACGTAACACCACGCCCGAATCTGGGTGCCGTCGCCATAAATGCTGATGTCCTCGCCCCGCAGCGCGCGTTTGATGAAAATCTGGATGGCCCCTTCACCGGTTTGGCCGGGGCCATACACATTGAACGGGCGCACGGTTACGACCGGGAGGTTGAACTCGGAATGATAGGCTTTCGCGAGGTGCTCTCCGGCCAGTTTGCTCACGGCATACACCCAGCGGGCTTCCCCGGCGGAGCCGGAAACGGTCTGGTCCGTCTCGGTGGAGCGGTAGGCCATGCTGCCGAAGACTTCTGAAGTCGAGAAATCAATGAACCGGTCCCGGATGCCGGCGCGGTGCGCGGCTTCCAGAGCGTTGGCGGTGCCGATCATGTTCACCCGCATGGTGCGCACGGGGCTTTTAATCACCGTGTCGATTCCTGCTATGCCCGCGGCATGCACGACGATATCGTGCCCGGCCATGGAGGCGGTGAGGTAGTCCACGTCCAGTACATCGCCCTCCACGAGCCGGAAATTAGGATGCCCGGCGAGGTCCTGCCGCGACTGCAGGGTATTGCGTGCCAGATTATCGTACGCCGTGACCTTGTTGGTCGCGATGAGCCGCTCGATGAGCGTCGTGCCGATGAATCCGGCGCCGCCGGTTACGAAAATGTTTTTGCCAGTCAGCATCAGGGAGAAATCAAAACAGTGTGTAAATCCAAGGAGCGCTCACGGCCGCGGCGCCAATGATGAGGCCAATGCCGATGAGCACAAGGATCATGGCCGCGAGGCCGAACGAGCGGTTCGTCCAGCCATAAACGGCCACGTCGCGGAGCATCCGACCGAACCAGCGAACGGAAGTCCATGTTGGAAGCGGCGGCCAAATCTGTTCAATGATAAACAAAACGGCCAGCAACCCCAGAAAGACGACTGCGGACCAACCAGCGATAGTGACAGCAAAGAATTGCATGGGTGTTGCTTGGGCTGTTCAGTCGAGTCCGAACTCCTCCTGCCAGCTCTTCGTTTCCTTCCACGGAGGCTGTTCAGGTTTGGTCAGGACGTAGTTTTCGAGCACGAGAATGTCGATACCGGTGCGCATGAAGCAGCGGTAGGCATCCGCGGGCGTGCAGACGATGGGCTCGCTGCGCACGTTGAAGCTGGTGTTCACCAGAATGGGATAACCGGTGCGCGCATGGAACGCCGTGAGGATGTCATGCAGCCGCGCGTTGCGGTCGCGGTCCACGGTTTGAATGCGCGCGGAGTAGTCCACGTGGGTCACGGCCGGCACATCACTGCGGGTGCGGTTTACCCACTCGACCATGTTCAGCTTGTGCTCGTCGCCGCTGCCTTTGTGACAGCGGCTGGCTTTCACCTGGTCCACCATCAGCATGTAGGGCGAGTCGTGGATCTCCTCGAAGAACTCGTGCGCGTATTCCTTCAGGCAGATGGGCGCGAACGGACGGAAGCTCTCGCGGAACTTCGTCGCGAGGTTCAGGAAAGACTGCATTTTCGGGCTGCGTGCATCGGCGAGGATGCTGCGGAAACCCAGCGCGCGCGGGCCGAACTCACACTTCCCCTGGAGCAGGCCGACGACTTTCTCGTTCGCCAGATTCTCCGCAAGGAACGCATTCCGCTGTTCGTCCGGCATGTAGGTCGCGGGGATGCCGTTGCTCTCCACGAAGGCCTTCACCTGCTCGTTCGTGAAGCCTGGGCCGAGCGCCGAGCCGCGCATGAAGTCCGGCTTCGCTTTGCTCATGTCGCGCGGCTTACCCATTACCTGGTGCCACACGTAGAGCGCCGCCCCGAGCGCTCCGCCGGCGTCGCCGCTCGCGGGTTGGATCCACACATCGTCGAAGATGCCTTCGCGCAGGATGTGTCCATTGGCCACGCAGTTCAGCGCCACGCCGCCGGCCATCACGAGGTTCTTCTTTCCGGTAATGGCGCGGGCGTAGCGCGCCGTCTTGAGCATGATCTCCTCCGTCACCACCTGGATGCTCTTCGCGAGGTCCATCTCCTTCTTCGTCAGGTCGCTCTCCGGCTTGCGGCGCGGGCCATCGAAGAGCGCATCGAACTTCCCGTTCGTCATGCGGAAGCCGTCGAGGAATCCGAAGTAACTCATGTCCAGCCACACGCTGCCGTCTTCGTGGATGCGCATCAGCTTCTCTTTGATGCGGTCCACATACACCGGCTCGCCATACGGCGCGAGGCCCATGAGCTTATACTCGCCGGAGTTCACCTTGAACCCCGTGTAGTAAGTGAAGGCGCTGTAGAGCAGTCCGATGGAATGCGGGAAGCGTCCCTCCACCGTCAGTTCCATACGATTCCCCTCGCCCTTGCCAATGCTGGTGCTGGCCCACTCGCCGACACCGTCGGCGGTGATGATCGCCGCCTCTTCAAACGGCGAGGGGAAGAACGCACTCGCCGCATGGCTCTGGTGGTGCTCAGGGAAGTAAAACTTCGCCGGCTTCTTATACCCGATGCGCTTGAGGTGCTTCTCAATTTGCAGGCCCACCCAGCCCTTGTCCTTCAGCCACAGCGGCACGCCGGCCATAAAGCTCTTCAAGCCCTTTGGCGCCACCTGCCCGTAGGTCTCCAGCATCCGCGTCAGCTTCGTGAGCGGCTTGTCGAAGAACACCACGGCATCCAGCCCGTCCTTCGGCACATTGCCTTCCTCGAGACACCACGTCATGGCTCCCAGCGGCAGCCGTTCATCGTGCTTCTTGCGGCTGAAGCGTTCCTCCTGCGCGGCAGCGATGATCTCACCGTTGCTGATGAGCGCCGCGGCGCTGTCGTGATACAGAGCGCTGACTCCGAGAATGTTCATGGCTGCGGCAAATGGGGCTGGTGTGGCGTTGCCGGCTCAGGCAGCCCGGCATAACGGCGGAAGGCGGGCGAACGTGCCTCCAGCTGCTTGAGCAGATAGTTGGCATACTGGTCATGCCCCTTCGCCGCATAGTGACCGCCATCGCGGCCGCCATCGGCAAAGATGTCGTTCTTCTCCGGCGTTCCCTGTCCGGCGAAAAGCGTTTGCGGATACTCCATGACAAATCCGGCGGACTCCAGTTTGGGCCGGATGCGCTCATAGTAAGTGTAAAACTTGCCCGCTTTATCGATCTTCCCCGACAGCGCGCTCTGACCGTAAGTCTCCTGGGGAGGCGTTTCGTAAATCACTTCCTGGCAGCCCTTTTCCTGAATGAGCAACCCGAGATCAAGGAAGGCGCGGGCACCGGCTTCATGCTGACGGTAGGCTTCTGCATCATCGTGAACATAGTCACGGCCGCCCATGGCAATCCGCTCCTTCACCCTCTGACAGGCCATCACGGCGACGGTTTCCAACGCAAAGGAGGGCTTCGCCGCGAGGTAGCGTGTGCCGGACATGAGAGTCAGCGGCCGGTCGATGTCCCCGGCCGGAATCGCCACCAGCGTCAGGTCGGCGTTGAAGACGCCGTACTTCCTGACGTAGCCAACCGCATGATGTGGCCCCCATCCGTTGACCGTGACGGGAAGGACTTCTAACGACTTGCCTGGATACTTCGCATTTAGCCGGCTTTCCATCAGGCCGCAGTAGGTCTCCCCGTTCGTGTGGTATTCCCCGCCGAAGCCCGTGGAGTCGCTGAGGACCAGAATCCGGAAAACACCCGCCGGCTTCTCCGGAGTCACATCCCGGTGATAGCGCATGGAGTAGTTGTTCACCTTAACTTCCCCGCGCCCGGTCCGGATGTCCTGCCCCGGCCGCAGCCGGTAGCCGCAGTCGGTATCGTGCATGTAGAGCAGCGGGTTGTGAAACCCGAACCAGAAGCGGAATACGAGTTCCGCAGCGATCACACCGAGCACCGCCAGCAGCGTCAGTGCGCCCAGCCAGTTCTTTCCGGATGCCGTGCGGCGCTCGACGCAGAACATGCTCCCAGTCTTCTTCATACGCTGCTTTTCCTCTGCGCCAAAGTGCCAGTAGGACGGGGCATTCGCCATCCGCCGTCCCAGCGGGTCCGCTCCCATCACCCGCGTGAACACCCGCGACAGCGGCCCGACGATCAGGAACATCGGGCAGAGCAGAAGCCACCCGATGGACTGCCCTGCCCAGGCGCCAAACACAGCCAGGCCCTTCTGCACCCTCTTCGCCACCGCCGGAGCCGCAAACTCCAGCACCGTCATCAGCGCCACAATACTGCCGCCCACGATCGCTGTCTTTCTCCAGCCGATGAGCCACAGGAGCCCGGCGATGGAGAAACCGATGACCGGCACCAGCCACTTCGGCGGATGCGAGGGCCTGGTGCGCACTTCGTAGGCGCGTTTGACATTTTCAAACCACGGCCCGTCAACCAGCGTCTCCGGAGAGAGCATTTCGGGCGGCGGCGAACTGGGGGATGAATCGGACATGGGAGTGAAGGCAGCGGAGTGTTCCGCAGTCAGGCGTCAGCCGCCCGGGACAGGCGAATTCAGGCGCCTGTTAGGCGAGCCAGGCGGCGATTCGGGCGATGACTGCGTCCTTCTGCGCGTCTGTGAGTTCCGGGAAGATCGGAATGCTGATGGCCTCGCCGGCGAGACGGTGTGCGGTGTCGCAGTCGCTGCGCGCCCAGTCGCTGGTGTAGGCAAAGCACTCCTGCTGATCCATGGTGACAGGGTAGTAAACCTCGCAGCCGATGCCGTTGTCGGTGAGGTGCTTCTTGAGCGCGTCGCGCTTTCCTTCGCCGATGACGCGCAGGGTGTATTGATTCCAGATGTGATCATTGTGCGCATAGGGCACAGGCAGCACGATCTTTGCACCCGCTGCAGCGAGGGCGGCGTCCTGCGTGCTGGCGCATTTGCAGTGGGCGGGATCAGCCAGCACCACACCGGGCAGCGCGCTCAGCTTCTCCGTGTAGCGGGCGGCGTTGGCCTGACGCTGCTTTGTGTATTCATCGTAACGGCGCAGCTTCACGCGGAGCAGCGCGGCCTGGAGGGGATCAAGACGGAAGTTGCCGCCGACAAACTTATGATAGTATTTTGGGCGGCTGCCGTGCGTGCGCAGGAGTCGCGCGCGGTCGGCGAGGGCGTCATCATTGGCGACGAGGAAGCCGCCGTCTCCGAAACCGCCGAGGTTCTTGCTGGGGAAGAAGCTGTAGGTGCCGAAGTGTCCGATGCTGCCCACGGGCTTGCCTTTATACTTCGCGCCGATGGCCTGCGCGCCGTCTTCGATGACGAAGAGGTTGTGCTCTTTCGCCAGCGCCATCACCGCATCCATGTCCGCGGCCTGACCGAAGAGATGCACCGGAATGATCGCTTTGGTCTTCGCGGTGATCTTGGCCGCGGCCTTTTTGGTATCAATGTTGAAGCATACCGGGCAGGCATCCACAAACACCGGCGTCGCGCCCACACGTGCCACACAGCCCGCGGTCGCGAAGAAGGTGAACGTCGGCACCAGCACTTCATCGCCAGGACCAATGCCCAGTGCCATGAGCGCGAGCAGGATGGCATCCGTACCGGAGGAGCAGCCGATGCCGTGTTTGCACTCGACCATGGCGGCGATTTCCTTTTCGAGCGCATCGCATTCGGGCCCCATGATGAACTGCCCGGAGCGCAGTACACTGGTGAAGGCGGCGGTGAGTTCGGATTCGAGCGGGAGGTTCTGGGCGTTGACGTCTAGCAGTGGTACTTTCATGGATCAGTGGGAGTTGGTAAGGGTTGGAACGAATCTTAGGGGTAAGGCTGTCCCTCGGGGAGAGTGTAGCGGCGCAGCCGGAGGGCCTGCAGCAGCGAGCGGCCAATAAAGAGCGGATTGTTCTTCAGGTAGCGCTTCCAGAGGCGCTTCGGCTCTTTGCACAGCCGGTAGAACCACTCCAAGCCGGTCTTCTGCATCCACGCGGGTGCCTGCGGCACGAGGCCGGCGTGGAAATCAAAGGCGGCCCCGACACCTGCCATCACTTTGGTGTCCATCAGCGGGAGATACTCCGCCATGAAGCGCTCCTGCTTCGGCGTGCTCAGGCCCACCCAGATCATGTCAGGCTTGAGGTCCGCAATGCGCTGGCGCAGGGCTTCGCGCTCATCGTCATTCAGCGGCCGGAATGGAGGGGTGTAGGTGCCCGTGACCTGCAGACCGGGGAAACGCGCACACAGGTTATCCCGCAGTTTCTCCGCCACGCCGTCACCGCCGCCGTAGAAGAAATGCGTCAGGTTCTCCTTCACCGAAAGCTCGCACATCTTGAGCATGAACGTCGGTCCATACACGCGGCTGATGTCGTGTCCCTGCATGCGGCCATACCACACCATGGGCATGCCGTCGGGAGTCACGAGGAAGGCGCAGTTCAGGATGTCGCGGAAGGCGGGGTCCTGCTGCGCTTCGGAAACGCCATGCACCCCGGTGACGCAGATGTAGCCTTTCCGCCCGGACCGCACCGCCTGGAGCACCGCCTGGCAGGCGGTTTCGTAATGGATGGGACTGATGCCGACGCCTAGGACATTGACGCGGCGCTGAGGAGAGGAGGATCCGTTCATGGATGAGACAGGGAAAATAGTTTGTCAGGCTGTGGCGAGGAAGGCCTCCCAGCGGCGGGCAAAGCCGGGGGCCGTGAAGACCGCTTCGTAGCGCGCACGGCAGGCGCGGCCCCAGTGCGAGAGCCGCTCCCGGTCCGCCAGCGCCGTGGTGAGTCCGTGGTGCAGTGCCTCCACGCTCCGCGGCTCGACCAGCCAGGCACCGTTGCCCTCTTCGACCATGTCGGGAATGCCGCCGACGCGTGAGGCGACGACAGGGAGGCCGAACGCGAGTGCTTCCGTCACCGCTACCGGAAAGGCTTCCGTAAAGGTCGGCATACAAAACACATCCGCGCTGCGAAAAGCGCCCGCTTTGTCCTCAGCGCCGAGGAATCCGCGGTAGCTGATCCTGTCAGGCCCGGCCGCCTGGGCAAAGAGCGCATGAATTTCCTCCTCCGTCGCTTCCCCCGTCGGTGCCCCGTAGAAGTGAAAGCGCACATCCTCCCGCTCACGGCAGAGACGGGCCGCCGCCGCCAGCAGCACGCGCCAGCCTTTCGCCTCCATCATGTTTGAAACATAGAGCACGGTCATCACGGGCGCGGTTCCCGGCCGGGCCTGTCCCTCTGTCGCCGGGTCCGGGATGCCGTTTTGCACCGCAGCGACTTTAGCCGGGTCGAGGAAGGCGGGAGCGGTGGCTTTTAAGCGGTCGGTGCAGACGACGTAACGCGAGCAGCGCCGCAGGGTGACTTTCATGTAGCGGCGGAACCATCCCGGCTGCGCGCTTTCATCGAAGGAGCCGTAGTCCATGTGAAACCACGCCACCACTTTGCGCCGCAGGAGGAATCCGGTGAGCCAGATAAACACAGAGTCTTTGAGGAAGGTGTTGCGGTAGAATCCTGGCGTGAGAATCACCGTGCGGATGCGCTTCGTGAGGCAGAGCCGCGTGACCGCGCACACATAGCGTGCGAGGCGAAACAGTTTCCCGAGAGAGAAGGATTTCAGGTCTGCCAGCGAGTCGGCGAACTTGGCATCCAGAGCATGCAGCTCAATGTCCGGCCAGGATTTCCCCTGCTCTGCCAGCACCCCGGCCATGAGCGCCTGCCCGTGCAGCGGCGGCGGCATGGGGGCAAAGAGGAGAACCCGGTGACGTTTCACAATGAGATGACCGCGCTCAGGCTCAACCGACGGCCTTGAAGTCGTCGTAGGACTTCGCGCCCTGCGAGAGTTCCGCCGGCAGCGGGGCTTCTTCGTCGAGTGTCAGGCAGCGCACCGCGCCGTCCTTCAGCTCATATTCGAAGCCGGATTCCGGGCAGACGGCATGGCCGGCATCATTGAATTTGAGCAGATGTCCGTGACGGCTCATCCAGCCCTTCAGGCGGCCGGGCACGCCCATGATGAATCCATAATCCGGCACATCTTTGGCCACCACCGCGCCAGCGGCGATGAACGAATACCGTCCCAGCGTGATGCCGCAGACGATGGTCGCATTCGCGCCTACGGTGGTGCCGCGGCGGATGATGGTCTTCTCATAAAGCGAATGCCGTTTCACCTGACTGCGCGGATTCGTCACATTCGTGAGCACACAGGATGGCCCGAGGAAAACATCGTCCTCAATGACCGTGCCGGTGTAAATGGCCACGTTGTTCTGCACCTTCACATTGCTGCCAATGACCACATCATTCGCGACCATCGTGTTCTGGCCGAAGATGCAGCCCGCTCCGATGCGGGCACCGGGGCAGATGTGGGCGAAGTGCCAGATTTTAGTACCGTCACCGATGGTGACGTTGTCATCGACGATGGCGGTGGGGTGTACGGTGAATGCCATAGGAAATTAGTAGGCGGCCTGTTCGAGCACGCGGACGACTTCGAGCCCGTTGCGGCCGCAGGAGCGCGGCTGCTGGCGGGACTGCACGCAGTCCATGAAGTGCTGCATCTCGGCCGTGAGGGCCTGGAAATCTTTGGGGGCTTCGAAGAGCAGCTCTGCTCCCTCGTCCACGTTGTTCAGCTTTTCATCCACGCGCTTCTTCACCAGCGTCACGGTCTCTGCCTTCTCGTCATAGACGATCATGCCGCGCTCGCCGATGACTTTAAGACCGCGGCGGTCTTCCGGCCAGAGCCAGGAGTTGTGCAGGTGCGCGATGCGGCCATCGGCGAAGGTCATGTGCAGGTAGGTGTCGTCTTCAATGTTCGACTGAAGACCGCGGTGGCCGCTGAAGGCCACACTCACGGGCGCTTCGCCGGCAATATAGAGCAGCGCGGCGACATCGTGCACGCCGAGGCTCCACAGCGCGTTCTCCACGGCGCGGGCCTTGCCGAGTTTCATGCGCTCCTGATGCAGCGTGAAGACTCTGCCGAGCGCACCGGAGGCCAGATAGTTTTTCAGGAACTCCACGGCAGGCTTATAGAGCAGGAGGTGTCCGACCATGAGCACACGGCCGAGCTTTGCGGCGGTCTCCACGAGGTCTTCAGACTCCGCGGCCGTCAGTGTCATCGGCTTCTCTACAAAGACATCCTTCCCGGCGATCAGACAGGCTTTGGCGATGGCGTGGTGCGTCGGCGCAGGCGTGGCGATGGTCACGGCAGCGATGTCGTCGCGGCCAAAGAGATCGCCGTAATTGGTCACGACCTCCAGTCCCGGATAATCCGTGGCCAGTTGCTCGCGCAATGCTGGCGCAGCCTCCGCCACGACGCCCAGCGCGCCCATGCTGTGCAGGGTGCGCACAATGTTTTTGCCCCACGCTCCGGAGCCAATCGCTGCGATCTTCATGGTGCGTTAGGCCTTCGTCACTTGTCCGGGCTTGGTCGCTACGCCGTTCATCGCATTGCGGGTGTCCACGATGACTGGCGCCCAGGCGGCGAGTTCGTTGAGGTTCACTTTGGCGTGATGCGTGGAGATCAAAACGAGGTCGTGGGCGCTGACGGCGGCTTCGGTCCACTCGATGGATTTCCAGCCGGTGTATTCGGCGTGTTCGCGCGTGGGGGTGATGACGGGAATGTGCGGGTCGTAGAAGCTGACTTCCGCGCCCTGGGCACGGAGGAGATCGAACAGCTTGAACGTCGGGCTCTCGCGCATGTCGTCCACGTTGGCTTTGTAGGCGAGGCCCATGACGAGCACTTTGCTGCCGTTGAGCGGCTTCTTGAGTTTGTTGAGGCGCTCACCCACGCGGCGCACGACGTATTGCGGCATGCCTTCGTTGATCTCGCCGGCCAGCTCGATGAAGCGCGTGTGGATGCCGAATTCCCGCGCCTTCCAGGTGAGGTAGAAGGGATCAATGGGAATGCAGTGACCGCCGAGGCCAGGGCCAGGATAGAAGGCGGTGAAGCCAAAGGGCTTCGTCTTCGCGGCTTCGATCACCTCCCAGATGTCGATGCCCATTTCATCGGCCACGATCTTCATCTCGTTGACGAGACCGATGTTCACCGCGCGGAAGATGTTCTCGAGGAGCTTCACCATTTCCGCCACACGGGTGGAGGAGGTGGGAACGACCTTATTATAAATAGCGCCATAAGCGGCGACCCCCTGTTCCAAAGACGCCGGGCAGTGACCGCCCACGACTTTGGGAATGCCGGTGCCGTGGAAGTCGGGATTGCCCGGGTCTTCGCGCTCGGGGCTGAAGACGAGGAAGAAATTCTCGCCGAGTTTGAAGCCGCGGTCCTTGATGGGGCCGAGGAATTCCTCATCCGTGGTGCCCGGATAAGTGGTGCTCTCCAGAGCGACGAGCTGATTCTCGCGCAGATGGGGGAGAATGGTGTCGCGGGTGGCGCGCACGTAGCTCAGGTCCGGCTCGTGGTGGTGATCGAGCGGCGTGGGCACGCAAATGATGATGACATCCACCTCCGGGATGCGGGTGAAGTCGGTGGTGGCCTGCAGTTTGCCCGCTTTCACGGCACTCGTCACGCGCTCGGGGCCGATGTGCTGGATGTAGCTCTGGCCGGCGTTGAGAGCGTCCACTTTTTTGGCGTCCACGTCGAATCCGATGACGCTGATGTTCTTCTCAGCGAAGCCGAGCACGAGGGGCAGGCCGACATAGCCGAGGCCAAGGACGCCAATGACGGCGGTTCCGTTTTGGAGTTTGTCTTTTGGGGTCATAGAAGTTTCACAGAAGGGAGTGAGCACATAAGGGAATGAAGAAAACGAAGACTTTGCCTGAGGGCTTCCGGCGCTCTTCGTTTACTTCGTTGCCTTATGTTCAAGCAGGCCGGCGAAGGGGCCGCCAGCGCCGGTGAGGCGGTCGAATTCGTGGAGGGCCATGGCGGTTACCTGGTCCATATTATAATAGTGGTAGGTAGCGAGGCGTCCGACGAAGCTGACGCCGGGTTCTGCGGCGGCGAGGGCGCGGTATTTCTCATACATGGCGCGGGCGTCGGGAGCGGGGATGGGGTAGTAGGGCTCGCGGCCGGGGGCGTCGTCCTGGGAGTATTCGCGCACGATGTTGGTGCAGGCGCTCTGCTGGCCGGTGGCGTGCTTGATTTCGACGATGCGGGTGAAGTCGTAGTCGTTGGGGTAGTTCACCTGCATGGCGGGCTGCCAGAAGCCTTTTTTGCCGGCGATGGGCTCGCGCTCGACGAGGCGGTCGGCGGTGAAGCTTTCCATCTCAAAGCGGAGGGAGCGCCAGGGGAGGCGGCCGTGGCAGTAATCGAAGTAGCAGTCCACGGGGCCGGTGTAGATGACGTGGCGGGCCTCGTAGTGGTGGCGGGCTTCCTGGAAATCGACGCCGAGTTTGACCTCGATGTTGGGCGTGGAGGCGAGGATGTTTTCGAAGAGGCGGTTGTAGCCGAGCTTGGGCAGGGCCTGGAATTCCTCGCGCAGGTAGTGGTCGTCGCGGGTGGTGCGGATGGGGATGCGGGCGGTGACGGAGGCGTCGAGATCGCGCGGGTGGCGGTGCCAGTGCTTCAGCGTATAGCCGCGAAAGAACATCTCATAAAACTCGTGGCCGGCCTGGCTGAGGATGACTTCTTCGCTGTTCTTCGGCGACTCGATGGGGACGCGCTTGGCGGCGAGCCAGGCTTTGAATTCGTCTTCGGTGGCGGGTTTGGCAATGAGCTGCTCGAAGGTCTCGAGATTGACGGGAAAGCTCCAGTAGCGGCCGTGGGTCCAGGACTTGATGCGGTAGTCCACATGATGCCACCCGGTGAAGCGGGAGAGGTATTCGCGGACGACGCGGCTGTTGGTGCGGAAGTAGTGAGGGCCGTAGGGATGGTAGAGGAGGCCGTTGCGGTCGGCGCAGTCCCAGGCATTGCCGCCAATGTGCGGGCGCTTTTCGAGGATGGTGCACTTAAGCCCGTGTGAGGCGAAGCGCTCGGCCAGGACCATGCCGGAAAAGCCGGCGCCGGCGATGAGGATGTCGGTCTTTTCCTTCAAATGACAGGGGGGGGAAGGC
>Ga0315905_10000661_pt1 | contig 37422 bp, 32 predicted proteins | sample LakEriMetagenome_5_FD_203522 | JGI IMG/M metagenome (GOLD analysis project Ga0315905, IMG submission 203522) | Freshwater fungal communities from buoy surface, Lake Erie, Ohio, United States - Buoy 4 MA121 | ecosystem: Environmental > Aquatic > Freshwater > Lake | place: USA: Lake Erie, Ohio... | reverse complement strand
TTTTTCGTGAAGACATTCCAGGCGTTTCATTAACTGCCGAGCAAGCCCTGTCTGGTGCACCTGCGGTTGAAGATGACAAATTCCGAGTGCCACGGATTTTGGATGAGGAGTAAGAATGTCTGACCTCATTAAAAAGGATGCATCAGAACTGGCCGCATTAGTTGCTTCGGGAGAAGTTTCTGCAGTCGAAGTCGCGCAGGCTCACTTAGATCGAATTGCCGCAGTTGATGGCGCAGTGCATGCGTTCTTACACGTTGATACCGAAGGCGCGCTAGCAAGTGCGGCCGCAGTAGATGCCAAAGTTAAAGCCGGCGAAAAACTTTCGGTACTTGCTGGTGTGCCACTTGGGTTAAAAGATATCTTGGCAACAAATGGACTACCCACAACTTGTGGTTCAAAAGTTCTTGATGGCTGGATCCCGCCATACGACGCAACGGTTGTAACAAAGTTGCGTGAAGCTGGAATCGTAATTCTTGGTAAAACAAATATGGATGAATTCGCAATGGGTTCATCAACTGAGCATTCTGCGTTTGGACCTACTCATAACCCTTGGGATCTAGAACGAATTCCAGGTGGTTCTGGTGGTGGCTCTTCGGCATGCGTATCTTCATTTGAAGCACCTCTTGCTATTGGTACTGACACTGGCGGTTCAATTCGCCAGCCAGCAGCAGTTACTGGATCAGTTGGTGTTAAGCCAACATATGGTGGCGTAAGTCGATACGGAATTGTTGCCTTAGCCTCGTCACTTGATCAAGCAGGACCGTGCGCGCGCAATGTCCTAGACACCGCACTGCTGCATAGCGTTATTGCTGGTCACGATCCGATGGATTCAACATCAATCAACTCTCCGGTGCCAGATGTAATTGCCGCAGCCAAGCGTGCCGATATCAAAGGTATGAAAGTTGGCATCATCAAGGAACTTGGTGGCGAAGGCTATCAAGCCGGCGTGCGCTCCAGATTTGATGAGAGTGTGGAATTAATCGAAAGCCTTGGCGCCGAAGTCGTTGAAGTCACTTGTCCAAGTTTCCCAGCTGCCCTTGCTGCTTATTACTTGATTTTGCCAAGTGAGGCCTCAAGTAACTTGGCAAAGTTTGACGGAATTCGTTTTGGTAATCGCGTTGGCGATGATGGAACGAAATCAGTTGAGCAAGTTATGAGTGAAACTCGCGCTGCTGGATTTGGTCCTGAAGTTACCCGCCGAATTATTCTTGGAACTTATGCCCTGTCTGCTGGGTATTACGACGCCTATTACGGCCAAGCTCAAAAAGTGCGAACTTTAATTAAGCAAGATTTTGATGCTGCGTTTGCGAAAGTTGATGTTTTGATTTCGCCAACTGCGCCAACAACTGCTTTCAAGATTGGCGAGAAGTTAGACGACCCATTAGCAATGTATTTGAATGACGTTGCCACAATTCCTGTGAATATGGCTGGCTTGCCGGGTATGTCTCTACCGATCGGCTTGGCACCTGAAGACAACTTGCCAGTCGGATTGCAGATAATCGCGCCAGCTATGGCTGATGATCGCCTTTACAACGTAGGAGCGGCAATTGAACGTGAATTGCTAGCCAAGTGGGGTGGCCCAATCCTGAGTCTGGCTCCAGAGTTGGCAGGTGCGTAATGGCTGAAGCAACTATGAATTACGACGAAGCAATTTCCAAGTTTGATCCAGTCTTGGGATTAGAAGTTCACGTGGAACTAGGCACAAACACCAAAATGTTCTGTGGCTGTTCAACCGTTTTTGGCGCGCCACCAAACACTCACGTTTGCCCAGTTTGCCTAGGCCTACCTGGCGCATTGCCAACCCTGAACAAAATTGGTGTTGAGTCAGCAATTCGTATTGGCTTGGCACTTAACTGCGAGATAGCTGAGTGGTGCCGATTCGCGCGCAAGAACTATTTCTATCCAGATATGCCAAAGAACTTTCAAACTTCGCAGTACGACGAACCGATTGCATTTGAAGGTTACCTGGATGTAGAGATCGATACCGATGAAGGTCGTAAGACTTTCCGAGTGCCGATCGAACGCGCTCATATGGAAGAAGACACTGGCAAGAACTCTCACGTCGGCGGTGCGACTGGTCGAATCCATGGAGCGGATTACTCGCTAGTTGACTACAACCGTGCTGGCATTCCACTGATTGAAATCGTTACCAAGCCAATCACAGGCACTGGAAAATATGCGCCAGAAGTGGCAAAGGCATATGTAGCTGCGCTTCGCGACATCCTTCGCGGGCTTGGAGTTTCTGATGTAAAGATGGAACAAGGCTCACTTCGCTGTGATGTTAACTTGTCATTGCGCGAGACTCCAGAATCGAAATTGGGCACGCGCTCGGAAACTAAAAATGTAAACTCACTTAGATCAGTTGAGCGAGCAGTTCGTTACGAGGTAACGCGTCACGCGGCACGTTTAGCGGCAGGCGATACTGTCATTCAAGAAACTCGTCACTGGCATGAAGACACTGGCATTTCAACATCTGGTCGCACAAAATCAGATGCCGAAGATTACCGATACTTCCCAGAACCAGATTTGCTACCTATCGCGCCATCTCGCGAATGGGTTGAAGAACTTCGCGCCTCACTTCCAGAGAATCCTGCAGTTCGCCGGGCTCGCTTGGTTGCAGACTGGGGACTAAGCGAGATTGATATGAACACTGTTATCAATTCCGGCGCGCTTGACCTGATCGTCGAAGCTGTCGATGCTGGAGTTGACCCTGCAGCAGCGCGTAAGTGGTGGACTGGTGAATTAGCGCGCATCGCAAATGATCGCGGAATTGAACTTGAAGAGCTTCCAGTATTGCCAAGTCACTTAAAGCGCCTAGAAGAATTGATTTCCGCTGGTTCATTAAATGACAAGTTGGCTCGCCAGGCTCTTGAAGGAGTAATTGCTGGTGAAGGGGACATCGATTCAATCGTGGCAGCCCGCGGTCTAGCAGTCGTTTCCGATGACGGTCCACTGCTTGCAGCAATTGACGAAGCCTTAGCTGCAGATCCAGCGGTCGCTGAAACGATCAAGTCAGGCAAGCTCGCTGCTGCTGGTTCAGTTGTTGGCGCGGTGATGAAGGCAACTCGTGGTCAAGCTGACGCCGCTCGCGTCCGCGAATTGCTTTTCGAAAAACTTGGCGTATCCGAATAGCTAACGAATAAAGCTAACGAACGAAAATTGGACGGAAATCTCCCAAGTCCAAAACCCGTTCAATAATCGCCATAGCTCGAACCAATCCTTTTTCGTCATTTGCGCGGGCTGCAACACCCAGTCCAACAGGTAAGCCATCAACTAGCCCCATCGGTAACGAACCAAGTGGCCAACCTGCAACGGCTGGTGCGTGTGTCATCCAACTGGCATTTCCAAAATCATCACCTTGACCAAGTAAGGAAAGCCAGGCAGGTGCATATGGAATTCCAACCAGAACATCCACATCGGAAAGTGCCGGCGTTAGCACTTGGTTAATTGCCCAATCAAGATTTCGCTCTCGAGCAGCTGCGTAAACATCGTTTCTGCCACCTGATTCAAGCGCATACTCAAAGTACTCTTGCCCAAAATGAGCCATCTCAACATTTGCATTCGTGTTGTTGAATTGCACGACATCCGCAAGTGACTTAACGCCCTCGCCAGCGCGATTACTTAAATAAGTTGATAGATCCTCCACTAATTCGTGAAAGAGTACAACACCTTCATCGTCACCTGCTTGTTCTGGCATTTCTTCAACCACAACCTCAACTAATTCGATTCCAGCATCAGAAAGTTTTTCCAATGATGCTTCGAACAACTGATTTGCCCCTTCATGGCCCGAAACCCAAGAACGCACAATTCCAATTCGAAGTGGCTCATCGTTGTGACATAAATCGACTAAACCTGACTGGCCACTCAAAACCTCGAGCAACATGGCAGCATCTTCGACACTTCTTGCGATTGGACCAGGAACATCTTGGCTCAAGCTAACTGGCACGACACCAACTACTGACACTGAACCTACTGTTGGCTTTATTCCAACCACGCCATTAAGTGAAGCTGGGCAAATGATTGAGCCATCTGTCTCAGTTCCTACTGCAAACGGGATAAGTCCCGCCGCAACTGCTGCGCCTGAACCAGATGAAGAGCCACCCGCACTGTGTTTGTAGTTCCACGGGTTGGCAGTTAAGCCACCTACTGCAGACCAGCCACTTGTAGATTTTCCAGACCGGATGTTTGCCCATTCGGAAAGATTGGTACTTCCCATAATGATCGCGCCAGCGGAACGAAGTCGGGTAACTAACTCAGCGTCTTGAACCACAGTGCGTCCAGCTAGTGCAAGTGACCCAGCGGTGCCAGGCAATCCGATTGCTTGAATGTTGTCTTTTACTAAAACTGGAATGCCATGAAGCAATCCAGTTGCCGCAACTGCGTCACAATTCTGTGCTTGCTGCATTAAGTCACTAGAAATGGCTAGAACAGATTGCACGCCGCCTTCGCAGTCATCTACGGTTTGAATTCGGTGCAGCAAAGTGCTGACCAGCTCAACGCTAGTGAAATCACCTGCTCGACGTCCTTCGACTAAGTCAAAAGCGGAAGTAAATCCAACATCAGCAGTACTTAAGTCAGGATCAGTCATTCACCTATGGTGGCACATGCCCACCGGATGTTCATGATTAATCCCAGAGTTGCCAGAATGGAGTCATGAGTCGCCACATTATTGCTCCGGACTGGACCGTAAAAGGTTATGAATTTCCAGCAGATGTTCAAGTGACTGAATGTGATGACCTAGCCGAACTCTCGCTAGAGGTAATTGGCGACGCAGATTTTGTAGTTCTGCCTTATGAAGGCTCATCGCTGACAATTCAAGAAGCTATAGCGCGAATGCGCAGCGTAAAAGTGATCCAAACGTTAACGGCTGGTTTTGATAATGTGCAGCCATTTGTGCCTGCGGATGTAACGCTTTGCAATGCCGCTGGCGTACACGATGATGCAACCTCTGAACTTGCCGTGTTACTAACTTTGAGTGCGTTACGAGATATGCCAAGGTCTTTTAAAGCTCAGCAGGATCACCACTGGGAAACTTATTTCGCTCGCTCACTCGCTGACAAAACAGTTTTACTAATCGGATATGGAAATGTTGGTAAAGCGGCGGAAAAACGATTACTCGGATTTGGTTGCAAAGTCATTCCAGTTGCCAGAACTGCAAGAGATCATGTTCATGCGATTTCAGAGCTTCCGAATTTGATTCCTACTGCAGATGTCGTGATGCTGATAGTTCCAAACAATCCAGGAACCGTGAATCTGGTGGACGCTAAATTCCTTGCCAGCATGAAAGATGATTCAGTTTTGGTAAATGTTGCTCGGGGAGTAGTTGTTGACACGGATGCGCTTGTGGCAGAGCTTAAGACTGGTCGAATTAGCGCGGCCCTTGATGTCACCGAGCCTGAACCACTTCCTGCAGATCACCCACTTTGGTCTTTACCTAATGTGATTATCACTTCGCATAATGGGGGAGAAGGAGATGTGTTTTGGAATCGGGCACGTACCCGAATCCATAGCCAGTTTGACCTTTGGCTGGCTGGCAAGCCACTCGAGTGCGTAATTCCTCAGTAATTGAGTTAGATTTATTGCATGCCAAACATGAAGCCTCGCAGTGGACAAGTAACCGACGGTATTGAACGTGCCCCAGCTCGTGGAATGCTCCGCGCAGTAGGAATGGGCGACGCCGATTGGGTTAAGCCGCAAATCGGTATTGCTTCATCCTGGAATGAGATCACACCCTGCAATCTCTCACTTGATCGTCTGGCGAAAGCATCTAAAGAAGGTGTATTTAAAGCTGGCGGTTTCCCGATGCAATTCGGAACAATCTCGGTTTCTGATGGCATTTCTATGGGCCATGAAGGCATGCACTTCTCACTAGTAAGCCGCGAAATTATTGCTGACTCCGTAGAAGCAGTAATGCAAGCCGAGCGTCTTGATGGCATGGTCAACTTTGCCGGCTGCGATAAGTCACTACCTGGCATGTTGATGGCTGCAGCTCGCCTTGATGTTGCCAGCGTTTTTGTTTACGCCGGCTCGATCCTGCCGGGAAATGTAACGCTTTCCGATGGCAGCAATCGCGACGTCACAATCATTGATGCTTTCGAAGCAGTTGGCGCTTGCGCTCGCGGCCTAATGAGCGAAGAAGATGTAGATCGAATTGAACGCGCAATCTGCCCAGGTGAAGGCGCATGTGGTGGCATGTACACCGCAAACACCATGGCGTCAGCCGCAGAAGCAATGGGTATGTCATTACCAGGATCAGCTGCACCACCAGCGGTAGATCGCCGACGTGATGGCTTCGCAATTGCATCTGGTGAGGCTGTAGTTAATTTGATTGCGCAAGGAATTACAACTCGCGACATCATTACTAAGCAATCGCTTGAAAATGCGATCGCAATTGTCATGGCTTTTGGTGGCTCAACAAATGCCGTGCTTCACTTGCTTGCCATTGCACACGAAGCAAATGTTAATTTGCACCTAGAAGACTTCCATCGCATCGGGTCTAAGGTCCCATTGCTCGCTGACGTTAAACCCTTTGGTCGCTACGTAATGAGCGATGTCGATCGTGTTGGCGGCGTACCAGTTGTAATGCGCGCGCTACTTGATGCTGGCCTAATGCATGGCGATTGCTTGACTGTGACCGGCAAGACTATGGCTGAGAACTTAGCTGATCTTGATTCCCCAGATCCTGATGGTGACATTGTCCATGCCATGAATAATCCAATGGGCGGTACCGGTGGAATCTCTATCCTCAGTGGATCACTGGCACCGGAAGGCGCCGTTTGCAAAACTGCTGGAATTCCAGTTGATGTTTTCGAAGGCCCAGCAAAGGTTTACGAACGCGAACGTTCTGCGATGGATGCGCTTGAAAGTGGCGATATTCAAGCTGGCGATGTTGTAATCATCCGGTACGAAGGACCAAAGGGCGGTCCAGGTATGCGCGAAATGCTGATGATTACCGGCGCTATCAAGGGTGCTGGGCTAGGTAAAGACGTAATGCTAATCACCGATGGCAGATTCAGTGGTGGCACAACTGGACTTTGCATTGGGCACGTGGCACCGGAAGCCGTTGATGGTGGTCCGATCGCATTTGTTGAACATGGAGACAAAATTCGTATCAACATCACTGAACGAACTCTAGATTTACTGGTTGACGAGTCTGTACTAGTTGAACGACGCAAACACTTTAAGCCAGTTCCACACAAATACGATCGTGGTGTCTTGGCCAAGTACGTAAAACTTGTGGGTTCCGCTAGCAATGGCGCAGTCTGCGACTAAGCACCACGTTCCAATAGCGGGAGTTACTTAACTAAGAAACGCTGACTCTACCGGCTTCAAGGCGGGCGACTGGAACTCTAAATGGCGAGCAAGAAACATAGTCCAGTCCAACTTCGTGGAAGAACTTAATTGATTCTGGGTCGCCGCCGTGTTCACCACAAACTCCAAGCTTGATGTCTGGGCGAGTTGCCCGACCTTTGTCGACTGCAATCTTTATCAGCGCACCAACACCGTCAACATCTAATGATTCAAATGGCGAAACTGTAAAGATGCCGCGATCCAAGTAAGTAGCAAAGAATGAAGCTTCTACGTCATCGCGACTAAAGCCCCAGGTGGTTTGGGTTAAGTCATTAGTTCCAAACGAGAAGAACTCGGCAGCCTCAGCAATCCGCTGCGCAGTCAAGGCTGCTCGTGGTAACTCGATCATCGTGCCAATTGAAAATGGCAGCTTTATGTTTTCTTCCTGAGCAATTTCAGCAAGTAAAACATCCATTTCATCTCTAATCAAATGAAGTTCCATTACGGATCCAACCAGTGGAATCATAATTTCCACAATTGGATTACCACCGGCGCGCATTCGCGTTATCGCAGCTTGCGCAATTGCTCTAACTTGCATCGGGAATAGGCCAGGAACTACCAATCCAAGCCGAACCCCGCGTAACCCAAGCATGGGATTGGATTCGTGTAATCGATCCACTGCACTTAGCAGTATCTCTTGCCGTGATACGTCTTGATTTCGTTCTTTACCTAGTGCGACTTCAACCATCAAGTCAGTGCGGTCAGGCAAGAACTCATGAAGTGGGGGATCGAGTAAGCGAACCGTAACAGGAAGAGAATCCATAGCTTCAAAGATTTCTTCGAAATCCTGTTGCTGCATCGGCAATAGAGCTTCTAGTGCAGATGTTCGCTCATTTGGATTATCAGCCAAAATAACGCGCTCAATCAATACGCGACGATCGCCTAGGAACATGTGCTCAGTTCGGCAAAGTCCAATTCCTTCTGCGCCCAAATTTCTGGCCCATTTTGAATCTTCTGCAGTATCTGCATTTGTTCGCACTTTTAGTCGTCGAACTGAATCTGCATGTTTCAGCATTCGGTCAACCGCAGTGACCAAAGCAGTTATCTCTTCACTCTCAATGGCAATCGAATCAGCGAGGCCATTTTCTAGGTAGTTTGAGACCGGTGAGGGCACAACCGCTAATTCACCCAGATAAACATGACCGGTTGAGCCATCAATCGAAATCATGTCACCTTCATTAATGACAAGGTCTCCGATAGTGGCCGTTCGTTCTGCATGTGAAACATCGATTGCATCTGCGCCACAAACGCAGGTTTTACCCATGCCACGCGCAACTACGGCGGCATGTGAGGTCTTGCCACCACGAGCCGTCAAGATTCCAGTTGCTGCGATCATTCCTTCTAGATCATCTGGATTAGTTTCGCGCCTAACCAGAACCACTCGCTCACCGCGTTCCGCCCACTTAATGGCGGTTGCAGAATCAAACACTGCTTTACCTACTGCAGCGCCCGGAGATGCTGCCATTCCAGTAGCTACAACTTTGCTAGCTGAAGCTGAATCAAACTGCGGGAACATGAGTTGAGCTAGTTGGGCACCATTGACCCGGATTAGCGCCTCATCCATAGTGATCAGACTTTCATCCACGAGTTGAGTTGCAATGCGAAATGATGCGGCCGCAGTTCGTTTCCCAACGCGAGTTTGCAACATCCATAGTTTGCCTTTTTCAACTGTGAATTCGATATCGCATAGATCTCGATAGTGCGTTTCAAGTTTTCGCATAATCTTCATTAGTTCATTGAACGATGTTGGATCTGTTCGATTTAACTCATCGAGACTAAAAGTATTTCGAATCCCGGCAACGACATCTTCACCTTGAGCGTTAGGCAAGTAATCACCATAAGCACCAGGTTTTCCAGATGCTGGATCGCGGGTGAAGGCAACACCAGTTCCAGACGTTTCACCTAAGTTGCCAAAGACCATTGAGCAAATGTTTACTGCGGTACCTAGGTCGTCTGAGATTCTCTCGCGGCGGCGGTACAGGCGAGCGCGCGAAGTATTCCAGGAATTGAAAACTGCCCGAGTAGCAAGATCAAGTTGTTCCCGTGGATCCTGTGGGAAATCTCGCCCACTGTGCTGTCGAATTATTGCCTTAAAGTCACCAACAACTTCTTTTAGCTGATCGGCAGTTAAGTCAACTTCGGTAGTCACCCCAGCTTTATCGTTTGCTGCTTGTAGTGCATCAGCGAATACTTCACCTTCGATATCTAAAACTGTTTTGCCAAACATCTGAATTAACCGACGGTAAGAATCCCAAGCGAATCTTTCATTGTTACTGACTTTGATAAGGCCATTGACTGAGTAGTCATTTAGGCCAACATTTAAAACCGTCTCCATCATGCCTGGCATTGAAAACTTTGCGCCCGATCGAACACTGACTAACAGCGGATCGTCAACGTCACCGAGTCTTTTTCCCAGTGCATCTTCAAGTCTGCGAAGTGCCATAGTCACTTCAACTCGTAGGGCTGCAGGTTCCACGCCGGCAACTAGGAATTCACGGCAGGCAGCAGTAGATATGGTAAATCCCGGGGGAACTGGAAGTCCAAGTTTGGTCATTTCGGCCAAGTTAGCGCCCTTGCCGCCAAGTAGATCTTTTTGGTCTTTATCGCCCTCGGAAAAATCGTAAACAAATTTAGTCATTGCCAGTGCCCTCCGACCATTGATTTCAGCCTAAAAACTCTGAATCTACTACTTCAAAGGTATTACCCAGAACCTGGGAGCGCCCAGTGGGATACCTGATTTTGGCTGAGATCACATCTCAAAATGTGGACAACCATCTCACGGGATGTGACGCAAGTGACTTGTCCGCGTTAGGGTAGGGGAACTATCAACACCTTCATCGGTGGTGGTGATGCAATCGAGGAGCTACAAGCGAATCGGGCGCAACTTCTGTTACAAGCCTTTGGCGCAGAAGTGATGTCACCTAAGGCCAGCCAACGATGAAATTACATCGAAGCGATCCTTCGGTAGATCAAGGAGCAATAGCATGTCGCAACACATAACAGGCGCCGAGAGCCTAGTTAAATCTCTGGAACACGCTGACGTCGAAGTTGTTTTCGGTATCCCAGGTGGCGCGATCCTTCCGGTCTATGACCCGTTAATGGATTCCCCTACAGTTCGACATATTTTGGTTCGCCATGAACAAGGCGCTGGACATGCTGCCGAAGGTTATGCCGCCGCAAGTAACCGCGTAGGCGTATGCATGGCAACAAGTGGGCCAGGTGCCACAAACTTGGTTACTCCAATCGCAGATGCTCACATGGACTCAGTTCCTATGGTTGCAATTACTGGCCAAGTGCCAAGTGCAGCTATTGGCTCAGATGCTTTCCAAGAAGCAGACATTCGTGGCATCACAATGCCGATTACAAAACACAACTACTTAGTAACCCGCGCTGAAGATATTCCGCGTGCAATTAAAGAAGCATTTCACCTTGCCAGCACAGGTCGCCCTGGTCCAGTCCTTGTAGACATCACTAAAGATGCACTGCAAGCCAGTGCTGAGTTTGTTTGGCCATCACACATTGATCTACCTGGTTACAAACCAACAACAAAGCCACATGGCCGACAGATCAAAGAAGCAGCCCGCATGATCGTTGATGCTCACCGACCAGTTTTTTATGTTGGCGGTGGCGTGATTCGCTCGCAGGCTCACAGGGAACTTAGACAGCTGGCAGAACTAACTGGAATTCCAGTAGTTACAACTCTGATGGCGCGTGGCGCATTCCCAGATTCACATAAGCAACACATGGGAATGCCTGGCATGCACGGAACAGTTGGCGCTGTTGGCGCATTGCAAAAATCTGACCTACTTATTGTCCTTGGCGCGCGCTTTGATGATCGCGTGACTGGAAAACTTGAGTCTTTCTCACCAAAATCTAAGGTGATTCACATCGACATTGATCCAGCTGAAATTGGCAAGAATCGCTTCGCGGATATTCCAATCGTTTCGGATGTTCGGGAAGCAATCGCTCAACTTATTCCTGCAGTTACTGCAGAGTTTGATGCTGGAAATCGCGCTGACTTAACAGCCTGGTGGATCACGCTAAATCACTGGCGCGAAACGTACCCACTTGGTTATGACCAGCCCCAAGATGGAACGCTTTCACCACAGTACGTAATCGAACGTCTTGGCAAAATCGCTGGACCAGAAGCGATCTACACCGCAGGCGTTGGTCAGCACCAGATGTGGGCTGCGCAATTCATCGGATACGAAAATCCAAACACTTGGCTCAACAGTGGTGGTTTGGGAACCATGGGTTATTCAATTCCGGCTGCCATGGGTGCCAAAGTTGGTGCACCTGACAAAACCGTTTGGGCAATTGATGGTGATGGCTGTTTCCAAATGACTAACCAAGAATTAGCTACCTGCACAATTAATGACATTCCAATCAAGGTTGCACTTATTAATAACGCATCTCTTGGCATGGTTCGACAGTGGCAAAACTTGTTCTACAACGAGCGGTATAGCAATACCGATTTGCAGTCGCATTCAATTCCTGACTTTGTAAAGCTTGCTGATGCATACGGCTGCCATGGCATTCGGGTAACTAAGGCTGAAGAAGTCGACAAGGCAATTGAAAAGTCAATGGAAACTAATGATGCTCCCGTCGTAATTGATTTCCAAGTTCACCGCGATGCGATGGTTTGGCCAATGGTTGCTGCCGGAACTGGCAATGATGAAATTCAGTTTGCAAGAGATCTGGCACCACAATGGGAAAGAGGGGATGACTAAAAATGGCACGTCACACTCTTTCAATCTTGGTTCAGGACCAACCAGGTGTGCTTGCGCGAATCTCTGCTCTGTTTTCACGGCGCGGCTACAACATCGAATCTTTGGCAGTAGGAACTACTGAAACCGAAGGCGTTTCCCGCATGACAGTCGTGGTAAACGTAGATCTGCATGCACTTGAGCAAGTTACTAAGCAGTTAAACAAATTGATCAACGTACTAAAGATCGTTGAACTTGATGACGACACTGCAATTGCTCGAGAACTAATGTTGATCAAAGTTAAAGCTGACGATCACACCCGCAGCAAGGTATTAGAACTAGTTGAGCTATTTCGCGCCAAAGTTGTTGATGTCAGCGGTGACGCAGTAACTATCGAGGCAACTGGCTCCCGTGACAAGCTAGAGGCATTCTTGAATGTCCTTGCACCTCACGGGATCAAGGAAATCGTGCAGTCTGGCGTTGTGGCACTTGCCCGCGGCGGCCGCTCGATTGCCGAGCGTTCCAACAAGAATCCTGACCGTTCCCAATAGAAATTCACACAATCCAAAGAATCTGACAGACTTACCAAACTAGCGAAATAGGAGAGCCCAGTGGCCGAATTGTTTTACGAAGATGATGCAGACCTAGCAATTATTCAAGGTCGCAAGGTAGCCGTTATTGGTTATGGAAGCCAGGGCCATGCCCACGCACTTAGCTTGCGCGACAGTGGCGTAGATGTCCGTGTTGGACTTGCTGATGGCTCCAAGAGCAAAGCAAAAGCTGAATCTGAAGGACTACGCGTCGTAGATCCAGCAACAGCATCAGCTGAAGCCGATGTAATCATGATGCTGGTTCCAGATCACGTAGCTCGCAAAGTTTATGCCGAATCCGTTGAGCCAAATCTAAAAGCTGGCGATGCACTTTTCTTCGCACATGGTTTTAACATCCGTTTTGGTTACATCACTCCACCAGCCAACGTCGACGTTTGCATGGTTGCCCCAAAGGGTCCAGGACACTTAGTTCGACGTGAGTACGTAGCCGGCCGTGGCGTTCCAGCCATTGTTGCGGTTGAACAAGATGCATCAGGTGCTGCTTGGGGACTTGCACTTTCTTATGCAGCAGGTATCGGCGCACTTCGCGCTGGTGGAATCAAGACCACATTCACCGAAGAAACCGAAACTGATCTATTTGGTGAGCAAGCCGTACTTTGTGGTGGTGCCTCGGCACTTGTTCAAGCAGGTTTTGAAACTCTTGTCGAAGCTGGCTACCAGCCAGAAGTTGCTTACTTCGAGTGCCTTCACGAATTAAAGCTAATTGTTGACTTGATGTACGAAGGTGGAATTGCCAAGCAGCGTTGGAGTGTTTCTGACACCGCTGAATATGGCGATTACGTTTCCGGTCCACGTATTATCAATTCTTCAGTCAAAGCAGAAATGAAAGCTGTGCTAACTGACATTCAACAGGGCAAGTTTGCACAACGCTTTATTGATGACCAAGATGCAGGTGCACCAGAATTTAAGGCACTTCGCACAAAGGCAGAACAGCATCCAATCGAAGCTGTCGGCCGCGATTTACGTAAGTTGATGTCATGGGTTAAGACCGGTGACAACGACTACGTTGAAGGCACTGCAGGTCGCTAACTAAACATGCTTGCGATACAGGTAGATCAGCCCGGCGGACCAGAGGTCCTAAAGGTAGCTGATCTACCTGTTCCAGTTTGTGGCGCAGATCAGCTATTGGTCGAGTTGGCATTTAGTGGCGTCAACTTCATCGACATCTACCAACGTCAAGGTATTTACCCAATGCCAAGCCCATACGTACCTGGACTTGAAGGTAGCGGCATTGTTGTCGAAGTTGGTTCAGCAGTCAGCGGCTTTGCTCTTGGCGACAAAGTTGCTTGGCCATCTTTTTTAGGAAGCTACTCCCAAGTCCACGCAGTTAATGCAGCCTCAGTTGTAAAAGTTCCAGACGGCGTATCTCTAGATGTTGCGTGTGCTGCGATGTTACAAGGTATGACGGCTCATTACTTAATTGCTTCACTGTATGAAGTTAAGTCCGGTGACACGGCTTTAGTACACGCTGCTGCTGGTGGCGTTGGACAACTTCTTTGCCAAATGATTTCTAACCGTGGCGCAACTGTGATTGGAACTGCATCTACTTCGGAAAAAGCTGAAATTGCTCGCCAAGCAGGTGCTAGTCATGTAATTCGGTATGACACGGAAGATGTTGCCAGTAAAGCGAAAGAACTTACCAATGGAATTGGCGTAGACGTTGTGTATGACGGCGTAGGGCTAGCGACATTTGATGGCAGTCTGGCATCGCTGAAACGCCGTGGCATGATGGCGCTGTTTGGTGGCGCCAGTGGCATGGTTCCTCCATTTGACCTACAGGCTTTGAGCCGAATGGGTTCACTCTTTATCACTCGACCGACTTTGGCGGATTACATCGCTGGTTCTGGTGAAATGCAGTGGCGAGCAGATGAAATCTTTGCAGAGCATCAGGCTGGAAAACTTAACTTTGCAATCGGCAAAACTTACGCTTTAGATCAAGCAAAAGAAGCACACACAGATTTAGCAGCGCGCAAAACCACTGGAAAACTCTTACTCGTCTCGAATTAGGGACATTTTCTCGTGACTATAAATCCAGATAGGCTTTGAAGATGCCGGCCGCACTTGTAACTGGAACATTTAATCCACCTCACATGGGTCATGTGAAGCTCATTAAAGCCGCCATTGAAAAACGCGATCACGTAGTCGTAGTTGTATTGGCTGCGCCGCATGATCGGTTAGCTGCCAACGACCGAGCCCGAGCGCTCCTGCAAGACTGTGTTGCTGAAGGTGTAGCCGAGGCAGCGATGACAATAGTTCATGGTTGCGAGTCAACGCCGTACGATCCAGGTAATAGTGCCGTTGCTAAATCAAATGCCCGCGTGATCGAAGCGCACTTGCGTCACACTCCGCCAGTTGATCTTTTAGTTACCTCGGAAAACAATGGCGATGACTTTGCCAAGCTACTTGGGCTGCATCACCATAGCTTTGATCCAGATCGCACTCAGGTTCCAGTTTCTTCGACCCAGATTCGCGATGACTTAATTGGTAACTGGCATTTGCTTGGCCCAGGTTCCAGAGAATTACTTGCAATTCGCGCAGTATTCATCGGCGCGGAATCAACGGGAACCACAACAACAACACTTGCGGTGCAGGCCGAGTTGATGAAGCGACAAGGAAACTTTGCTACAACGAACTGGATTCGTGAATATGGCCGCGATCTGACTATGCGTAAGAAAGAGCAAGCCGAGGCGATGGCGCTTAGCGAGTATGCAGTCCCATGGACGATTAATGACTTCGTTGAAATCGCCATTGTGCAACAACAACTTGAAGATGTGGCTGCTCGAACTGGTGGACCGGTTGTGTGCTGTGACACTGACGTGTTTGCCACAATCATTTGGGAACGTCGCTACTTGGGGGAGAAAGCTGCCCTTCCAATGCCAACTGACTCTCAAAACCGAATATATTTCGTGACTCAACCTGATGGTGTGCCTTTTGTGCAAGACAAAATCAGAGACTCAGAAGAACTCCGGATTTCAATGACTCGAGAGTTTGAAGATGATCTCATCAGCACTGGAAGATCCTGGATGGCACTAGATGGCTCAGTTGAAACCAGAGTTGAACTTGCGCTAGAAGCTATCGATGCTGCCATGGCACAAGCCTTTGATTTTCACGTTCACTAGATTCGTAGTTTCTAGCATGGGCAGGGTTCAGTGACCCTAAACTTGAAGCCATGCGATCAATCAAAACAATTCATGTTGTCAGTTGCCATGCCGAAGGTGAAGTTGGAGATGTGATTGTTGGTGGGGTTAACCCACCTCCAGGTGAGACCTTGTATGACCAATCTCGATTTATTGCTACTGATAACGAGCTTCGTCAGTTTGTATTGAATGAACCACGTGGCGGAGTTTTCCGGCACGTAAACATGTTGGTACCACCAAAAGATCCAAGAGCAGCTGTGGGATTCATAATTATGGAACCAGAAGACACTCCGCTGATGTCGGGTTCGAATTCAATGTGTGTTGCCACAGTAGTTTTGGAAACCGGAATCGTTCCAATGGTTGAACCGGAAACTCATTTCTTCATGGAAGCCCCAGCTGGCCTAGTTGAAGTTTTCGCTACCTGCAAAGACGGTAAGGCAACTCAAATTAAAGTTCATAACGTTCCAGCATTTGCTGCCACGCTAGATACCAAACTTGAAGTTCCTGGTTTAGGAACTTTAACTGTTGACACTGCCTGGGGTGGAGACAGTTTCGTCATAGTGAATGCCAAGGAACTGGGATTCACGCTGGATCCAAGTGAAGCTCGTGATCTTGCCGTTATGGGGATTGGAATTACCAAGGCAGCCAACGAACAACTTACATTTACTCATCCAATTATCAGTGGTTGGAAGCATTTCTCATTTTGCCAAATGGCAATGCCAGTATTCGAAGAAGCCGGCGTACTCATAAGTCACAATGCTGTCGCAGTTCAGCCAGGAAAAATCGATCGGTCACCAACTGGAACTGGAGTTTCAGCGCGAATGGCAGTCCTGCACGCTCGCGGAGTAATGAAGCTAGGCGATCGCATTCGGGGACGTTCAATAATTGGTTCACACTTTGAGGGCCGAATTGAGCAGGAAGTAATGATTGGCGATAAGCCAGGAATCATCCCGTCAATTGCTGGTCAAGCGTGGCTAACTGGTACGCATCAACACATGTTGGATCCAACCGATCCGTATCCTCTCGGCTACCTGGTAAGTGATACTTGGCCGCGTATCGGAAAAGATTAATTTCTAACATGACAGAAACTCCAAATATCGCGCACCTTGATTTTTCGGAGACTGGATTTTCCATCCGCTCTGATCAAGTCATGCAGGCGCGGGAGCAGCATTGGTATGCAACTACAAACTTTGGCATTGCAATATTGCGATACGAAGATTCCAATGCCTTACTAAAGGACAAACGGCTTTACCAAGGAACCCGAAGGTGGCCATCGCACTTTGGCATCAGTGATGGCCTGTTGGCAAAGTGGTGGCCCGACATCATGCTCAGCATTGAAGGGGAAGATCACCTGCGGCTTCGCAAACTTTCTGGTCCAGCATTTTCCCCGAAAGTTCTAGAACCGCTGATTCCAACGTTTTCCGAACTGGCCCATGAATTAATAGATGGATTTTGTGAACGTGGCACCACAGAATTCATGAGTGAGTTTGCCGAGGCGTATTCAGCTCGGGTAATAACAGGACTACTAGGAATTGATAAATCGCAATGGCGAGACATCGCAGACTTGGCTACCGAACTTGGATATGTATTTAGCGTCACAATCAAAGATGACTTAGAAGTCATCGAACATGGATTGTCGGGGTTACTGGACATATCTAAAGCACTAATTGAAAGTCGGCAAGGTACTGACGGTGAGGATTTTGTCGGAGCTCTTATCAGAGCCAACTCGGATGGCCAGAAAATCACCGATCACGAGTTGTTAATGCTAGTGAGCTTCATAATTTTTGCTGGCTTTGACACCACTCGAAATCAAATCGGTCTGGGGTTACAAACTTTTTCAAATCACATGGACCAATGGCAAGTATTAGGTAAGAATCCAGAATTAGGTCGAAGCGCTGTCGAAGAAGTAATGCGGGTTAATCCAACAATTACCTGGGTGAGTCGTGAGGCCTCAGTTGATGTTGAGTACAAAGAATTGGTGATCCCGCAAGGAAAGACTATTCACTTATTAACAATTCCGTCCGGAAGTGACCCGCGCAGATTTGAAAAAGTTGAGTTCGACATTGCCGCCCAAAGACCACCACACTTCGGGTTCGGTGGCGGAATGCACCATTGCTTAGGTCACTATGTTGCGCGACTAGACATGGCCGAAGCTTACAAAGCCCTTGCCGAACGCATTCCAGACTTTGAGATTCTTTCTGGTGCTTCGTATTTGCCTGATAGCGGAAACACTGGCCCGATTGAACTGCCGATAAAGTTCATGCCTTCTGCGCGCAGGTCCTAATGTCTGAAAAACCTAAAGCCCCACCAAAATTAAAGTCAATTAAATCCATTCAAAAGTATTTAGCAACGCAAGATAAGCGTTTGGGTAGATTCCTAGAGAATGCTCCGCTGTATCCAGTTTCAAAAGAGCCAGCGCATAACTCTCACTTTGAGACGATAGTTTTTGCAGTTATTGGTCAACAGCTTTCAGGTAAAGCAGCAGACACCATCACACATCGTCTGATTGCTAAAACTGGGTCACCGGTAAAGCCAGCAAAGATTCTAAAGTTGGGGCATTTACAGTTACGTGAGGTTGGCCTTAGTAATGCCAAAGCCCGAACCATTATCGAATTAAGTGAAGCAGTAGTAAATGGTTTTGACTTAGAGTCAGTTGACCAGTTACCAGATGATGAGATCGTAAAACAATTGACCCAGTTCTGGGGGATTGGGCGGTGGACCGTTGAGATGTTCATGATGTTTCGATTAGGTCGATTAGATGTCTGGCCTATCGGTGATTTGGGTGTGCGCAGGGGATGGGGAATCATCCAGGGTTTGGGTTACACACCTAATGAGAAAGAAGTAACCGGAGTTACCGACCATCTCTCGCCTTACCGAAGTGTTGTGGCCTGGCACTGTTGGCGAGCAACTGATGAAGAACCTGATTTTTGGTAAATGCTTGCTGCACATTCTTTGCAAACTAGATTGTCTGCTTTGACTTAGACTCAAAACATGTCAAAGCCTGTTGTCCTGATCGCCGAAGAATTATCACCTGCCACGCTTGCTGTTTTAGGTGATGGCTTTGAGATCCAGCAGTGTGACGGGGCAAATCGCGCAGAACTGCTTTCAGCACTGGCTAATGCCAATGCAGTATTAGTTAGATCTGCAACCAAAATGGATACCGAGGCAATTGCGGCAGCTCCCAACTTAAAGATCATTGCGCGCGCAGGTGTTGGCCTGGACAACGTGGACGTTCCTGCAGCAACAGCCGCTGGCGTGCTAGTTGTGAATGCCCCAACTAGCAACATCGTGTCTGCTGCAGAGCTAGCCGTTTCATTATTGCTGGCAGTGACTCGTAATGTTGTGCCGGCAAATTTGGCACTTAAGTCTGGCCAGTGGAAACGTTCTCAGTTTGGCGGCGTTGAACTTCAAGGTAAAACTGTGGGAATCATTGGAATGGGCAAGATCGGAATGCTAGTTGCTCAAAGACTTGCTGGATTCGATATGCAATTTGTTGCATATGATCCGTATGTCAAAGTTGCGCCAAGCGGTGGACCTGAAATCAAAATGGTTTCACTTGATGAACTCTTGGCAGAATCAGATTTTGTAACCATCCACATTCCAAAGACACCTGAGACGCAAGGTCTGATAAATGCGGACGCACTTGCAAAAATGAAACCTACTGCATTTGTGATCAATGCGGCGCGAGGTGGCGTACTAGATGAATCTGCTTTATTCGCTGCACTTACTGCCGGAACTATTGCCGGCGCAGGACTAGATGTTTATGCGACTGAACCATGCACAGACTCACCGCTATTCGGTTTAGACAACGTTGTTGCCACGCCGCATTTAGGTGCATCAACTGAAGAAGCCCAAGAAAAAGCCGGCGTAGCTGTAGCTGAATCGGTTGTCGCGTTATTTGCCGGAACTGAAGTTCCAGGTGCAGTTAATTAACTAGACAGTCCAACTCGGAAAAGCTCAACCATTTCATCGATTTCTGCTTCGGTGGTGGTAAGTGGTGGCGCAACCTGCAGCGCACCACCCCAAATCGCACGGGAAATTACACCAACATCGCGGCACTTGCCATACATCGCTGGCGCGGTAAGCGGATCAGCCATTTGAATGCCACCCAAGAAGCCAACGCCAGTGCGCACTTCGCTCACTCCGTCAAGATCTTCCAGAGTGCGCAACGCACTAGCAAATTTATCTTCTAGGCGGGCAACATGTGCTGGAAGATTTTCCCGAATCATGATCTTGATGTTTGCCACACCGGCAGCAGCTGCAGTTGCATGGCCACCGTAGGTGTACCCATGGCGCCAAACTCCAGCACTTGGTGAATAGAACGATTCCCAAACTGAAGGAGCGGCAATAACTGCGCCCATTGGTGCGTAACCTGAAGTTAGGCCTTTTGCGACAGTAATTAAGTCAGGTGCCAAACCGTAACGAGTCGAAGCAAACCAGTCACCACATCGACCAAAGCCATTGATTACTTCATCTGCAACGAAGAGGATGTTGCGCTCAGCACATGCCTTGCGGACAGTTTGGAGGTAAAGATCAGGTGGAATCCGAACTCCGCCAGCGCCTTGAATTGGCTCGCAGAAAAACGCTGCAATGTTTTCTTCACCAATTCGATCAATAGTTGCGATCATTTCTTCGGCGTCATCCCACGGAACTCGAACTACGTCTTCGACTAATTCTGAATAGCCGTCATTGTTAGGTGGGATCCCGGCAATTGAAGTACCACCAGCATGCATACCGTGATAACCGTTTTCCCGGAACACGATCACTTTCTTAGAAGGCTTTCCTTGCAGCGTCCAAAATCGGCGTGACATCTTCAAAGCAGTATCAATACTGTCGCTACCACCAGAGGTGAAGAAGATTTTTGAGTCTGGGACTGGTGAAAGCGATGCGACTAAATCAGCAAGTTCGATGGTGGGCGCAGTAGTGCATTCGCCGAAGGAGGAGTAAGACGCAATATTTGCAGCTTGCGCGGCCATTGCTTCGCCAATTTCTTTTCGGCCATGACCAACGTTCATGTACCACAATGCGCCAGCGGCATCGAAGTACTTCTTGCCGCTGTCATCCCAAACCCAGGAGCCCTCGCCCTTGGTCATGACTAGGGGACCATTGTTTGAGATTGCATGCATATCGGCGAAACCGTGCCAGAAAGCGTTTGACATATTCACTCCTTTGAAGTGTTTCCAGAATAGCGATTTAATAATGGGTTGTGGCATAGTTAGGCCATGATTTCCTGGCCTAGTAGCGAGCCAGTGCTGGTAGATAAGGCACTAATGCTTCGTCCATGGCACCTAGATGATGTTTCAGCAGTTTCTGCTATCTGCCAGGATCCAGCAATTCAGGAATTCACCACCATTCCGGTGCCCTACACCGAAGAGATAGCTGAGCTGTGGATTCGATCTTCGCCGCAAAAGTATTTAGAGCGAGAGAAGATTTCCTTAGCTGGGGTGCGCAACGGGGAGTTAGTTCTTTCCGTTAGCTTGCACAGCATTCATGAGTTTGATCATGTTGGTGAAATTGGTTACTGGGTTAGCCCATCAGCCCGTGGCGAAGGTTTGGCATCCCATGCCGTTGAGATGCTGGCAGATTTTGCGTTTGCCATTGGTTTTCGCAGGTTAACGGCAATCACTTTGCCAGATAACTTGGCTTCCCAAAAGACATTAGTTAATGCTGGATTTGAACTAGAGACGGTGTTACGCGACCGGATGACAAGACGGGATGGAACTCAAACTAATGCGGTGTTATTCGCAAAGTTTCCAGCTATTGAGATAAAGGGCTAAATCCTTATCTCAACCATCAGTTCCGAGTTAAAGGCTTAAACCTTTACCCGCCCGTAAGCCTTGTGATCCATAACCCATGCGGAATCCAGGCTATCTATGCGGATTTGATTCTTGCGTGATGTCGAGCCGTAGGTGGCATGAATTACTTTTCCGTCACCAATGTACAAAGACACATGCTGGATTCCACCCTTAGCGCGGCCGGAAAAAACTAGATCTCCAGGCTTTAGGTCCTTTTTACTGATGCGGGTAACTTGCTTAATCTGGTTTGCAGAACCATGTTTTATTTTCACCCCAGCTTGTGCAAACGACCACTTAACCAACCCAGAGCAGTCAAAGGCTGTTGGCCCGGATCCTCCAGCACGATATCGGGCATCTTCGCGGGTTAGGGCAGCCTCAACAACCTTGGCCATTACTGGTGAAGTTTGAGCGATGCTGCGAACCAGAGTTACATGATCCGATGTGAGCGCAACTGCCTGGGCATTACTTGGGACGACAACTGAGACTAAAACCATCGCCAATGCAGCGATTGGTATTGAAAATTTCATGGGAAGTTTACGTTTCGGGAGCATCTAAAACCTTAAGGATTCGCTTTTGGTACCCCTTAAACCTACCTAGTGGGCAAAAGCGTTCCAAATAGGAAACGCCGAAGAAACCCATTGAATGGGCGATTTTAAGAAAATAATCAAGTTTTTTTGACGGCTTTTGGTCTAAATCATAGTTCTAGCGCAAAATTTTCTGCCCTGATGCTAACCAGCGAGAATGTCGCCTTCGGCTCGCGAAACTTCAACGCCTAGACCTTCAAGGTAGGTAATGGCTGCGTCAAGGTCCGCTGCCTCGCCTTTGAATTCAACAATCATCCAGCCGAAGTGATTTTCAATCGCAGCTCGGCGAATACTCGGAATCACATCGAAGTCTTTAACTACGTGGTAGATCACAGGTTCGGCCACTTGGGCTTCGGGAAATGTTAGTCGCAGGTTACGGCTGATCATGCGGAGATCTCCTTGTTGCGTTCGGCTCGATTTACTGCTGAGACTACAGCCTTTAGCGATGAGGTCACGATCGAGGAGTCAATTCCAACGCCCCAAAGGACTTGTCCCGCAACTTCACATTCCACATAAGATGCGGCTTGGGCATCGCCACCAGTGCTCATGGCATGTTCGTGGTAATCAAGGACTCGAACCTCAACGCCAATCTGAGCCATGGCATGACAGAAAGCCGCGATTGGGCCGTTTCCAACGCCATCAACTTCAACATCAGCAGAAGATTGTTCGCTCATAGTCACTTTCACGCGGGTGTCACCTTCAACATCACTATCAACAGCAACGGTTTTCAATTTGAAGCGGCCCCATGGACCAGCAATGTTGGGCAAGTATTCATCCTGGAAGTATTCCCACATCTGGGCGGGAGTTACCTCGCCACCCTCAGTGTCAGTGTGCGTCTGGATCACCGCACTAAATTCAATTTGCAGACGACGTGGCAGTTCTAGCTTGTTCTCGGTGCGCATTATGTATGCAACACCACCCTTGCCGGATTGCGAGTTAACCCGAATCACGGCCTCGTAGCTTCGACCAACATCTTTTGGATCAATTGGGAGGTAAGGCACATTCCAGGTCAACTTATCGACTTCAACCCCAGCGGCTTTGGCATCTTGCTTCATGATATTTAAGCCCTTGTTGATTGCATCTTGATGTGAGCCGGAGAATGCAGTGAAAACTAGATCGCCACCATATGGATGACGTTCTGGAACTGAAAGTTGATTGCAGTATTCAACAGTTCGGCGAATCTCATCGATGTTGCTGAAATCAATTTGTGGATCAATGCCTTGGCTGAACAAGTTCATACCAAGAGTTACTAGGCAAACATTTCCGGTCCGCTCACCATTACCAAATAGACAGCCTTCAATTCGATCTGCGCCGGCCATGTAACCAAGTTCGGCTGCGGCGACTCCGGTGCCTCGATCATTATGTGGGTGCAACGAAATCACGATTGAATCGCGGAAGTTCAGTTTGCGACCCATGTATTCAATGCTGTCGGCATAAACATTTGGCGTTGCCATTTCAACTGTTGCTGGCAAGTTCACAATTACTTTACGATCTGGTGTTGGTTTCCACACATCATTTACTGCGTTAACAACTTCGATTGCATAATCAAGTTCAGTTCCAGTGAAAGATTCAGGGGAGTACTCGAAGTAAATCTCGGTACCTTCGATTTGCTCGGCATACTTTAGGCAAAGTTCGGCGCCTCGCACGGCAATCTCTTTGATGCCATCTTTATCTAGATCAAAGACAACGCGACGCTGCAAAGTAGATGTTGAGTTGTAAAGATGCACGATTGCTTGGGGAGCGCCTTGGATTGCTTCAAAGGTCCGTTCAATCAAGTGTTCACGCGCTTGGGTCAAAACCTGAATCACAACATCATCTGGAATCAAATTCTCATCAATTAGCATTCGCACGAAATCAAAATCAGTCTGGCTCGCAGATGGAAAACCAACTTCGATTTCTTTGTAACCCATTTGTACTAGAAGTTCGAACATGCGCTTCTTGCGATCAGGTGTCATTGGGTCGATCAAAGCCTGATTGCCATCTCGAAGGTCAACTGCGCACCAGCGAGGTGCCTGCGTAATCACCTTGGTAGGCCAAGTGCGATCTGGGAGATCGATTTGGGCATAAGGGGTGTAGCGCTCAAATGGCATACCTGAAGGTTTTTGTGAATTGCGTTGTTCATAACTTGTCATTGGAATTCTCCGGAAATCTGTGAATGTTTGCGATATGGGCATCCGGCGTGTGCGAAAGCTCCGCAACGAGTGGGCCGGGCTAGGCCTCGTTGCGGCAGTGAAGGAGCAGGTTCGTAAACATTGCTTTCACTTTAGCACCGCGCGCCGATACTGGAAAAACCAGATTTTTGCTCCGATTGCTCTGGGCCGGCGAGATTTCGCTTTTTCCATAAGCAAGGAACCCCGCTACCCTTTATCCCATGGCTAGCAACATTAAATTGGCAGTAATTCCCGGCGATGGCATTGGAGTCGAAGTCGTTGCAGAAGGGCTTAAAGTCCTGTCCGCAATCGCTCCCAGCGTTGACCTGACCTTTAGCACCACTGATTACGACCTTGGCGCGCGACGATACAACGCAACTGGCGAAACCTTGCCGGACAGTGTTGTGGCCGAGTTAAAAGAACATGATGCGATTTTGCTCGGAGCTATTGGCGATCCGTCAGTTAAGCCAGGAATCCTAGAGCGCGGTGTGCTTTTACCACTTCGCTTCCAATTAGATCATCACTTGAATTTACGTCCCGTGAAGCTTTACCCAGGTGTTAATTCTCCTTTGGTTGGAAAAGGCTCGAAAGAAATTGACTTTGTAGTTTGTCGCGAAGGAACCGAAGGCCCATATGTTGGTGCAGGTGGCTTCCTGCGCAAGGGAACTGAACACGAAGTAGCAACAGAAGTAAGTATGAACACTCGCTTTGGCGCCGAACGAATCATCCGCGATGCATTTGAGCGTGCTGGTCGTCGTCGTGGCAAAGTGACATTGGTTCACAAAACCAACGTGATCGTTTACGCAGGCGACCTTTGGCAGCGCGCATTCAACGATGTAGCAGCGGAGTATCCAAATATTGAAACTGATTACTGCCACGTTGATGCCGCAAGTATGTTCTTCTTAACTTCACCAGAGCGTTTCGACGTAATCGTCACTGATAATTTGTTTGGTGACATCCTGACTGACATTGGCGCAGCAATCGCTGGTGGCATTGGTTTGGCAGCCAGCGGAAACATTGACCCAAGCAGAACTAACCCAAGTATGTTCGAGCCAGTTCATGGCAGTGCGCCTGATATCGCAGGACAAGGCAAAGCTGATCCAACTGCGACCGTACTTAGCATCGCAATGATGCTGGATCATTTGGGATTTGCAGATGCTGCAAAGCAGATTGACGATGCAGTAGCAGCCGATCTTGCATCCCGAACCGGAACAAGATCAACCAGCCAAATCGGTGACGCTCTGGCAACAGCAGTAGCGGGTTAAGGATTCACAATGACAACATTTGTTCACAATGATTTAGATGTTTCTGCTGCAAAAGTCGTTGCATCAGGACAAGCGCTTTATCCAGCAGTTGAGCGGACCAGCGCAGTTGCTGCAATTGCAAACAATGCCAGCTCAACTCCTGCAACTGCCGAACAACGCGCAGCGATTTTTGCCGATCCTGGTTTTGGAAAATACTTCACTGACAATGTAGTTCGCTCAGTTTGGACAAAAGCTGATGGTTGGCATCAAGCTGAAATAGTTTCCGGTTCGGCAAGTGCTGGTGGCGTAGGCATCAACGCCTTGCATTACGGACAATCGATATTCGAAGGTCTAAAGGCGTATCGCCAACCTGCTGGTGGCATCTTCACTTTCCGCCCAGAAGCAAATGCCTTGCGTTTCCAGCGTTCCGCGCACCGCTTAGCTTTGCCGCCCGTACCAACTGACTTATTCCTTGGCGCAATTGAAGCCCTAGTTCGTCAAGATCAAGCATGGGTGCCAACAGATCCTGATCAGTCGTTGTATTTACGACCACTTGAATTTGGTTCCGAAGATGCATTAGGTGTTCGGCCATCGACTCACGTCACATTTGTATTGATGGCCTCACCTGTAGGTGCTTACTTCCCACAGGGAGTGAAGCCAGTTTCTGTTTGGTTAAGTGATGACTATGTGCGTGCTGCTCCTGGCGGCACTGGCGAAGCCAAGTGTGCGGGAAATTATGCATCAAGCCTGATTGCGCAAGCCGAAGCAACCGACAATGGCTGCGACCAAGTGGTTTGGATTGATGCAATCGAGCGCAAATACATTGAAGAGATGGGTGGCATGAACATGTTCTTTGTTTATGGCTCCGGCTCAAGTGCTCGCTTGGTAACGCCTCGACTTACTGGAACGCTATTGCCAGGGGTAACACGCGATTCAATTCTGACTCTTGCGCGGGACTTGGGATACCAAGCCGAAGAAGGAACTATCACTGTTGAGCAATGGCGCGAAGGTTGCGCATCTGGAGAAATAACTGAAACTTTTGCTTGTGGAACTGCAGCCGTCATCACACCAGTTGGTCGTGTCGATAGCAAAAACAGTGGGACCTGGAACATCGCCGATGGCGGCTCAGGTGAGATCACCATGAAGCTTCGGGGAGCACTTGTAGATATTCAAACTGGCAAGGCGCCCGATAACCATAACTGGATGCATCGGATCGTTTAATGTCAAAAACTTCCCCCGTTACTGACGCTTTTCATCTTTATGACACAACTTTGCGCGATGGCGCACAGCGCGAAGGCATTAGTTATTCAGTAGAAGACAAACTGACCATTGCAAAGATTCTTGATGCCTATGGTGTTGGCTTTATCGAAGGTGGCTGGCCAGGGGCGTTACCAAAAGATACTGAATTCTTTGCGCGCATTGCTGCTGGTGAATTAGTTTTGAAGAATGCAAAACTTGTAGCTTTCGGTGCTACTCGCAAAGCCGGATTTAAAGCAAAAGATGATGCGCAAGTTCAGGCACTTCTTGATTCGCAAGCCCCAGTAATTACTTTGGTTGCCAAGAGTGACGTTTGGCATGTTGAGCAAGCGCTTAAAACTACTAACGAAGAAAACCTGGCAATGATCGGGGACACCGTTGAATATTTGGTGTCACAGGGTCGCCGAGTATTTGTTGATTTCGAACACTTCTTTGATGGCTACAAACATGATTTCGATTATGGTGTCGAGGCAATCAAGGTGGCCATGAAAGCCGGCGCAGATGTTGCAGTCTTGTGTGACACTAACGGCGGAATGTTGCCATCAGGAATTTCCAAAATTGTTGCCGATGTAATGAACCGAACTCAGGCACGTCTTGGAATTCATTGCCAAGACGACACTGGCTGCGCAATCGCAAACAGTGTTGCCGCAGTTGAAGCGGGCGCTACCCACGTTCAGGTCACTGCCAATGGATACGGGGAACGCACTGGCAATGCTGACCTTTTTGTGGTCGCTGCAAACTTGCAGTTAAAGCTTGACATCAACTGCTTGCCTGAAGATTCGCTAAAGGACTCAATGCGGATTTCACATGCGCTAGCAGAAATCGCAAACCTTCCACCTGATACTCACCAGCCTTACGTGGGTGTTTCCTCGTTCGCCCATAAAGCTGGTTTGCACGCAAGTGCCTTGAAGGTAAATCACGAACTTTATAACCACATCGATGCCTCGGTTGTTGGTAACGATATGCGCGTGCTGGTTACCGAGATGGCAGGCCGAGCATCAATTGAAATGAAAGGCCAAGAACTTGGCTATGACCTTTCCAAAGAACCCGAAGCAATTACCCGCGTTGTCGCGCAAGTAAAAGACCTAGAAGCTCACGGCTGGTCATTTGAAGCAGCGGATGCATCGTTTGAACTTTTGTTACAAGATGCCTTGGCTGGTAAGTCAACAAAGAAGTTCACAGTTGAATCTTGGCGAACCATCGTCGAGCAGCGTGAAGATGGCCAAATTGTCAGTGAAGCAACCGTAAAGGTTCACGCTGATGGCCAGCGCATCGTTGCCACCGGAGAAGGCAATGGTCCAGTTAACGCACTCGACAATGCTTTGCGTTCTGCGCTAGTTCAGCATTTCCCGCAAATTGCAGACCTTGATCTGGTTGATTATAAAGTTCGTATTCTCGATGGCGGACTAGGAACCGGAGCGGTTACCCGAGTGCTAATTGAAACTGCCGAAAAGGGTCGACGCTGGACCACAGTTGGCGTAAGTGAAAATGTTATTGCCGCTTCGTGGCTTGCCCTTGAGGACGCCATTTCATTTGGCTTACTTGGCAAAACCAACTAAGACACTTACTTGGCTCAATGGGAACAGCCAATTGAGAATTACTTAACAAGTAGTCTTAGAAAATGCGCATTGCTCGAGTTTCGGTACCAGGTGTTGAGTTTCCGGTTTATGGAGTCATCACAGGTGACAAAATTGAATTAATCACAGGCCTACCTTGGCCAGACATGAGTGATCCTGTTGCTGCTTTGAATCTGGCTGACGTAAAAATACTTGCGCCAGTGATTCCCAGCAAAATTGTTTGTGTTGGAAAAAACTATGCAGATCATGCCAAAGAAATGGGCGGCGACGTACCAACTGAGCCAGTAATTTTCCTTAAGCCAAACACCACAGTTATCGGAGATGGCGACTTTATTGTGCTGCCGCCTCAGTCAACAAATGTTCATCACGAAGCCGAGTTGGCAATAATTATTGGCGCATTAGCCAAGAATGTTGAAGTGGATCGGGCTGATGAAGTAATTTTTGGATACACCTGCGCAAATGATGTAACTGCAAGAGATCTACAAAATAGTGACTTGCAATGGACTCGTTCAAAAAGTTTTGACACATTTTGCCCACTAGGACCATGGATTGAAACTGAGTTAGATCCAGAGAATTTGGATATCTCATGCCAAGTTAATGGAACTACAAAACAAGACGGAAACACCAGTGACTTGGTTAGAAGCGCGCGGGAAATGGTTTCTTGGATCTCACACATGATGACTTTGCTGCCCGGTGATGTGATATTGACTGGAACCCCAGCCGGCGTTAGCCAGCTTGTGTCGGGCGACACCGTCACTGTAACTATTGAAGACATTGGTACTCTTACTAATTCAGTACTAGTTCGCTAACTTTCTAAAGTTCTAATCAGGAGAATCTGTGTCAAACGTTCGAGTTCGGTTCTGTCCTTCACCGACAGGCAACCCGCACGTTGGCATGATTCGCACTGCCTTGTTCAACTGGGCCTACGCTCGCCACACTGGTGGCAAATTTGTTTTCCGAATTGAAGACACAGATACTTCGCGGGATTCCGAACAGTCCTACACTGATCTGCTCGATGCCTTGCGCTGGCTTGGTATGGATTGGGATGAAGGCCCTGAAGTTGGTGGACCGCATGAGCCGTATCGCCAGTCCCAGCGTATGGACATCTACGCAGATATTGCAGGCAAGTTACTTTCTTCTGGAAATGCATATCACTGCTACTGCTCCCAAGAAGAACTTGAAGAGCGTCGCGAAGCTGCCCGCGAGGCCAGTAAAACTCCAGGTTATGACGGCGCTTGCCGTTCGCTCAGTGCGGAACAAAAATCTGACTACGAAACTCAAGGTCGCTCACCCGTAGTTCGCTTCCGGATGCCAGATACTGATTTCACTTGGACTGATCTAGTTCGTGGCGACGTAACTTTCGCGGCTGAACATGTTCCTGATTATGTAATTGTGCGCGCAACAGGCGAACCGCTTTACACGCTCGTCAATCCAGTCGATGACGTACTTATGGAAATCACTCATGTACTTCGCGGTGAAGACTTGTTAAGTAGCACGCCACGTCAGCTCGCACTTTATGACGCCCTAAAAGAAATTGGCATCGCAAAAGGCGAACGCCCACTTTATGGCCACCTTCCTTATGTAATGGGTGAAGGAAACAAGAAACTTTCTAAGCGTGATCCAGAATCCAGTTTGTTGATGTATCGCGAAGAGGGTTACTTACCTGAAGGTTTACTCAATTACCTTGCGCTTTTAGGTTGGGCATTTGGTGAAGACCGAGAATTTTTCTCGAAGGAAGAAATGGCCACGGTATTTGATGTTGCCCGAGTCAATGCAAATCCAGCGCGCTTTGACCTAAAGAAGTGCACATCAATTAATGGTGACTGGATTCGAACTTTGGCTCCAGAAGAATTAGCTAGACGCATTACTCCTTTCCTAATCAAAGATGGCGTTCTTTCGGGTGAGCCGACTCCTGAACAGTTGGAAGTTTTAAAGAGTGCAATTCCGCTAGTCCAAGAACGTATGGAAACTCTGCGACAAGGAATCGGAATGCTTGGATTCTTGTTTGCCGATCAACCAGGTAGCCCGGCATTTGCAGTTGACGTAGTAGAAGCAGAAAAAGTTTTGACGCAGGAAGCTCAGCCAGTTCTGGTTGCCGCACTGTCTGCGTTAACTGCAATTGAAAATTGGACAACGCCAACTATCGAAGAAGCTTTACGCACATCTTTGATTGAAGGCCTCGAGTTAAAACCAAAGATCGCATTTGGGCCAGTTCGCGTGGCAGTAACTGGACGTCGAGTATCACCACCACTTTTTGAATCACTAGAAATTCTTGGCCGGGAACGCTCATTGGCGCGGATTACGGCCGCTATTAAATAGCCACCTCGCATTACGCATTTCGCTCTATCACGTGCCCTGAGATAGAATTTCTACTCGTAATGCCATTTGGGATATGGGGTAATTGGCAGCCCAACTGATTCTGGTTCAGTTAGTCTTGGTTCGAGTCCAGGTATCCCAGCCAGATAAAAACATTCCAAATGATTCCAAATCATGGAATAGTGAACTTCATGAGTAAGCGGCAATTGCCAACATGGTCAGGTCTCAAACCACTTCTGGGATTCAAATCACCGTTTTCAAAAGCAGATGCAGTCACGCGTGCTGTGACAATTTCCCAGCTTCGCGATATCGGAAAAGCCAAAACTCCGCGCGCAGTCTTTGACTACACCGATGGCGCAGCTGGCGAAGAACTAAGTTATGGCCGCGCATATGAGGCTTATCGCCGCCTTGAGTTCCATCCGCACGTTTTACGAGATGTCTCGGTCGTGGATACTTCAATTTCAATATTTGGGCAAAAGTCCGCATTGCCTTTTGTATTTGGCCCAACTGGTTTTACTCGCATGATGCACTATCACGGTGAACCTGCGGTAGCGAAGGTTGCAGCTGAGTTTGGCATCCCATATACACTGTCAACACTTGGTACCACTTCAGTTGAAGACCTTGCAGCAGCGGCCCCAGACACTCGCAAGTGGTTCCAACTTTATTTATGGCGGGATAAAGCAACTCGCTATGAATTAGTGGAACGTGCTGCTGCCGCAGGATACGAAGCAATCATGCTCACAGTAGACACAGTTGTTGGCGGGATGCGGGTGCGCGATGTGGAAAATGGTTTGACGATCCCACCGCAATTAACTTTAAAAACTATGGCGGACATGGCGAAGTATCCAAAATGGTGGAGCAATCTTCTGACTACCAAACCACTTGAGTTTGCTTCGCTGAAATCTACTGGTGGCACAGTTGCCGAATTAATGAATAACGTTTTTGATCCATCGGTAACCATGAAAGACGTGGAATGGCTGAACGAGAATTGGCCAGGAAAACTAATCGTTAAAGGTGTGCAAAATGTAAATGACGCTGCGATGCTAGCTAATGCTGGTGTTGATGCTGTAGTGCTTTCAAATCATGGTGGACGACAACTTGATAGATCAGTGGTTCCGCTGGAACTATTACCATCGGCTAAGGCTGCGATTTCTGATACTGCTACACAACTGTTTATAGATGGTGGCGCACTTTCTGGCTCCGACATAGTTGGTGGCATTGGACTGGGCGCAGATGCAGTTTTAGTGGGCAGAGCTTATCTATACGGAATCATGGCTGGTGGGGAAGCGGGAGTTCGCAGAGCGGCTCAAATCCTGAAAGGTGAAGTAGAGCAAACTATGCGGCTGATGGGAATTACATCCCTAGATCAACTGACTCCTGATATGGTCCGTTTCCACGGCCAGACAAAGTCCTAAAAAAAGACCCATTAAGGGTCCTTTTTTAGTTCTTGTAGCCCCGACGGGATTCGAACCCGCGCTACCGCCTTGAGAGGGCGGCGTGCTAGGCCGCTACACAACGGGGCCGCACCTGATCACAATAACGTAAATTTGGCCAAGTTCTAAATGCCCAGATCTAACTAACCGCGCGCTGCCAGCGATTCACTAATTCGGTTTGCCGCATTCATAACAGCACTGCCATGAACCCGCCCTGGAGTTCGAGTTAGTCGTTCGATTGGCCCTGAAATAGAAACCGCAGCAATGACCTTGCCATTTGCACTACGGATCGGCGCGCTAACTGATGCAACGCCGGGTTCACGTTCACCGAGTGATTGCGCCCAACCGCGACGTCTAACTGCTGATAAATCTGTCGCTGTGAATTTTGCACCTTGAATTCCGCGATGTAATCGATCTGGCTCTTCCCAAGCCAGCAAGATTTGAGCTGCCGAGCCTGCAGTCATAGTCAGCCCAACGCCAACGGGAACGGTATCTCGCAAACCTGTCATGCGTTCAGCAGCAGCAACACAAATTCGTTGGTCACCTTGGCGGCGGTATAACTGCGCGCTTTCTTTTGTGGCATCACGAAGTGCTATCAAGATCGGATTAGCAATGGCTAGCAACTTGTCTTCACCAGCAGCACTGGCCAATTCACCAACCCGGGGACCGAGAACGAAGCGGCCGTTTAGGTCACGAGCCACCAAGCGATGGTGCTCAAGAGCCATGGCAAGGCGATGCGCAGTCGGACGAGCTAACCCAGTTGCGCTAACTAAACCAGCCAACGAAAGGGGTCCAGATTCTAAAGCGTCCAGAATGTGGGCAGCTTTATCCAGAACACCCACACCGCTACTAATATCGTCCATGTAGTGATATTGCTATCTCGAATAGTGAGATGTCAAGATTGGTACGCAATAGGAGGCAGTTATGGGACGCACATTGGCACAAAAGGTTTGGGACGATCACGTTGTTCGTCGCGCCGAAGGTGAACCAGATTTACTTTATATCGATCTGCACTTAACACATGAAGTAACGAGCCCACAGGCCTTTGATGGTTTGCGCGCTGCTGGCCGACCAGTTCGCCGCAAAGACTTAACGATTGCCACCGAAGATCACAATGTGCCAACGACAGATATCGACCAACCAATTGTTGATCCAATCAGTCGGGCGCAGATCGAGGCACTTCGAATCAACACCAAGGAATTTGGCATTGAAAATTATGAACTTGGAAACAAAGAACAAGGAATTGTTCACATCATCGCGCCACAGTCAGGACTTACCCAGCCCGGCATGACGATTGTCTGCGGCGACTCACACACTTCAACACATGGTGCCTTTGGATCAATTGGAATGGGCATTGGCACAAGTGAAGTTGAGCATGTGCTTGCAACCCAGACTTTGCCACTTAAGCCTTTCAAGACCATGGCAATTACCGTCAAAGGCAAACTTCCAGTCGGCGTCACTGCAAAGGATCTGATTCTGGCGATCATTGCTGAGATCGGAACTGGCGGTGGCCAGGGTTACATCCTGGAATACCGTGGCGAGGCAATTCGCGCGCTTTCCATGGAAGGTCGCATGACGATGTGCAACATGAGTATCGAAGCTGGCGCTCGCGCGGGCATGATTGCCCCTGATGAAACTACTTTTGAATACGTAAACGGCCGCGAGCATGCACCAAAGGGTGCGGACTGGGACGCAGCCGTTGCTTACTGGAAAACTTTGCCAACTGATGACGATGCAGTTTTTGATCGCGAAGTAATCATCGATGCAACAAAGCTGAGCCCGTTTGTAACTTGGGGAACTAACCCAGGCCAAGGCGTGCCACTTTCGGCAAACGTGCCAAGTCCAGATGACTTCACGGATGAAGTCGACAAGAAGGCGACAGAAAAAGCTCTCGAGTACATGGACCTAAAAGCTGGCATGCCGATTCGTGACATCAAAATCGATACTGTTTTCATCGGATCCTGCACTAACGGACGCATTGAAGACCTCCGCGCTGCCGCAGACATTCTTAAAGGCCAAAAAATTGCTGATGGCATGCGCATGATGGTTGTGCCTGGCTCGGTTCGAGTTCGTCTCGAAGCAATGGCTGAAGGTTTAGACAAGGTATTCCTTGAGGCTGGCGCAGAATGGCGCGAAGCTGGTTGTTCAATGTGTCTTGGTATGAACCCAGACAAGCTAACCCCAGGCGAGCGCAGTGCATCAACATCTAATCGAAATTTTGAAGGCCGCCAAGGTCCAGGTGGACGCACTCACTTGGTATCACCAGCCGTTGCTGCGGCAACTGCAATCCGCGGCACACTTTCTTCGCCAGCTGATCTTGTAGGGAGCAACTAATGGAAAAGTTCACAGTACACACCGGAACTGCAGCGCCACTGCGCGAAAGCAATGTTGATACTGACCAGATCATTCCGGCCGAGTATCTAAAGCGCATCACTCGTCATGGTTTCGAAGATGGCTTGTTCAATTCCTGGCGCAAGGATGCAAACTTCGTTTTGAATCGCCCGGCCTACCAAGGCGTCAGCGTTCTAGTTGCTGGTCCAGATTTTGGAACTGGATCTAGCCGCGAGCATGCAGTTTGGGCATTGATGGATTTTGGATTCAAAGTTGTCATTTCTTCCCGCTTTGCAGACATATTCCGTGGCAACTCAGGTAAGCAAGGTCTATTAACTGCAGTTGTAGATCAAAGCGCAGTAGAACAGCTTTGGAAGATCATTGAAGAAGAGCCAAGCACTCCGGTAACTGTTGACCTAGAAGGTCAGGTAATCACGGCAGCTGGCTTCACAACCAAGTTTGAGGTAGACAGCTACGTGCGTTGGCGCCTTATGGAGGGCCTAGATGACATCGGCTTGACCCTAAAGCACGTCGATGAGATCACTGCCTTTGAGGCTAAGCGGCCTAGTTTTAAGCCCACCACGGTCTAAATCACCCCAATATCAGCGAAAAATCCCAAGAAATTGGGATTTTTTGCATTTCTTGGGCGTGTCAGGCTGAAAACCCTTGATTTTGAGCCGTAAAGTCACAAGTGAGCCAGGCGGGGAAGCCTGGAACAACTCAAAGGTGCGTTAATTCGCAAGGATTAATGACAAAAAAGATCGCCGGCATTCATCAATGGAGGTCGGGTAACTATGGAGGATCCAAAGTGAACAAGGCAGAACTAATTGATGGAGTTGCTGAAGCCGCAGGCCTAAGCAAAAAAGACGCCACAGCAGCCGTAGATGCAGTTTTCGACAGCATCTCCCGCGCAGTAGCCAAGGGTGACAAGGTTTCCCTAACTGGCTTCGGTATCTTCGAGAAGTCAGACCGCGCAGCACGTACTGGCCGCAACCCACAGACTGGTGCTCCAGTTCAGATTGCAGCAACATCAGTACCTAAGTTCCGCGCTGGCGCTGAATTCAAGAAAAAGGTTTCAGGCAAATAAGCCTCAAAACTTAAAGCGATCGGACTCGTTGGGAAACCAACGAGTCCGATCCATTTTTATGTCAGGATGATTAAGTCATGAGTAAATTCCCGCCACAGTCACCGCGTGGCTTTTGGTATTGGTTGATTGAATTTATCTTGCGCCCAATCCTAAAAGCAGCAACAGCCCGCGACTGGCGTGGTGGTGAATACTTGCGCAATAACCAAGGAACTGTCGTGGCCATGAATCACCTTTCTTGGTATGACCCATTGGTAGCTGCGCATTTTGTAAACGACAACGGTCGCCCAGTTCGCTTCTTGGCAAAAGTCGAAGTGTTCAAAATTCCACTGCTTGGTTTGATTTTAAAAAATGCTGGTCAGATCCCAGTGCAACGTGGAAACTCAGATGCTGCGGCCGGCTCACTTCGCGAGGCAATTACCGCGATTGAAAATGGCCAGTGCATAGTGATCTATCCAGAAGGCACTTTGACGCGTGATCCAAACTTATGGCCGATGACTGCAAAAACTGGCGCAGCTCGAATTGCCCTGATGACTGGAGCTCCAGTTATTCCCGCTGCGCAGTGGGGACCACAAGAAGTTATCGCTCCCTATAGCAAGGCAGTGCGATTGTTTCCACGCAAGACCATGCATGTTTGGGCCGGCCCAGCAGTGGACTTAGATGACTTGCGATCCCAACCAGTAACTACGGCAACTCTGCGAGAAGCCACTGAACGAATCATGTTGGCAATTACTAAAATATTGGCAGAGCAACGTGGCGAAGTCCCACCTGCCCAGCCACTCGATCGTCGGATCGCACTTCAAAAGAAAGCGGACTCATAATGCGCGTGGCAGTAATGGGTGCTGGATCCTGGGGATCAGTGTTCTCGATGATTCTTGCTGATGCGGGTTGCGAAGTTTCACTTTGGGCGCGCAATAACTCGATCGCACAAGATATAAATTCCACTCACATTAACCACGCATACTTTCCAGAATTAACTCTTCCCACCAACGTCGTGGCAACTGCAAACCCAGATCAAGCATTAACGGGCGCCGATCTTGTTGTGCTGGCAATGCCGGCCCAAACTTTGCGCGGAAATCTTTCGGCGTGGAGTTTGTCCGTTCCAAACGATGCCTTACTTGTCTCACTAATTAAGGGCGTTGAATTGGGTACGACGCAGCGAATGTCTGAAGTGATTGCAGGAATTGTGAAGGTCGACTCGGAGCGCGTTGCAGTTATATCGGGCCCAAACTTGGCCAATGAAATTGCGGTTCGCGAACCAGCAGCAACCACAGTTGCTTGCGCAAACGAAGATTTTGCAATTCAGATTCAGGATGCCTGCACCACCGATTACTTCCGTCCGTATTACACAACAGATGTCGTTGGCGTAGAAATCGCAGGTGCGGTAAAGAATGTGATTGCGTTGGCAAATGGCATGGCTGTTGGACTTGGGTATGGCGAGAACTCTCAATCTGCACTAATGACTCGAGGCCTTGCTGAAATGTCTCGACTTGGTGTTGCACTTGGCGCTAACCCGCTAACATTTGCAGGCCTGGCTGGCGTAGGCGATTTGATTGCAACTTGCCAGTCACCACTTTCGCGCAACCGAACAATTGGCGTTTACCTCGGTGAAGGCAAAACTATTGACCAGGCCCAAGCTTTGACCAAGACAACATCCGAAGGCGTAAAGAGTTGCCAATCAATTTTGGATCTAGCCACCCGACATGGCGTTGAAATGCCGATCACAGAGCAGGTCGTAAACGTGATTCATAATGGAACGAGCGCCGAGAAGGTTCTTAAGGCCTTTATGTCTCGACCAACTACAGCCGAAGAAGGTCAAGAACTTATGGAACACATGTAGCTACTAG
>Ga0315905_10000660_pt1 | contig 37509 bp, 25 predicted proteins | sample LakEriMetagenome_5_FD_203522 | JGI IMG/M metagenome (GOLD analysis project Ga0315905, IMG submission 203522) | Freshwater fungal communities from buoy surface, Lake Erie, Ohio, United States - Buoy 4 MA121 | ecosystem: Environmental > Aquatic > Freshwater > Lake | place: USA: Lake Erie, Ohio... | reverse complement strand
GCGGACCGGACCTTCTGGATGCCTCCGCTTTCAGCGGTGCAGCGCTCCTTGCTGGCGGGGCGGGAGATGATACTCTCATTGGCACCAGTGGAAACGACACCCTGCTGGGCGGGGAAGGGAATGACCGAATCGCAGGTCTGGCCGGTTCCGATACGTTGAATGGCGGCGATGGAGACGACACCTATGTTTTCGACACCGATTCCGCCCTTGGATCCGACACGGTCGTTGATTCCGCCGGCTCGGATACCTTTGACTTCTCTGCCAGCGCTGCTGGCAACACGGTGAATCTGAATCTCGCCGCCATCCCGGTGAATGCCAATCTCACAATCAACATGGCTGTCGGAACGGCCATCGAGAACCTCACTGGTGGCTCCTGGGTGGATGTATTCACTGGCACCGCAGACACCAATATCCTCACCGGAAACGGCGGCAATGATACGCTCGATGGCGGCCTTGGCGACGACACATATGTGTTCGATGCTGACAGCAATCAGGGGGCCGACACCCTCATCGACGCGGGCGGTGTGGATACACTCGACTTCTCCGGCACCAGCTCTGTAAATCTGACGGTGAACCTTACGCTCGCAGGGGCTCAGCAGGTGGATCCCGTCACGCTCAATCTTTCCATTACCGGTGCCTCCAGCATGGAGAATGTGATTGGCGGCGGCGGGAATGATACCCTGACCGGAAATGGACTGGTCAACATGCTCACAGGTAATGGAGGCAACGACACACTCATTGGCAACAGCGGTGCAGACACACTCAATGGCGGGGCTGGCAACGACATTCTTACCGGAGGCCAGGGCAACGACGTATATGTGTTCAACGCCGGCACCCTTCAGGGTTCGGATACCCTCACGGAAGTCGCGCTCTTTGGCGGACGTGATACGCTCGACTTCTCGGCAACATCCGGAGTCGGAGTCGCGGTCAATCTCTCGATGACCACCCTGCAGGATGTCGTTCCGGGCAACCTCCGTATCACGCTGAATGTGAACAATTCCTTCGAAGACGTTATTGGCGGAAGCGGCAACGACGTGCTCACGGGGAATTCACAGCTCAATGTCTTCACAGGGAATGGCGGCAACGACACCATCCACGGCTCGGCTGCCGGCAACGACCGGATTGCTGAAACGAGAGATGCAGACTTTGACATTGCAGATGTCTCCGCCACTCAGGCTCAGCTAGTCATTGATGGCAGCGAAACGGACATCCTGCATCATATCCACTACGCCACCCTGACCGGTGGTGAGTCCGACAACCTCCTGAATGCCAGTGAATTTGGCTCCATGGCCGCCGCCACCGCCTACCTCTATGGCATGGAAGGTGACGACACGCTGATTGCAGGCGGGTTCGATGCCTTTGATCCGGTCAATGGCGGCAATGCTCTCTTCACCGCCATCATGTATCTGGCCGGTGGGACAGGTAATGATCTTTACGTATTCGATCTCTCCATGCAGGCTTCGAACACCATCGAGGAAATCGCTGACGCTGCGAATGGCCTCCACGACACCATCAGCGGCGCGGGCGGCGGACTGATTGATCTCAATGACGCCGCACTGCAGTTCCCGGATAGTGTGAACTACCCCATGTTTTCGCTCACATTCTTTTATGCATCCTCCGTGGAGCACACGCTATGAAAACGCAACTCTCCCAACTTCCTGAGCACAGGCCGGGCCGGCTTCCGTTTGGCGGCCTGAGTTTTCTGACCGCTCTGGTTCTCTGGTGGGCGATGGTCGCCGGCGCTTCCGCGCAAACCTTCGCGCCCATTATTTCCCAGATCATCCCCGCAGAAGATAATGCGAGTTACTTCGACCATGAAGGTGACCTTCCCGCGGTGATCCTGATCAAGAATAACGGTTCCGTCTCCGGGACCATCTCCGGCTGGTATCTTTCCGACACTCCCACGGTGCCCAATAAATGGCAGATCCCCTCCGGAACTGTGCCGGTTACGATTGGTGCAGGAGAAAGCCTGATCGTTTTCGCCTCGGCCAAAAACCGGCTGCAATCGCCTTATGCGACCAACTTTACGCTGCCTTGCGGCAGTAACGGCTACCTCTACAACCCACAACTGAGCCTGGTATCCCAGAAGGCCGTCGCCGGTGAGAACTGCCCGGAGTGTATCGAGTTGATCACGCCCAACTCGATCTCCGCCTGGAAAGTCCCGACATCAAACGACCCCGCGTCCACTGCGGACTGGCGGCTCCCGGGTTTCAGCGATACGCAATGGGCGCGCGGACAGCCCTGCCTTGGATACGATCAGGATCCTCTGATGCAAAACATGGTTCTCTACTCGGTATTCGATACCGGCACCGTGGACACTGTGAACAGGACGATAACCGATGTCACCGGACCGGTTCTGCATACCGGAACCTGGCCGGCTTCTGCTACGGCAAGCAACATCGGGATCCCTCTGGGCACCCTTCCAAAGATCATTCAGAATGTCGGGTTTACAGGCCCGCAGAATCTCAATTCCTACGTGTCTTACCCGCATCACACCGAGTTAGATCCAGGTACTGGCGGCTACACGTGGTCCGTGTGGATCCGCCCGCTGAATACTGACCTCACGAGCAACGAGGTTATCCTGCGAAAGGGCATGGACTCCAGCACAAGCAATGCCGGCTACCTCATGGTGCGCACCCCTACCAACAGCGTCAGCATGTCGCTTTTTGCCTCAGGGTTTGGAACAGTAACCGCAACGATTGGGGGCGGGCTTGTGACCCGCGATTCCTGGCATCATATTCTATGCACCATAACACGGGGAACCGCTAACACGCTGACTATCTATCACAACGGAGTGCAACGGGGAAACGCAGCGATTCCGGCCGGCATGAACATCGCCCCATCTCTGCCGCTTTATCTGGCCAGAGCTGTTAGCGGCGGTGCCATTATGTATACCGGCCGGATGGATGATCTTGCGACGTGGAACCGCACACTAAGTCCGGTTGAAGTCTCGAGGATTTACGAAGCAGGCAATGCCGGCAAAAGGATTAATGACGCATCGGCGCCGGGGGCTCAACCGGCCATTTATGGCCCCTGCATCCAGACGAATGTCCAAACGGCGATGAAGGGGGTAAACACAAGTCTCTATGAACGCATTGCGTTTACGGTGCCTTCGCCCTCACTGGTAAGGTCCATGACGTTTCGGGTCAAGTATGACGACGGATTCATTGCCTACATCAACGGTGTGGAAATAGCCCGGCGCAATGACCACTCGGCCGCACCAGCCTGGAATTCCGCCGCCAAAACAGACCGGCCCGACACCGATGCCCTCACTGTCGAGCAGATTCCGGTGCCAGCTGCCGCGCTTTCCGCCTTGGTGGCAGGCTCAGGGAATGTGCTGGCCATTCATGCGCTGAACTTCGCGGCGAATGACCAGCGGTTCCTCATCTGTCCGGAGCTTTGCTATGACGAAATGGGACCCGAGGACTGTATTGCGACGACCAATGGGCGTCTTTTCTGGATTACATTCCCCGGAAATGCACCGGAGGAAGCCAGCAATCCTTTGCAGTTGAGCGTATGCATTACCGGCGCGGCCGGTACCACGGGGAACGTAGCCGTTCCGGGCCTGACGCCGCCCTTCAGCCAGAATTTCACTATTCCTGCCGGTGGTAGTGTGGAGGTCGCGTTGCCCAAAGAGGCAAGCCTTGAGAAAAGCGACCGCGTGGAGAACAAGGGCGTCCGGATCACCGCCTCGGCAAACGTCGCCGTGACGGGCAAAACGCGCATTGATTACTCTACTGATACATTCCTGGCGCATCCAGTACGCTGCCTTGGTTCCAGCTATCTCGCGCTGTGCTGGCAGAACTCGTGGAATGGGCTCCCTGACTTAAACGGCACGCAGTTCGGAATCGTAGCCATCGCGGACAATACACATGTCACCATCCGCCCCAAAGTCACCACCGGTACCCGCGCCGCTGGCGTGGCCTATAATTTCGTGCTGAATGCCGGACAGACATACATGCTCCGCAACCTCAACAACAGTCCGGCCGACCTGACTGGTTCAGAGATCATTTCGGACAGCCCGGTCGCGGTGTTTGGCGGACACCGCTGCGCCAATGTGAGCGGCTCTCTGTTCTTCTGTGACACGGTCCTGGAGCAGACTCTGCCCGTGTCGCTTTGGAATACCCAGTATGTCATCGCACCGCTCGCAGGCCGTACCGCCTCCGAACTGGTCCGGGTGGTTGCCGCGGAGAACGCAACGACCATACTGATCAATGGAGTTGTCCAGGCTCCGGCTCTCAACAAAGGCGATGTCAAAGATTACACCGTCGCAGGCGGAGCGCTGGTTAGTTCCAGCAAGAAGTTTCTGGCCTCGCACATCTCCCGCAGTTCGGATGCAGACGGCGTGACGAATGCAGATCCTTTTCTTCTCAACGCGCAGCCGGTGGCAAGCTGGCTGTCGGGTTACCGGTTCTGCACCCCGCCGGCCACACAGTTCAGCGCGTTTCATGTCAATGTGGTGGGGCGGAGCGCGGAGATTGCCGGAGTGGTTATTGCACCGGCCGCCGCCGCAGCGGGGCCAGTCGTTGCCATTGGCGCGACCGGCTTCTCCTATCGCCAGCTCACGCTGACAGCAGGGACTACCTACACCACCTCAGGGCGGACCCATGGTCTGGAAATCTACGGCTGGGGCGAGTATGATTCCTACGGGCACAGTGGCGGCATGGCCTTTGCTGATACTCAGCCGCCCACGCTTCTTCAGTGTCCGCCAGACATTACGATCTTCACCTCGACCGTCCCCGGGGCAGGAGAGGTTGCCAGCGTTCCTGACGTGCGCACGCTGCTGGGAGTCATCGATAACTGCTGCCCGGAGCGCACTGTGCTGGTTGCTCAATCCCCTCTACCGGGTTCTCTACTGCCTGCGGGTGACTATCAACTGATCATCACCGCCACCGACTGCAACAACAACAGCGTCACCTGCGTGATTCAACTGCACGTGCGGACCGACCCGCGTCAGCAGGCATTTTCGGTCCAATTTGGGAATCCTTCCACGGAAGCCACCATTTGGGGCTGGGATGCAGATCCGGACGGCGATCAACTGACAAACGAGCAGGAATACATGCTCGGAACCTCCATGGCTGTCGCCTCCCAGCTTTGCGAAGCATTCTCCCTGGTTCCGGGCCCCAATGGCACCTTTGACGCCTCACTTAGAATCCGAAACGATGATCCCTCAATCGATTACTCCCTGGAGGGCAGTTTTGATCTGGGCGGCTGGTTTGGCGGGCTGGGACACTTCGATGAAGTCTCCAACACGCCTGACACTCTGGCAGGCTACAGTCGCATCCAGATGCGGCTGGTGGAGGCTGAAGGCGGGCGAAGGATGTTCATCCGTTTGAAGCTCCGTCGCAATTAGTGCCGCGGAGGGAGTTTTATGGAAAGCACACTCAGTTCAGCCGTTCCGGTGATGGCAGTGAATGAAGTGTTACCGGGGAATATGCGGAATTTTAAGTTTTTGACGACATTTCGCTCAGCTTGACGGGAAGGGGAAGTGCTCTACGCTGCGGCCCATGAGACCTGACTCGAAACGCCTTGCCGTGCTTACCCTGGCCCTTACCACGGCCATCCTCCAGGGGCATGCCAGTGCCATCCCTAATCCATTCAAAAAGAAGAACAAAACGGTCTCCAGTATTCCTTCCGGCGAGCAGTTGCGGGTAGCCGAAATGGCTGCGGCTGACTTGCTGGCCAAGGCGCGGAGCGATGAGGCCGCGGGGCGGGACGGTGCTGCCATGTCCGGCTACCGTAAGATTGTTACCGAGTATCCCTACACCAGCATGGCTCCCGCGGCTCAGTTCCGTATTGCGGCCGCTCTTGAGAAGGATGATAAGTTTGAGAAGGCCTTTGATGCTTATCAGGATTTGATCACAGGCTACCGGCAGACGCCGCAGTTTTCGGAGGCCCTCGCCCGCCAGTTCAAAATCGCCATGCAAAGCCGGACGGAGAAGACAGGCCGCACGCTCGGATTTAAGTCCCGGCTCAGTCCGGAAGATGTTGTCGAGATGCTGCGTAAAGTGATCGCCAGCGCCCCTCAAGGCACCCACGCGGCGGAGGCTCAATTCGAAATCGCGCGCATTCATGAAGAGGAGGAACAGCCCGACCAGGCGATTGCCGCCTACAGGAAAGTGGTCGAGAATTATTCGCATAGCCCGCTGGCCGCTGAGGCTCAAAGTAAGATCGGGAAGACTTACATGGCCAAGGTCACGGAAGGCAGCCGGGATCAGTCGAATATCGTGAAAGCCCGTGAAGCCACCGAAGAGGCGATCGGACTCTTCCCGGGAGGCCCGGACGATATGGCCGGGATGGAAGGTGCCATCGATGAGGCGGCCGCTGAAACGGCTTACACCACGGGTAAGTTTTACCAGAAGAAGGGCAATTACCGGGCGGCGATGATCTATTTCGCCGACGTTCTGAAGAACCCCGGCTCTGCCCACTACGAAGACGTGCGTGACCGGGTGAACGAGATGACCAGCCGCGATCCCAAGCTGATGGATTCGGTTAAAGGCCTTTCACTGGATTCCCGCAGTCTTGCGGTTCAGGCGGCCACCGACCTGAAGAGTAAAGCCGATTACTTTGGTCCTCCGGGTCCTGCTCCCCGGGTTGCCACTCAGTTGCGCCGGCCGGCCATGCGTAACGATTACGTCCCATATGCTCCCCTTGAGCCCGGAGACCTCCCGACAACTCCCGGAACCCCGGACAGTTCCTTGCTGGATCCAAAAGCGCTGCCGCCGCCGGATAGTGGCGTGCCAGCGGTGCCGATGGAGGAAGGGCCAGTCGTGCCCGTACCGGATCCTGGGGCCGATCCAGCCAGTGCGCCTCCAGCGCTGCCGCCGCCTGCCAGTATTCCCTTTGAAGAAAAGCCTGACATACCTGTCGAAGAGAAGCCAGCTGCGGAACAATAACCGGGCTCTTGTCCTCTCAAACTATGTTCCGGCTTCTTATTTCAATTGGCTCTGTTGCTGCTGCGACGATGTTCTTCTCCTCCTGCACAGGCTATCGGCTGGGTGCGGATAAATCTGCCGTCATGGAGGGGGTACAGCGCATCGCGGTGCCGATGCTACGCAACGAGACCACCATTCCGCGTTCGTCGTCGCTCATCACCAATCAAATCGTGCGTCAGTTTCAGGTGGATGGCACCTATCAGATTGTCGATTCGGCAAATGCCGATGCTATTGTGCGCGGCACGATCCGTCCATTGCGCCGCCAGCAGTTGCGCAGTGACAAGCGAAACACCCTGCGGACCGTGGAACAGGAAGTTCGCCTGGTGATCGACTACTCAGTCGAGACCCGTGCGGGCGCCGTGCTGGCTACCGGCACCGTGGAGGGCAGCTCTCCTGTCTGGCTGGATGCCAATTTTCAGCGCAGTGAATACCTGGTGCTGGATGATGCCGCGGCACGACTCGCCCTTGATCTGGTCAGCCGTCTTTCAGAGGGCTGGGGCAGCGCCGATTTGCCTCTTGATACGGCCAGCAGTTCCCGCCCTCCGGCCCGCACCGGCGGACTGCTGCAAAACCGTTAATCCACGGAATTCCTGGACTCCGGCAGCAAAATCCAGTTGCGCATTGCAAGGGGTGACCTATTGCTCCGGCCCACAGGGAACCATTTGTTTGCGCGGTTAGCTCAGTGGTAGAGCACTACCTTGACACGGTAGGGGTCACAGGTTCGAACCCTGTATCGCGCACCATTTTTTGCTATCCCGAAAAGATCAGCAGACCGGCGGGGTGAATTCGCTCTGACAAAATGACGATTCGAGAACTCCGCTCATCACCAGCGGCCGCATGGGCTGGTCCACTGCTTGTTTTTCTCTGCTTTTCGCTCCTGGGGACGGTTTTGGAATCCGATAAAGTCGGTGCGCCGTTGTATCTCGCACATCCCGAGCAGTGGGTGTATCCCCTGCAGACCCTCGTTTGCCTTGGGCTCATCGCTTTTTGGTGGAGGCATTACACATTCAGACCTTTGGGGGCTGGGGCTGCTCTGCTGGCGGTGATTGCCGGCATTGTGGGGATCGTGGTTTGGATTTTGCCGTCTTGGCTGTTTGACAACGGACAGGTGCCTGAGATCCCCACGCTGGGCATGGTTTCGCGAAGTGGAGACGGATTCAATCCCGACCTCTGGGGCGAAAATCCGGCCGCTTGGTGGGGAGCTGTTATCATGCGGTTTATCCGCATGACTATCGTTGTGGCTTTCGCGGAGGAGTTGTTCTGGCGGGGATTCCTGTGGCGAATGCTGTCAGACCCCTACCGTGATTTTCATCAGGTGAAGTTTGCCCAGTGGCACTGGATGGCGTTGGCTGTCACGGTGCTCTGTTTTAGCTTTGCACACCTGCCTGCCGACCGGGCCGCCGCAGCTTTTTATGCGCTCCTCATGGCCGGGGTCTATTTGAAGACGAAGAGTGTGGGGGCCTGCGTGCTCGCCCATGCGGTATCGAATTTCATCCTCGGGCTCTACGTCATGCACACGCGGCAGTGGGGCTTCTGGTGATCAGGGGAAATTTCCTGTGAAATGTTCACTGGAGATTCCATCTGCCGGGGCTATTGGTTCCGCTTCAATTCGCAGCAACCCCCACGAATTACCTATGCCCCGCCGGAGATCTGGTCTTCACCCCCTTCACATATTGAGCGTCGCCGGTTTCCTCGCCGTCATTGGCGGAGGCTGGTGGTTCTTCGGCAGAAGCCGTAATGAGAACCTTTCCGGCAATCCGTTCTCTGCTGCGCAATACCGCGAAAACTACATCGGTATGCGCGGCAATAAGTATGTCGTCACCGGTTCCATTACCCGGCAGCTCAGTTTCGGTAGCGACAGCTCCCGGTTGTTCAGTATGGATGTCAAAGACTCTGGAGACTCTGTGGTGGTGCCGGTGCCGGTGCTCATCCCGGCAATGTTTAGTGGCGCCAACATCCAGGTAGGCCAGGAATTCCAAATGACCGTACTCGTGGACAAGGATGGTGTCCTCAAAGCTGAAGAAATCCGCAAATCCTGAACGCGCCCCCCATGAAGAAGCTCTCTTTAATTCTCCTGCCGCTCACCGCGGTGCTTGCCCAGGCTCAGGTCTTTGACGCCACAGATGGCGCTGGCGGCCAGCCCGGCGGTGCCGGCGGAAACACCACCATCGTCAACAACGCGGCCCCGCAATCCAAGCCGCGTTCCATACTTGGACAGGACGTTCCATTTGTCGACCCTGGTTCCGAGACTGCACAGTGGGACGGACACATGTGGAATGTCACCAACAACCGCCTGTTCCGTGCCCGGTTTGAAAAATACCTCGCCACTCCGGAAGATAACTCCGGCAAGGACAAAGAGTACCGCGATCTCCTGCTCAACGCACTCAAGGCCATGGCTCCCACCAACGCCGGCGGTCCCAACGTCGCAGAAACCATGCGCATTCTGGTAAAGGCGGCGGATTACCCCATTGATGCGCGGCTCTGTGACTCGATCGCGCAGGCCGTTTATGGTGTGGTGTTGCATCGCAAGAACGAGAAGCTGCTCACACGCATTAACAAAGAACTGGAGAGGGAACGCTACAATGTGGGCTGGAATTTTGAAGTGGCCGGGGCGGCGGCAAAGAGCCGCGCCAAGATGGAGGCGCCGCCCGCGACGGGCGGGAACACCACCGGCGGCGGTCAGCCTGCAGGGAATCAGCAGGGGCAACTGACGGCGGACATGAGCGAGTATACGCGAGTGGGGTCTTACATCAAAAGGGTCGTGGAAATCGATGCGACCAAAGTGGCTAATGCAGCCAAAATCACTGCCAGTGAACTGAAATCCAAAGTGGAGTTCCAGGCGCTGATTGTACAGCTCTTTCTCCAGCGGCGCTTCGAGCACACCATTCTCGCCTGCCGCCTTTACCGCAATCTCTACGAGGACGGCGACAGTGAGCTAAAACTTCGTGAAGGGTCCGATGTGGAGAAAATGTTCACCAAAACCACGGGGACAACGCCGACGGTATCGGCTCTCGACGCACTCAGCAGCGAATTCATCCGCGATGTGGATGAGGGCGTCGTGGCCTTTGAATACCTCGCCGAAAGCAATAAACTGGAAAGCGCAAGCAAACGGCTCAGCGAGGCCTTCATGATCGGCGAATACCTTCCAAGGATGCGCACGCTGGGGCGGGACAAGAAGGAGAAAGTGCTCGGTTTCGTGAGTGACTCGAATCAACTCCTCTCCGCCATCGAAGTGAAGGACTACACTCTCGCGGAGGAAATCGTGGAGCGGCTCCGGGTTTCCGCGAAGGATTTCGACTATTCCAAGCCCCGCGCCGCTATTGAGACGGCCCGTGCAGCCAGTGCCCTCCACATCCAAAACGCGAGGAGCGCGGCGATCAAAAAGGACGATAAGAAAGTCGCCGAGGAAATCCAGCAGGCTGCGCTGATCTGGCCCACGAACCCGGATCTCAAGTCATTCGCCACGCAGGTCGCCACCTACGGGGACATGCACAGCCGCATTCTTAATGATCTCGACACTCTGATCGCCCAGAAAAACTTCCGCGAGATCTTCCGCGAACAGACAAAGTTCTCGGGCGCTGTTCTGGGTAAACCCGAGTATGAGACAAAGCTCAAAGAGGTCCTGGAGAAAGTCGCCAGCGTCGAACGAGTGGTGATTACGGCTGACGAAATGGTCAAGGCGGGCGATAACTGTGGCGCCTGGGAGCGGCTCAAGGAGGCCTCTACTGATTTTCCTGACGATAACGAAGTGAACCGCAGGCTCGCCACTCTCAGCCAGAAGTGCTCGACTTTCATGAATGCCCTGAATGACGCCATGGCCGACGAGGAGAAGGGGCGGCTGGGCATTAGTCTCTCCGGTTACCTTCGCGCTGAAAAGCTGTATCCAGGCAGTCTTTTTGCGCGGCGCGGCATCGAAAGGCTTTCGCGGCGCATTTTGCCGGAATCTGCGGATACACCTCCGGATTCCGGAGCGGTTCCGGATGCCATATTCGCACCAGCGACGAATGACGGCACCCCGGCCGCCCCGGACAATTCCGTGCGCTGATGGCTTTCCCAACCGATGCCAATCCCCGCCTTTTGGCGTGGCAAATCCTTAGGCGCTGGTCACCCGAGGGCACCTATGCTGAAGACATGGTGGATTTCGCCGCCGAAAAGCACCGTCTTTCGGCGCCCAATCGCGGTCTCCTCAACGCCATCGTCATGGCGGTTCTGCGCCACCGCACGTTGCTGGATGCATGGATCGACTTTTTGAGAGACGGTGGAAGTCTTGAGGACGATGCCCGTGAGTGGCTGCGCACTGGCCTCGCGCAACTGCACATCATGGGGCTTGCCGACCACGCTGCGGTCAATGAGACGGTTTCCCTTGCCGGGCGCGCCCGCGGCCTGGTCAACGCCGTGCTCCGGCGCTCGCTGCGGGAAAAGGAGCGCATCTTCGACGTGCGCCGGGACGCTCCTGCGCACATCAGGCATTCGCTGCCGCTGTTTTTGGTGGAAGGCTGGCAGCGCCAGTTTGGTGCCGAGGCCGTGGAATTGCTAGGAGAATGGATGAACACTCCGGCCCCGGTGTTTGTTAGAATAAACCGGCTGAAGCCTGAGGCTAAGCAGATCATTCCGGCACTGACCGGTGCGGTATATTCCTCCATCGAAGGCTGGTATGAAGTCCCCTCACCACCGCGGCAGGAACTCGCGGATGGCCTTTGCTACGCACAGGACCCCTCTACAGGCATGGCTCCTGCACTGCTCGCGGCCGCACCCGGTCAGGCTGTGCTTGATGCCTGTGCTGCACCCGGAGGAAAGACTGCCATCCTTGCGCAGGACATGCAAAACAGCGGCATTCTCATTGCTTCCGACACTTCCGCGAAACGGCTGGAGCGCCTCCGTTCCAACATGGCGCGCATGGGAGCGACGGTCGTGGATCCCATGCTGATGGACTGGGAACGCAGTCCGGAGCCGCTGCCGTTCCGTCAGCGGTTCCGCAGCGGGTTCGACCGCATTCTTCTGGATGTCCCGTGCTCCAATACCGGCGTCCTCCGCCGGCGGGTGGATGCTCGCTGGCGGCTTCAGCCCTCGTTCTTTAGCAGCATCGCCAAAACCCAGCAGGCGCTCTTGCGGCGTATGCTGGAACTGCTCAAGCCCGGCGGCCGTCTCGTCTATTCCACCTGCAGCATTGAGCCGCAGGAGAACGATCTGCTGATCCGGGCGGTCCTGCACGAAATGCCCGGCTGGAGAATGCTGGAGGATCAGTGGATGCTGCCGCACCGCGACCGCACCGACGGCGCCTACGCCGCTCTTATCGAACGAAATCGCTTAGAGCAGCTCACTGAATAGCGACAGCCCGCACACGCATGAAGACGCGCTGCGGGCCTGTGGCCGATGGCAGCCGCCAAACGACCGTCTCCGTTCCATTGCCGTTGGTGGTTACTTCAGGCAAAGTGGCCACAGGCTGCCAGTCGCCGGATGTCAGACTATTACTGGTCTCAAAGACCCAGCGAACATCCCAGGCATGGCTGCGGCGAATGAACCGGAGTCCGGGCGGACTGCCGGAGGCGGGGACTCCGGTAGCCGCTTCCACGGCACCTGCATCGCGCGGGCTCGTCACGAAGGCATATTCGCCGAGGTTATTCAGCAAGTCGCCGTCATTATCGGCGGTCATGCCTTCGGAGGGGATTTCAGCCTGACTGAAAATACTGCGCTGCCAGCTGCCGAAGGAGGTGACCGGAGTGCCGCCGGGAAATGGACTGACCTGCCAGCTGGCTGGCAGTCCCTGATTACCGCCAGGATACACGAGTGAATACCCATCAGTATCGGGAGCCGTCGGCCAGTTGTCGCCAATGCCTGTGCCGTCTCCATAGATGAAGTCGGAAATAACAGCGCCCGTTTTGTCATTCAGGACGATGTGCTCACCACTGTCATCCAGCTCACCACCAAACTCACCCAGTACAGCAAAGCCGGTTCCATAACGCGATTCGAAGGCCGGGCGGTTCTCCACGATAAAGACACTTGCCCCTGCAGGCAGCCAGTTCTGAAGCCCCGGAACCGCCGTGAAATCCAGACCATTGGAAAAGTAAATGCCCGTCAGATCTACAGGGGACGTACCCGTGTTGGTCACGCGAATGAACTCGAAGTCATTGGAATTGGTCCAGCCGGCGAGGATTTCATCCGGCGAGGGCGGGGAGGGGTGGTAATGGACTTCGCTGATCTGAATGCTGGCCTGGCTGGCCTCGACAGCGCCTGGGAAGTAGTAAAGGCGCGTCGGAGCGCTCCAGCTGGAGCCATTGGGGACCGCTCCAGTGCCACCGCCTGCAGCGGTGGGCGGGTCTGAAGCCAGCAGCGGAATAAAGGTGCGGGCGAAGATTTGGGTCGGAGCGCTGATGGTGAGCGCTCCAGTGTATTCCTGCGCTCCAGCAGTTAGTTCCGGCGTCACAGCGGGACGGCCGCCTGGCGGGCCTGTCACAATAATTCGGGGCTGAAGAACGAAGTCGCTGCTGGTGGTATTGGATCCATTCATGCCCTGAATGGCTAGAATGTTCGTTCCCGGGTGGAGCAGTCCTGCGGAGACAGTAATATCAAAATCGCTGCCGCCAGGCAGGACAGCTTCGCGGGAAGTGGTCAGCACGCTGTTCCATACAAGGCTGTCCGGAGCGGGCACATTGTCGGAGAATGCGACCCGCGAGCCGTTGATCCAGGCCACAAAGCCGTCGTCATATCGGATGTTCAGCTTGATCGCATTTCCGGGACCGGTTGCCGTGGCGATGTCCCCGGCGGTCAAAGTGAAAGCCCAGCGCGCGATGCAGGAGCCATTCACTCCGCGCATGGTGTTCGTGTTATTGTTGGGGGCGACGGGAGTGGCAGTGGTGGACCAGCGGATGCCAATGTAGGGGAGGTAACTCACGGCGAGGTCATCATCGTATCCGATGCCATTGATAGTCCCGGCGGTGTTGGTGAACCAGCCGGAGTCATCGAAGTCATCGCTGTTGTTGCCGTTCGCATTGTAGTCCGTGCCGCGCCATTCCACCCCGGTAGCGCCGCCGGCGGCAGCGCCATTGGGGACGATCGCCCGCACGGAGCTGTTATCCGGCAGGAAGGTGGCAAGCGTCGCCGAGGCGCCCGGCGTGTAGAGCGCGACCGGTGCCGCCGCTGGGCGCCGCGGGTCAGTGCCGTCGGTGGTGTAGTAGATTTTGGTGCCTGGCACGGACAGACTCGGGGAAGAAATCGTTACAGAGCTGCCCGGTGGGACTGGGCCGGGAGCCGGATTGGCTGAGGCTGGCCGGGTGAACTGTCCGTCCACAAAATCGAAGCGTCCGTTGGCCAGTACCGCACCGGCTTTGCCCCACCAATTTTTGAGCCATTGCGTCTCTCCGCGGAAGGTGCCGTTCGTGCCTTGGGTGGCCGCAGAGGCACCACGGTATGGGGCTGATGCGCCCCATTTCTGACTATTGCGCTTCGCCGGAGTGTTGGCTCCATCGCCGGGGTCCAGCGTCTCCGTCCACTCATCAATAATGGCATGGACATTGGCGGTACTCAGCACGGTTCGGCGCAGTTCTTCGTATCGGTCAATGGTGGCCTGCCAGTAGTTCGGATCCTGGAACATGCGCTCGAAGTAGTTTGGCGAGAAAATAGCCGCACTGTGAAAATAGTCAGTACCGAGGTCTCCATTGTCTCCGCGCCAGGTGACCGGATTTAAATCACGGCCGTCAGTCGAACCCATGGCACGGTCAAAGTCGAAGACCGGACCCATGGCCAGTTTGCCGAAGCGTGATTTATGCCAGTAACCTGACAGGCGGAATGCGTCGGCGCTCTTGGGGAGAATGCTCAGCCACCAGTGATCAATGGCCGCGGGAACGTCGAGATGGGCCGCATAGCCGAGCGTGGGGCTCATGAAGCTCGGGCTGGTCAGCGCGCTGTACATGCTGTTCAGGGCTCCGGTGAGGTAGGTTTTTTGGACATTGGTCGCCACCTGCACATGGGAAGGGTAGGAGGTCCACTCTTTTGGCTGCACGAGGGCGAAGGTCCGCCCCGCTCCACCGATACCGGCATCACCGGCATCCAGCCGGTCAATTTTGAAGATGTAGCCGCCCTCCACATTTGGAGCAGTGTTGTCAGTTAGCTCCAGCTTCTCAATATCCAGCCGGTTGGCGCCGCGGGAGATTTTATCCTGAAATGAGAAGACTCCGTAATAGTCGGCGGCGGTGGGAGTTCCATTCACGACGCCATAAGCGGGAATGCCGCCTGCAGCAGATACATCATTGCTTACACTCATGAAAACTTCCACATGGCGTGTCTGCGGCGCCCAGCGTCCGGCTTCACGGCTCAGGCGGTAAGCCAGGTCATTGTGCATGAGCGAGCGGTCGAACTGGAAATGCGCATTAAGGACGAAGTCGTCATTCGAGGCAAAGCCGAGCGGCGCGGCGTCGCCGCCTTTACCGAACTCATCATTGGTCTGCAGCGTCATGGAGTATTTCGCTGCTCCGAAGGTGCTGGAGCCGCGGCGCTCAAAGTATCCCGGAGTTACCATATCCGGCGCATTCGTTAAGCGCGTGACCATGCTGATGTTCGGCGCTGTGCCCTCAGGTTTGGGCTCAAAAACAAACCATACGTTCTCTTTGGTGTCTTCTGGCGTCCCGGCTCCGGCGGCAGTAGCGTTCGGATGCCCCGATCCAAAGCCGTGGAGAACCATCACCGGAATATTTGAGGTGAAACTCTGTGCGGCCGCATCCAGCATTAAATAAGACGCACTCACCGGCATGCCGTCAGGGCGCCCGGCTTCAAAGCTTCGCGCCCTAAGCCGCAAACTGTGATCGACAGTGATGGGGGTGCTGTGCACCGGAGAGGGAATGCGCCGGATGGTATGCGTGCCGATGCCGCCGCTGAGGCTGATGGCGGCACCACCGGGAGTGGCGGATACAGAAATGTTATTCAGCCCGGTGGGATAGGCGATGTTGTTGAGGACATAGTAAGTGACGCCGGCCGTCAGCCCGGTGGGCAGTGTCCCCGTTGTGGTGAACTGCACTGCATCGCGGTCATAAAAGGGATGGGAGTTGATGATAATGCTGGTGGCGCTCACGCTGATGATCTGCGCTGCGTATCGGCGAACGTGCAGGCTGGCCCCTGTCGAGGAGACATCCAGCACCGTGCCGCCTGGATCCTCGGAAAGCTGGAAGGTGTTCGCTGTCGCCCCGACGACGAAGTAGGTTATCCCGGTGCCGGAACCGGCCGGGTAGCTGTTGCCGGAGCTGTAGATCTGCACCGGATCGCCGTTCTTCAGTCCGTGGGCAGCCGCAGTCCAGACATCGGTCGTGCTGTTCACCGCGACAGAGGGAGCCACGCCGGCGACATCAATAGGCATGGCCCTGTTGAGTGTATAACGGATGGTGGAGGTGCCGGAGGGGGTGCTCAGGGCCACCGGGAAATTCGTTCCCTGATTGAAGGTCTTGCTGGGCACCGAGAACTGCACCGTTTCCGCCGGTGAATTCCCAATGTCATTCAAGGCTCCCGGCGTGGGCACCGTGAAGAATCCGGAGGCTGCCCCACTCACGGGAGTGAGCAGCCCGTAGGAAACATCGGCGGACTGCACCGGATAGGACGGTGCCCACTCAGTCAGGACCGGTGCTCCTCCCGGGCTGTTCAGCGCCAGATACTCGCCCCCGGAGGCGAGACCGAAATTGGTATGCAGGTTCTGCCCGGCTACGGCTCTGTCCTTGCCGCTGGCGAAGACGACCAGATACCCGCCCGGCGGAATGATCACACCAGAGGGAAACGTCCAGCGCTGCGGCAGACCTGTATCATCCGTCAGATGGTAGCCCCCCATATCGACTGCGACAGCGTCGGGATTATGGATCTCGATCCAGTCCTGCCGGGTCGCATCCTCGTCGAATATGCCCGTGCTATTGTTGGTCTGGAATTCCGTGATCAGCGGAGTTGCAGAGACCGGGGCCGCAGTCAGGAGAATGCCGGGGAGGCACAGCAAAAGGGGGGATGGGTGCTTCATTTGTTGTCAGAATACCTGGGACAGCAACTTTTCGTCAATCCATGGATTACTCATTTTCCTCATGCCCTCTGTTCATCCCGCGGCCTTGCCGATAGCGGGAAAGCCCCTATGCTCCCTGCCCATTCGTCAATCCCCACTCATGCTTCAGTTCACACTTCTGCGCTTTCCTGTCGCCATCCAGCCCTCTTTTTGGATCACCTCTGTGCTCATGGGCTACGGGCTGGTTCAGGGCCCTAGCGGACACGTTATGTATCTCGTCCTCTGGATCATCATCCTGTTTCTTTCCATCCTTTGGCATGAACTGGGGCACGCCATCGCCTTCCGGAAATTCGGCATCGAATCCGAGATCGTCCTTTACGCTTTCGGCGGTCTTGCCATCCCCCAGGGTGCCCGGCGGCTTACCCGCGGACAGGACATCACGGTCAGTGCCGCAGGCCCCGCCTTCCAGCTGGCCATCGGCGTTCCTCTCTGGTGGCTGGGGAAGGAAGGCCACCTTGCCGCCTTTGTTGCCGAGCGGCCATTTGCGGCGCTGGCATTGAACCAGATCATCTTTGTGAACCTGGTGTGGGCCATTGTGAATTTGTTCCCCGTCTTTCCGCTCGACGGAGGCCGCATCAGCTTTGCGCTCTTTGGTCCCCGGCGCGTGCAACCCGCACTGATTCTCAGCATGATCACAGCGGCCGGCATGGCCATGGCCTGTCTTGTGTATTTCCGCATGCCCTTTGCCGGCATCTTCTTCGGCCTCATGGCCTGGAATAACTGGCAGCGCTACAACAGCAGGGACGAACTCCCATGGTAGGGCGCTCCCGTTTCCTTAGCGAAAGCGAAGTGCTGGCTCCGTTTCCATGATCACCGGGCAGTGATCGCTGCCCAGCACGTCCTGACGAATCGTGCAGGACTGGACTCCGCCGATGGCCGAAGCAGACACACACCAGTAGTCAATCCGCCAGCCGACATTCCGCTCGCGGGCCCCGGCCCGGTAGCTCCACCATGAGTATTGCTGCGGCCGCGGATCGAAGTGCCGGAACGCATCCACGAAGCCAGCCTCCACAATGCGGTCGAATCCAGCCCGCTCCGCATCACTGAATCCCGGGCTGTTCCGGTTTGAATCCGGGCGCGCGATATCGATCTCCTTGTGCGCCACATTCAAGTCTCCGGCAAAGAGCACCGGCTTGTGCTGCTCCAACTTCCTCACGAACGCGAGAAAGTCCGCATCCCAGCGCTGCCGGTAGGGCAGGCGGGCGAGTTCCGCCTGCGCATTCGGCGTGTAAACACAAACGACATAGCACTCTGCAAACTCCGCGGTCACCACACGGCCTTCGTTGTCATGCTCAGCAATGCCGATGCCATGCTGCACGCTCAGCGGCTTGACCTTCGTGAGGATTCCGGTGCCGCTGTAGCCAGGCTTTTGGGCGCGGTTCCAGAGCAGCTCGTAGCCCTGCAGCCAGCCCCAGTCGAGGGACGCCGGATCCACTTTGGTTTCCTGCAGCAGCACTATGTCGGGCTGCTCCGCCAGAATGAATTCCGGGAAGCCTTTTCCGAAGACCGAGCGCAGACCGTTGACGTTCCATGTAATAAGTTTCATGCCCGCGTTTTGGAGCCAGGTGCCGCCGGGTGCAAGGCGGCGTTGCATCTTGTCAGCCGCCGTCATCCGGGTATTCTCGCCCGCCATGGAACCCATCCCGCGCGGACTTTCTCTGGCGGCACAGACCTGCGCTGTGCTTCGCCAGCTCATCGTTAGTGGCGGGTTTGAGCGCACGCTTCCCGGCGAAATGGAACTGGTGCGCCGGCTCAAGGTCAGCCGTGTCACGCTGCGCACCGCGCTGGCGCAGCTGGAACGTGAAGGGCTGCTGCGGGGCAGCAAAGGCCGCCGGCGCGAGATCACGGTGTCCGCACCTGGACGGGTGAAGCCGCGTGCCTGCCCGTCCCGGGTTATTATTCTCAGTCCAGTCTCCCTGACTGGTCTCATCTCCTCCAAGCTGCTTTGGATGGACGAATTGCGGGACATTCTTTCTGCGCAGGGAGTGGCACTCGATTTTGTGGTGAGCACTGCGGCATTTCTGCAGCGGCCCGGCCGGGTTTTGCACAGTCTGCGGGCTCAGTATCCGGACACCGTGTGGCTGCTGCTTCGTTCTACGGCGCATATGCAGCGCTGGTTTTTTGAGCAGCGTGTCCCGGTCGTCGTCGCCGGCTCATTGTTTGAAGGCATCGAACTGCCCGGGGTGGACAGCGACTACTTCGCCGGCTGCCGTCATGCCGCCGGCCGCCTCATTGCCCGGGGATGCCGCCGGCTGGGGCTTTTGACTCCGCAGCCCATGCTCGCAGGGGATCGTGAAAGCGAGGCCGGGTTTCGGGAAGGCGCTGGCGATATTCCCGTCGCAGTCGCCAGGCACGATGGCACACCGGATGGGCTGTGCCGTGTGCTGGATGAATTGATGAAGTCCCAGCCGCCGCACGGGCTTCTCGTTTTCCATGCCACCCACGCAGCCACCGCGCTGACGAGGCTCATCAGCACGGGATGGCGGCTGCCCCGGGACCTTAAACTACTCTCCCGGGACGACGATCCCTTTCTTCATCATCTCAGCCCGCGGCCTGCCCGCTACACGGTGGCGCCACAGCCATTTGCCCGGCAGTTGGCAAAGTTCGTGCGTTCCTTTCTCGACGCCAGTCTTCCGCCCGCCGAAGCCTGCCGGCTGCTTCCTGAATTCACCGCCGGGGAAACGCTTTAGCCGAAGCCCCACGGGCGCATCAGTCCTTGTCTGCCGATTCGATAATGAGCTATCGCGCCGCTTCGGGCAGCGTGTTCCAAAGATCCGGGGCCGGCCAGGTTATGGCTAGAACAAGCAAACGGCCTGCGCGGTCGGGACACTTGTCTTTGAGGGGGCCAGCAATGCCTTCGCTGTCGATGTCTGGCAGGCCGCGGAGGATCACCTCCGCACGGTAGCGTTCGTTGATGTTGGGGATGGTCGAGAGGAAATCCGGCAGCGCTTCGTGCACCCCGGTTTTGTAATCGCAGCTAATGTCCCGCTGCTGTGGTATGTCTGGAAGTAGTTGTAAGACTCCTGCTTCAGCAGGCGGCGGGCCGCCTCGAACTGGCGGAAGAAGACGGGAATAGCCGGCCACGCCGGCGTTGGGTAACGGGCCACTCCAGGAGCTTCCATGAGGCAGCAGGTCTGCTCCAGCTGCGAGAGGATATCCTTTTCCAGCCACGAGTTGGTGCCGGTGTCATCGAAACAGGCCGCATACGCGGCGATGGCGGCCTCGCGGTTGCCGCTGCGTGCATGCAGATCACCCACCCGGGGACGGTGCTGCACTTTCTGATAGGGATCGGTGGTGGTGGCAAGGAGTTTTTCCGCGGTGGCGAGCGCTGCGGAGTCGAGGCCTTTGGTGAGTTGAAACTCGATGAGGTCCTCCTGGAGCGCGATGTCGTCGGGCGATGCGTCCACCAGTTGCTGCCGGACCTTCAGTGCTTCGTCCGGCTTTTCACTGCGGGCGAGGAGGCGGCCTTTGAGCTGAAGCAGCGTCGTGCGAATGGCCGTGGCCGGCGGAAGCGCGAGGCCTTTCTCAATGGATGCGAGGGCGGCGGTGTAGCCGAGCGTGCGGGACTCGGCGAGGGCTTTGAGATGCCATGCCGTGGCGTTATCCGGAATCAGCTGGAGCGCTTCCTCGAAGACTCCCACGGCGCGCGGGTGATCGTTTTGCCGGGAGTAAAACAGCGCCAAGATCATGCGCCCGGCGGCGGCGTTAGGGGCGGCTGTCCCTTTGACCAGCCAGGCCTCCTGGTCCTCCTGCGTACCGCTGTCCAGCCATGCATCGTAAAACCGGTCGAAAACTACGCCCGGTGCGGGCCGCTTCACGAGCGCGTCGCAATACTTGCGCGCTTTGTCATTGGGCTCATGGCAGCGGTGGCAGAGAGGAGATCGGTGAAGAGTGCAGCCAAGACAGGGAGCAGCCGCAGTTTCATGAAGATTGGATAGCCAATTCACGGCAAAGGGTAAGACACCCCCCCGGACTTGCGGCGGTGACAGGGCGCCGCCCCCGGTGCCTGGGAGCGCGTGGTGTAAGACACCCCCCCGGACTTGCGGCGGTGACAGGGCTGATGATTCCTGTTTGCTGAGACCACTTATGAATCGCCGCCAATTTCTCGCCACCACTGTGACTGCCGCCGCCTCCACCTGTTCCTCGGCCGCCGAATCCTCTGCCGGTGCCTGTTATGAACTCCGCGTTTACTATGCCGCAGAGGGTAAACTCGATGCCCTCCACTCCCGCTTTCGTGATCACACCTGCGCGCTCTTCTCCAAACATGGTATGACAAACATCGGCTACTGGACGCCGCTGGAGAACCCGGAGCGCAAGCTCTACTACATCCTGCGCCATGCGAGCCGGGACGCCGCGAAGGCTTCGTGGAAGGCTTTCATCAGTGATCCGGACTGGAAGAAGGCTGCGGCGGCTTCCGAGAAGGAAGGGAAGCTGGTCGCAAAAATCGAGTCCACTTTCCTAACGGCTATGGATTACTCGCCGGAAGTGAAACCCGCGAAGCACGCTCCTGCTCAAGTGTTCAATCTTCGTATCTACACCACCACTCCCGGAAATCTCCCGCGGCTTCACGCGCGGTTCCGTAATCACACCATGAAGCTGTTCTCCAAGCACGGCATCAGTCACTTCGGCTATTGGTCGATGGATGCCGGGCAGCCTGGCGCGGACAACACGCTGCTCTATTTCATCAGCCATCCTTCTGCGGCGGCGTGCGATGAATCTTTCAAAAACTTCCGCGCCGATCCGGACTGGACCAAAGTGCGCGCCGCCTCCGAAAAGGAAGCGGGTGGCTCGCTCACGGTGCCGGATGGAGTGCAGTCCATCCTCATGGCCCCGACCGACTACTCCCCGGCGAGCTGAGCGGCTGCCGTTCAAGGTTCTCCAAAAGCCAAACACGGCAACGCGATGAGCGATGGCCGTGTTTGGCGTTATTGGTCGGTGCAGATTCGGTCAAGCGCGCCGGCGGCGGGTGAAGAAGGTGCCGGCAGCCAGTGCCAGCACTGCGGCCGAGCCGGGGTCGGGCACCGGGGCAGGGGGCGGCTGATTCACGTTTTTCACGACGACACCGAGGCGGAGATTCTCATAGCCACCACCCTTCACAGGGACAGTTTTCGAAAGAAAAGCTGAAACTGCGCCCCGGCTGCTGGAAGCTGCTGGCGACACCGGGGCGCACGGCATTCACAGCGTTGAAGGAAACGCGATTGGAGAGTGCCTGGCCCCACTCGCTGTTGGAGGCGCGGGGCTTGGCCTCGGCCACAGTAGTGCCCCGGCGACGAGGGGGTATTCTCCTTGATGAACTCAGACGCGGCCTCCGCAGTGGTCCCCGTGGTGCAGAAAGCCGCTGCCGTGCGCGCAGCCAGCTTGAAAAGGGTGTTGGTTAAGCGATTTTTCATGGTCGGTGGTCACCTGTTTTCAAAACTTGCCCCGTAGCTCCTGTATTCAATAAAAAAACTTCCCTTTGGCTTCATTCCATTCTGAAGTTGTCTTGACCAGTGCGCCCGGACCGGCTTGGTGGCGGGCCTGCCCCTATTTTCCCCGACATCACCTGCCATTATGCCTGCCCGCGTTGCGAAATCCCAACTGTCTCACCTGAATGCCGCCGGGGAGGCGCGCATGGTGGATGTTTCCAGCAAGGAACCTCTGGTGCGCACAGCTGTCGCTGCCGGATGCATCACTCTGCGGCCCGCTACGCTGAAATTGATCCGCTCGGGTGAGACCCCCAAAGGCGACGTGCTCGCTGTGGCGCGCATTGCAGGGATTCAGGCGGCCAAGGAAACTTCACGGCTCATTCCACTGTGTCACCCACTGCCGCTTTCGGCGGTGGATGTCGCCTTCGACTTTACCCGGTCGGGCATCGCCATCCGGGCCACGGTGCGAACGACGGCCCGCACGGGAGTGGAAATGGAGGCGCTGACCGCCGTGTCGGTCGCGGCCCTCACGCTCTACGATATGTGCAAGGCGGTGGACACGCAGATGGTCATCGGCCCCATCCAGCTGGAATCCAAGACGAAAACCCCGCCCCCGCAGCGCAACTGAGCCCACCTCCATGCTCAAAGTTTACACCTATCAGGGCTGCTCCACCTGCCGCAATGCCGTGAAATGGCTGTGGGCGCGCGGTATTGATTTCACGGAGCTGCCCATCCGGGAAACCCCGCCCGCGTTGCCGGAACTCAAGGCCATGCTCGCCGCAAAGCAGGGCGTGCTGCGCGAATTGTGCAATACCTCCGGCACCGACTACCGCGCCCTCGGACTCAAAGACAAGCTCCCGTCCCTGACGCCAGACGCAGCCCTGGCGCTGCTCGCGGAGAATGGCAATCTGGTGAAGCGCCCCTTCTCCATCGACCCGACTGGCGGCGTGTTCCTTACCGGATTCAAGGAAACAGAGTGGGCGGCGGCACTGGCGTGAGCCCTCCGCCATGAATGCGGGATTGCCCCCGCGGTCCGGTTTCCCTCACAGTGCGGCATGAAGACCACCTTTGCCGCGCTGGCCCTGCTGACTGTCCTGCCATTCGCGCCCCCGGCCCGGGGCGAAGCCGTCAAGGACCGCGAGGGAGCCATACGGGACGACAAGGCCGCCATGGAGAAAGACGCCCGCTGGCTTTACAACGACATCGACGCCGCCTTTGCTGCTGCGGAGAAATCCGGCAAGCCCCTCCTCGTCGTGCTCCGCTGCGTCCCCTGCATCGCCTGTTCCGGCATCGACTCCCAGGTCCTCCTGCAGGAAAAAGACCTCGACGCCCTCCTCGACCAGTTCGTCTGCCTTCGGCTCATCAACGCCAACGCCCTCGACCTCGCCCGCTTCCAGTTCGACTATGACCTCTCCTTCTCGGTCATGATGTTCCATGCCGACGGCACCGTGCTCGGCCGCTACGGCTCGTGGGCGCACCAAAAAGACGCCCAGGACAAAGCCACCGCCGGACTCCAGGCCGCCCTGCGCGGCGCCCTCCGGCTCCACACCGCGATCCCTGGCATCCGCGCCAATCTCACCGGCAAGCAGGGCGCGCCCATGCCCTTTCAGTCGCCCGTGGAAATCCCCGGCCTCGCCGGCAAATACACCCGCAACCTCGACTGGGAAGGCAAGGTCGTGCAGAGCTGCGTCCACTGCCACATGATCGGCGACGCCCTGCGCAACACCCTCCGCGACAAAGGCCAGCCGATCCCCGACGACCTCATCTTCCCCCAGCCGCCGCCGGAAACCGTAGGCCTCGGCCTGGAAGAGCGCGCCGCCCTCACTATCGCCAGCGTCACGCCCGACACCGCCGCCGCCCGTGCCGGATTCCGCTCCGGCGACACCCTCCTCAGCCTCGACGGCCAGCCCCTCATTTCCATCGCCGACGTCAGTTGGGCCCTCCACCGCGCCCCCGCAGCAGGGAAGTTGCTCGCCACCGTGCGCCGGGAAGGCAAACAGCAAACGATGACCCTCGTCCTCACCGAAGGCTGGCGTCGGCAGGCCGATATCACCCGCCGCGTCGGCACCTGGGGCATGCGCGCCATGGCCACCGGCGGACTGCTTCTGGAATCCCTCCCCGAAGCCGACCGCGCCGCCCTTTCGCTGCCCGCCACCACCCTTGCCCTCCGCACCAAACACGTCGGCCAATACGGCAAACACGCCGCCGCCAAAAACGCCGGCTGGAAAGAGGGCGACATCCTCGTGGAACTCGACGGCCGCCACGAACCACTCACCGAAGGCCAGCTCATCGGCCACATCCTCCGCCAGCATCCCCCCGGCACGAAGCTGAAGGCCACCGTCCTCCGCAACGGCACCCGCATTCCCCTCATCCTGCCCGTGCAGTGACGAAATCGCCCGCTCTGACCGAGGAAGATAAAGGGTTTTTAGTCCAGGCACCCTCCGGAGAGCCGGAAGGGCGCTGTGAAAATCCACAACGACTTTCCGGACACGGGGGAAGCCACCGTGAAAACCCACAGGCACCTTCCGGCCGGTCGGGAAGCCATTCGGAAAATGTCGATTGCCTTCCCTGGCGGTCAGAAACCGGTTCGGATGTTCCCGAATCGCTTTCCGGGGACACGAAACCTTTCGGGAGCGACGATTTTCAGCCCACCCAGGAGAAGGTCTCCTCGATGACGGTGTCCGGGTGGAGGCTGCGGCCGACGGGGCAACCGCGGGCGGCGGCTTCGAGGAAAGCGCGTTCCGGGTGGTCGGCGGGCAGAGGAATCGTGATGGCGACTTCCAGTTTCGCAATGCGCCGGGGGGGCTCGGCGGTCATGTGCTTGCGGGAGATGGCGGTCATGCCGGGAAGTTCCAGGCCCTTGCGGCGGCCGGCGATGGCCATGGTGGTGAGCACGCAGGTGGCGAGGGCGGTGCCGACGAGATCGGTGGGGGAAAAACGCTCGCCTTTGCCGGTGTTGTCCACGGGGGCGTCGGTTTCGATGGCGGACTGGCTGGGACCGTGCACGGCGGAACAGCGGAGGTCGCCTTCATAGCAGATAGTGGCTTCGACCATAAAAAGTGAGTGTAATGTCCTGCGGGGCAGGGCGGGTTACATGGTTTGGTAGTTCACCGGCTCTTCGGTGACGACGATGTCGTGGGCGTGGCTTTCGCGCAGGCCGCCGGCGGTAATGCGGACGAAGCTGGCGCGCTCGCGGAGATCCAGTAGGGTGCGGGCACCAAGGTAGCCCATGCCGCTGCGGAGGCCTCCGGTGAGCTGGAAGACTACTTCGCGCAGCGGTCCCTTGTAGGGCACGCGGCCTTCCACGCCTTCCGCTACAAGCTTGCCGCTGGCGTTCTGGCCGTAGCGGTCGCTGCTGCCCTGACGCATGGCCTTCAGCGATCCCATGCCGCGGTATTCCTTGAAGGTCCGGCCCTGGTAATTGACCATGCTGCCGGGACTCTCGGAAGTGCCGGCGAGGATGCTGCCGAGCATGACGCAGTCGGCACCGGCGGCGAGGGCCTTCACGATGTCGCCGGAGTAGCGGATGCCGCCGTCGGCGATGACGGCCACGCCCTTTTCGCGGGCGTAGGAGGCGACTTGCTGGATGGCGGTGAACTGAGGCACGCCCACGCCGCTAATGACGCGGGTGGTGCAAATGCTGCCGGGCCCGACGCCCACTTTCACCGCGCTGGCTCCGGCGGTGATGAGGTCCTTCGCACCCTGGGCTGTAACCACATTCCCCGCGACCACCGGCACGTCCGGGAAGCGGTTGCGGAGGGTTTCCACGACGTGAATGACGCGCGAGGTGTGCCCGGTGGCGGCGTCGATAAACATGGCGTCCACTCCGGCTTCCACGAGAGCCGCGGCGCGCTCGCCGCAGTCTTCGCCCACGCCCACCGCGCCCGCACAGCGCAGGCGGCCCTTGGCGTCCTTCGCGGCATTGGTGAACTGCGCGCGCTTCTTGATGTCCTGCGTCGTGATCATGCCGGTGAGCTTTCCGGCGGCATCCACGAGGGGGAGTTTTTCAATGCGGTGCTTGTAGAGAATCTCTCGTGCCTGCTCCAGCGTCGTCGTATTCGGCGCAGTGATGAGGCGCTCGCGCGGGGTCATGACGGAACTGACGGGCGCGGCGGGATTTTCCACATGCCAGACGTCGCGGCTCGTGACCATGCCGACGAGGTTGCCCGTGCTGTCCACCACCGGGAAGCCGGCGACGCCGCGCTGGTCCATGATGCGGAGGAGGTCGCCGAGACTGATGTCGGGGGTGACGGTGAAGGGGTTGTCGATGACGGTGTTTTCCGAGCGCTTCACCCGGGCGACATGCTCGGCCTGCCGGGGAATGGCGAGGTTCCGGTGAATGACGCCGAGACCACCCTCACGGGCGAGCGCGATGGCCAGTTCCGCCTCGGTGACAGTATCCATGGCGCTGGAAATCACCGGGATATTCAAGGACAGCGCCGGAGCCAACCGGGTGCTGATATCTGCCTCGCTGGGCAGGATGGCGCTGAGTTGCGGGACGAGCAGAACGTCGTCAAAGCTCAAACCTAAGGATATAGAGTCGGACATAAATTTAGAGAGCGCGGATGGCTCTATATCCCTCGCGGGCTAAACGCAGCCGGGGCAGGGTGTCAAACGGGGAAAGTCCCGGGCGCTTCTGCTTTGGCCGTCAGGGGCAGGGGGATCGTTTGCCGGATAAGGTCCGCGATCTGCTGAAGTTGCGACAGGTGGGTGCCACAGCCAAAGCGCCAGGCCCGGTCGGCGGCGAGGACTTCGCCGCACCACACCCGTCGATTGTTGATCTGGAGGTCTGTCGGAACCGGGCGCACCGCACACATTTCACCCGCAGGCACGCTCCAGAGGCACTTGCGGGAATTCCGTAATTCACATCCTGACTCACTGATAATCAATCGCTCGCGTCCAAACCGAACCCGCAGTGATTTGATCAGGAGGAACAGCCCAACCGGAAGCAGCACCAGGGGGATCATGTACAGCAGCCAGAACGCGCCCGTGGAACTAAGCCCGTGTGCCGTGAGCACGCCTGCCACGGTGCAGAACACGCCCATGGCCCACAGATGCACGGACGGGCCAGGCGGGAAGTCGATGACGGTGCCGTCCGGTGTTTCCTGAATGGCCAGCGGCTGCCGCGAATGGAACGACTTCCGGGGCGCACGGGCTTCCGGCGCATCTGCCTGCGGGATGCCGGTAACGCGGGCGATTTCATCCACCAGCCAAGCTTTTTCCAGCATGCTCAGTTGCGTGCCAAACCGTAGCCGCCGCGCACCGGCGGAAATCTGGATGCCGTAGCGCGGCTCGTAATTCTGTTGATACCACGAACGTAGCCCAATGGATTCCACCTCGCCGCGCGGGATGACTTTTCGCGACTGCAGAAACCAGTCCCGGCGCACCAGTTCTGCGCGGCTTTCCGTAATCGTGAGCCGGGTTTCGGAGTCAAATTCCCGGACAAATCCGCCCGTGATGGCCACAGCCAGCAGCGCGATGCCGGCCGTCGCCAGCCACGATTGAAACCCCAGAGCCGCCACCAGCACCCCCAGGCCCAGCAGCGTCAAAATGCCGGCGAGCACGCCGGTTTGCGCGCGTCCTGCTGGTTTTCGCGGGATGTGGCACTCGAAAGCGCTCTTATCAGCCCGTAACACCCGAATCCGGCAGCCAGCCGGAACCGCCGCTATCGCTGCGGGAATTTCCTCCGGCATGGCCGCCAGCACGCGCAGATGCGCCCGTGACAGTGGCGTGCCGCAGTGCGGACAGCAAATCACCAACTCGCCACCACGCAGCCCACGCGAAACTTCCGGACAAAATCCGCTACCACAGTCCGGACACGCCACAGGATCCACGTTTTCGACGATACGGATCGAGTCGCGGTCGGAGATTGGTGAATCAGGGGCGTGCATAGAAGAGGAGGATCAAACTCCCGGGATCGGCTCCAGTCGCCGGAAAGTCACCGGCTGTCAAGGTATTGTATTTTGCATGACATATATTGTGTGTAGTTACGGAATCCACGGCAGGCCCCCCATCCCCGAAGAAATTCTGAGCCGCAGCTGCCCTGCGATCCAGGCGACAGCTAAAACTCGATGCCCGAACGGCGATATACTTAACCGCTCTACCCAGCGCGGTGGCTGGATCGCTGGTGAGAGATTGGCGTCCGTGCTGGCGACGGTTGCGCTGCGATCACGCGCCCGGTAGGCGGATGTCGGCGAGGATCTTTTCCAACTCCCGTCCGTAGGCCACGTAGCTGTCGAACTGCTGCTGCGCCTTGGCGGCCGGATCCATGGTGCTGGACGCGCCGGTATTGTGAAAGACTACGGCCGTGTGCGGCTCGATACTCACGAAGCCGCCGTAGCCGCTGGCCAGCAAATCCGTGAGAATGCGCGCCACCTGGCCGGATCCCTGGCCGGGCAGCGAGTAGTCGCAGTCCCTGGTCGTCGGATTGTAGCGCCCATCCTTGATGTGGATGTGGGAAATGGCCGGCTTCACCGCCTGATAGAAAGCCCACGGGTCCTGCATGTGCGGCGGGTTGTCGCGGTCGAGATTGAACACCGGATTGCAGGTATCGAACACCCAGCGGAGGCCCGGGACATTCTCCAGCGTCTCGATCGCACGGCTGATGCTCATGCCGCCGTAGTTCATGCAGTTTTCGTGCACCATGGTGATGCCGGCGTCGTCGCAGCGGGCCTTGATTTCCCGCAGGCGGCGGAAGCGCTCCGGCGCGTGCTGGTCCGGCAAATCCCGGCCGTCGCTGTCCTTCAGCACGGCATAACTCATCACGCGGATGAGCTTTGTGCCGAGCCGCTGCATGCGCGGAATGGCCCGCTGCACGCGTTCGAGCGTGATGCTGAAGTCATCGGTGATCTGGCTGGCCCAGTTGCCAATGGTGCTGCCGAATCCGCAAATGGACACGCCTTCCTGCTCCAGCGTGGCCACGAGCTGCTCAAAGGCCGCGTCCGGAATGTCGTGCACATTGCCGCTGGGGAATCCCGGCACCTCCACATTCCGCATCTCAATGTGCCGCCAGCTGAGCGCTTTAGTGGCTTTGATTTGTGCTTCCAGGGAGTTACCTGCTTCGTCGCCAATGCCAGTGAGTGTGACCATGAATGTAAATCGCGGTGAGAGTTGATGAAGGCCGCACCAGTGACGCTCCGGCTGCTGATGTCGAAGGAAAAATTCCCCCTGGCATCCGCGGCGGCCGCCCCGTTCTTCGGGCATGAACTCCCGTCTGCTGCCCGCCCTGACCCTCGCCGCCTGCACCGCTGCCGCCCAGGTTGCGCCCCCCGCCCCGGCTGGTTCCGCGCTGTCCCGGCTGGTCGCCTCCGCCCGCGAGGAAGCCCTCGGTCCCGTGCCCTCAGCGGCGCCGGTGCCAGGTCCGGCTTGGCTGCATGCCGGGCCCATGGTCGGCGATGTGACCCCGCAGTCGGCGAAACTCTGGCTCAAGACCTCCAATGCCGCCGCCACTGGCATCCGGGTTTCCCTCCGCGAAGACCTCAGCGACGCCCGCACAGTCAACGGCCCCGCCACCGTGGAAGCCGCCGACTTCACCGCCACCATCACCCTCGACGGCCTCGCGCCCGGCACCCGCTATTACTACACCCCGCTGATCGACGGCCGCGAAGCCCTCGTCCGCCCCCTGCCCTCGTTTGTCACGCCCCTGGCTGAAGGCTCCGCTGGCAAGCACCGTATCGCCCTCGGGTCCTGTGTTGGCCGCCGTGGCCACCATGCTGCCGCTGCCTTTGGGGAAATGGCCGCGCGCCGCCACTGCGATGTCCTCCTCATGCTCGGCGACAACCACTACGCCGACACCACCGACCCCGCCAAGCTCCGCGATTACTATCACATGCAGCGCACCGTGGACGGCTTTGCCAGCGTCATCCGTCACACCCCCACCTACGCCATTTGGGACGACCACGACTACGGCCCCAACAATTCCGACGGCACCGAAGACGGCAAGGCCACCAGCCTACGCGTATTCTCCCAGTGGTGGGCCAATCCCGCCGCCGGCGAACCCGAAAACCCCGGCTGCTACTACCGCTTCGTCCGCGGTGACCTCGAGTTCTTCATGCTCGACGACCGCTACTACCGCACGCCCAACAAGGCCAAAGATGACGGCCACAAGACCATGCTCGGCACCCGCCAGCTCCAGTGGCTCAAAGACGGCCTCAGCGCCTCCACGGCAAAGTTCAAGATCATCGCCGCCGGCAGCGAATGGCAGACGCGCACCCAGGCCGACGGCTGGGCCTCCTTCGCCCGTGATCGTCAGGAAATCTTCGACCACGTCCGCTCCATGGAGAATGTCGTGTTCGTTTCCGGCGACCGCCACTTCACCGCCGGCTATCAAATCCAGGGGCGCTTTGTCGAATTCACCAGCGGCCCCATTGGCAGCAATAACGCCACCCTCCTGGAGAATCCCGAGCGTTTCACCGGCATGGACGAGGGCAAGCTCTGGGTCGTCCTCGAAACCGACACCACTGTCAGCCCGCCCCGCTTCGCATGGGAAATCTGGCAGGCCGGCGGCGGTCTCCTCGAACGCCGCGACCTCACCCCGGACGAACTCAACGGCCGCGCTGTCATCGCCCCTTCCCCGCCCCTCCTGCCCCGCCGCATGGAGAAAAAGCCCGGCCGCTGAGGAAGCGTCGCTCAAAGGCTCCACGTAAATCTCTCCATTCCCCGGCCCGGAGGGCCGACAGACAGTAGCCGGTGGTGGAGCGCAGCAGAACCACCGGAATCTGCCGACAAACCAGCGTCCGCCCTGAAGGGGCGGCAGAATCACTCGTCAGCGGTAAACGCCTGGCATGTCACTTCTCCGGCCCCTCCGGGGCCGAAAATGATGGAGGGAATGACGCGATCCGGTGGTTCCGCATTCGCTCCACCACCGGCTACCATCTGATGTCCCTCCGGGACGATGGACCAGAAAGTCGTGGTCCACGATCCATGCAGGCGCTAATCAGTGGCCCGTGTAATTCGGCACACGCCGCTAACTCACCACCCCGCTCAGCAACTTGCCGAAGACATCGGTCAGGCGGTAGTCGCGGCCCTGGGTGCGGAAGGTGAGCCGCGTGTGCTCGATGCCCATGAGCTTCAGCATTGTGGCGTGAATGTCGTGCACGTGCACGGGATTCTCCGCCGTCTTGTAGCCCAGTTCGTCTGTCGAGCCGTATTGCACCCCGCCTTTGATGCCGCCGCCCGCCATCCAGATGGAATAGGCCAGCATGTGGTGATCGCGTCCGTCGCCCTGACTCATCGGCGTGCGCCCGAATTCCCCCGCCCACACGATGAGCGTGTCCTCGAACATCCCACGCTGCTTCAGGTCTGTGATCAGCGCCATGCAGGCCCGGTCGATCTCCTCCGACTTCAGCCGCACGCCCTCCTTCACGCCGCCGTGGTGGTCCCAGTCCTTGTGATAGAGCTGGATGAAGCGCACCCCGCGCTCCGCGAGCCGGCGCGCCAGCAGGCAGTTGGAAGCGAACGAGCCATCCCCCGGCGTGCAGCCGTAGAGGTCCTTCACGTGCTGCGGTTCCCCCGCCATATCCATCAGCCCCGGCACGCTCGCCTGCATTTTGAACGCCATCTCATACTGCGCGATGCGCGTGGCGATTTCCGGATCATTCACCAGCGTATCGTGATGCGCGTTCAACTGATTCACCGTCGAGACCACATCGCCCTGCATCTCGCGCGAATACCCCGCCGGATTGCTCAGATACAACACCGCATCCCCCTTGCTCCGCAGATGCACCCCCTGAAACCGGCTCGGCAAAAACCCCGCCGACCACTGCCGCGCCGCGATCGGCTGATTCTGCCCCCCGCGCCCCAGTGACGTCAGCACCACAAACCCCGGCAAATCCTCGGCCACACTCCCCAGCCCGTAGGTCAACCACGCCCCCATGCTCGGACGCCCCGGAATCGCTGAGCCCGTATTGATGAAACAGTGCGCCGGATCATGATTGATCGCGTCCGTGTGCATCGAGCGGATGATCGCGATGTCATCCGCCACACTCCCGATCTGCGGGAACAGCTCACAGATTTCCGCGCCGCACTGGCCGAACTTCTTGAAATCCCACTGCGGCCCAAAACACTTCAACTGCTGCCCCTGCAACTGCGCCAGCTGCTGCCCCTTGGTGAACGACTCCGGCATAGGCTTGTTGTGCAGCTCCCGCAGCTTCGGCTTAAAGTCGAACGTCTCCAGATGCGACGGCCCGCCTGCCATCGTCAGCCAGATCACCCGCTTCGCCCGCGGCGGATAGTGCGGCTGCGCGATCACCCCCTGCCAGCGGTCCGGCGCCGCCGCAAACAGCGACGGCTGCAAAAGCCCCGCCAGCGCAGCGGATCCGATACTGGCTCGGCCCAAAAAGGCCCGGCGGGAAAGAGAAGTGGGTAGCATGGCATTCATGAAGTCAGCGTCCGACATACTACGCTCGCCGGACCCCGCCCTATACGCAAGCCCGCCCCCGCTTGTGTCGCCGGACGGTGGAATCAGGGGCGCGTTTCGCGATGTGTGCTGCCCCTCTTCCCCAAACACTGAATTGTGACTGCGTGTCAGCACCTCACAGTGCTTTTACATCTGCGTCCTGACGACCCAAGCTCTGCGACCCGGCACACGGGACGCAACGAATGCAACCGCGACGCTCCCGCCGGGTTCGCTGCAGCGCATGGTTAGGCCTTCGGTTGTGCGTCATACGCAAACCAAGCTAGAAATGGTGCTCGTGTGCCAGTGCGAAAATAGTGCAAACCGGCATCAATGCCAAGCTGACGAGGAACGCAGTGCTCTCGTGCCATCTCGTCAAGCTGACCGTTCTCAAGGTAAATGCGCACCACAGTCTCCTCTGGTCCAGTGAAATCACGGTCCATGGACAAGATGTCGTCTGCATCGCGTGGAAGAATGCTCAGCCATGCGAACGTCTCATTTGCTAGGACACAAGCCGACTCGCCATCGTCGCGATACATCCAAAGCTGAAACTGCTCGCGCTCTCCAAGTGCGGCCAACTCCCGCTCAAGAGACGCCAAGTCAGTCCCGGAGCGCGTGGACTTGTCGGTCGGCCATTTTGTGAATTCGTATCGCATCGCAGTCGGCGTGGGAGAAGGCCTAACGTCTCAAGCGCTGGCAGCCTCCGGGCGGGGCAGCGCATGGAACGCAAGGTGAAGGTTGGAATTACGGTGAGTCATGGCAGAAAGTGGAGAGCCCGGAGGCTTGCCAGCCGCGCCTGGTTCGGCGTTGCCTGGTTCATTTTTTGACGCCCGACTTTGCTCGGATTTTTTCGAGTAGGGCTTTCGGAAAGCATTGTGCCAGTTCGGTTGGGTCCGTGATGATCTCGCTCCGCGTGAAGAATGCCAATATGTGGAACTCCCTCTTGGCAACGGCGGCGACGCGAGCGGCACCTTCTACGATGGACTTGTCGGGCATGGTGATAGTGGCCCAAACATAGTACTTCGGATACGCCACTCCCACCTGAGTTGGCTCGTCGCGGAGAAGCTCGTAATCCACGGTGATGCCATTGCCGTAGGTGTGGTGCTGAAAGTAGGTCGTCAAGTCGCGGACAAGGAATGTACGAAAGTCATCCTTCGAAGGCACGTTGGCGGTTACGTGCGACTCGGAAACGTCGCATGCCGAAAAGCAAAGGACGGCGACGAGCAGAAAAGATAGAGCTAGTTCCTTCATCTTACGAGACGCGAACGGCGCCGAACAGTATTATTCTGTGTCCGGGCGGACAATTTTGCGCAAAGCCGACGGGACAGTGTGCATGGGCAGAGAGGGGGATTGGCTCCGGGACGAGGGGGATTTTGGTGGCGAATTCTGTCCGGGGTGGACAGTCTTGTCAAAGAACAAGCTGTCCGCAGAGGGAGCCGCACACAGTCCAGGGGCCGATTTGCCGGGGAGTCGCGGGCGGTGATTCGGTTTCCGGGTGGGCAGGCCCTGTGACAGGAAAGGCGACTAAATCACCAGGGAATGGGGGATTTTCCCGGTCCCGGGGTGGGTTTAGGGCGGTTTGGTCGTAAGGCGTTGATCCTGAAGGGTATAAGCCAGCGTCGGCGCGGGAATCCGGGCCGGGGGTGACGGCTCACCCCGTGGGGTGAACCCGTGACCCCGTGGGGTGGTGGCGTCACCCCGTAGGGTGAATCGTCACCCCGAGGGGTGAACCGGTGACCCCGCGGGGTGGCGGCGCGCCCCCACGGCCTTTTTGAGCGCAGGACGCACTTTTGGCGTGACGGAGGCGGGGGCGTTTGGGCAGTCGGGCTGGGCCATAGCCGCCTCTGTGCCCAGGCTGGTGCGGAGGGAGTCGAGGACGAGGACGAGTAGGAGGACGAAGGACGAGGCGGTTGCAGCATTCCCGGGGTTGCCCTGGAGGAATGGCGGGACATTGGTCGGGGCGGCTGGCGCTGGGCGCGGCCGCTTTTCCATGCACTCACCGGACACATCCCTTTCCCCGGCACGGGGGCCATCGCGGCCGCTGTGGTGGATGGTGCTGGCGCTGCCGGTGGCGGGGTTGGCGGGGAGTGCGGGGGCGCTGTTTTTGTGGTCGCTGGAGGTGGTGACGCGGCTGCACTGGGCGCACCCGTGGCTGCTGTGGCTGCTGCCGCTGGCAGGGGTGGCTGTGGCGTGGGCCTATCAAAAGACGGCGCGGGGTGGTGTCGAGCGGGGCACGCGGCTCATCGTGGAGGAAATCCATCAGCCGGGGGGCGGGATGCCGCTGCGCATGGCTCCGCTGGTGCTGCTGGGGACGCTGATCACGCATCTGTTTGGCGGCTCGGCCGGACGGGAGGGCACGGCGGTGCAGATGGGGGGCAGTCTGGCGGGGGGCGTGTGCCGCTGGCTGCGGCTGCGGGCGCAGGAAACGCGGCGGACAGTGCTGCAGTGCGGCATGGCGGCGGGGTTTGGCGCGGTGTTTGGCACGCCGGTGGCGGGGGCGGTGTTTGCGCTGGAGGTGCTGCGCCGCGGGCACCGGAGGCTGTGGGCGTTCCCCGCCTTGCTCGTAGCAGGCTATGCCGGGGACTGGGTGTGCACGGCCTGGGGCGCGCAGCATACCGACTGGCGGCTGCTGGCCGGATCCCCGGAGGGATTTTCACTGAGCCCGGTGCTGGTGCTGCAGGCGGCGCTGGCGGGTGTGGCGTTCGGGCTGGCGGGGCGGCTGTTCTGCACGGTGTCGCACGGCTTGCAGCAGGGTCTGGCAAAGTGGTGCCCTGCCCCGCTGTGGCGGCCGGCGCTGGGCGGCGCGCTCGTCATTGCCCTCACCCTGGCGCTGGGCTCGCGCGACTACCTCGGCCTGGGGGTGCTGCCCCCGCCGGGAGGGACCGTGAGCATTTCCACGGCCTTCACGGCCGACGGCGCGGATACATGGAGCTGGCTGTGGAAGCTGCTCTTCACGGCGGTGACGCTGGCCAGCGGATTCAAGGGCGGCGAGGTGACGCCGCTGTTCTTCATCGGGGCCACGCTGGGCAGCGTGCTGGCGGGCTGGCTTGGCGCGCCGGTGCCTGCGCTGGCGGCGCTGGGATTCGTAGCCGTCTTCGCCGGGGCCGCGCGCACGCCGCTGGCTGGCGTGGTGATGGGTGTGGAACTCTTCGGCCCGGCATGGACGCTGGCCTTCGCCGCCGCGTGCTGCTGCGCACGGGTCTTCAGCAGCAAGGCGGGGCTCTATCACACGGCCGGTGCCTGACAAAACAAAAGCGGGGAACCCGTTTCCGGATTCCCCGCCCTGACGATAAATGCGAAGACGTTAGATCTCCTTCTTCGTGTCTTCCTTCTTCTCCTCCTCCGCGGGTTTGTCGCCGGCGGGCTTTTCCTCCACGGGCTTGTCGGAGTTGTCGGGCTTGAGGAACATACGGCCTTCCTTGTAGTTGATGACGGCGTCGAGTTCGCGGAGGAACTCGGCACCGAAGAGCGCGTCGTGATTGCCTTCGCCGCCGACGGCACCCTTGTGAATCTCAGCGCTCACAGCCATGCGGTTGCGGATGACGGCGTCGCCAAGGGTGAGGATGGGGATCTTGGTGAAGGCGGCGTCCGCTTCACCGCCGATGCCGCGGATCTTCGTCTCGCCGAGGGTGCCCACTTCGAGCTTGGCCACTTCCTTGGCATACTTGTAGTCCATGGTGCAGGAACCGGCGCCGGTATCCACGAGGAAGCGGGCCTTGGTGTCGCCGATCTTGCCGTCCACGAGGATGTGATTGCCTTCGAGGCGGTACTGGAACGACTGGTAGTTCCGCAGTTCGAGCAGTTCCTTCACCGTGAGGGTGCGCCATTCCGGATTCTTCGCGAGGTCGTCGCGGAGCTTGCTCCACTTGGCGATGGTGTCGCGGTCGGCTTCGCTGAGCTTGTCGAGCGTGAGCTTCACGATCTTGTCGCCCTGCATGCGGAAGGTGGCGTCCGTCTCGGATTTGTCGACGAGCGCCGCCTGGAAGGTCTTGCCGCCTTCAGCACTCGTCCAGCGACGAAACTCCGCCTTGGGTTCATCGCTGGCCTTCTTCGGGCCGTCGGCCTTCGGCTTGGCGATGTTGTCCGGCTTGAGGAAGATGCGGCCTTCGCGGTAACTGATGACGGCGTCGAGTTCGCGCAGGAAGTCCGCGCCGAAGATGATGTCGAACTGCCCCGGGCCGCCGCCGATGGGGATGAAGTCGGTGGCGAGGACCTTGCGGTTTTCCACCACAGCATCGCCGAGCTTCAGCGTGCTGATCTTGGAAACGGCGGCCTTCTGCGTGCCGGCCACACCGCGGATTTCCTGATTGTATTCGCCCACTTCGAGGCCCGCGTCCTTGGCCGAGCCATCGTGGATGAGGGAGGAGTCCGCGCCGGTGTCGATCATCATGCGCATCGGCTTCCCGCCGACTTCGCCTTCCACGAAGATGTGGTTCCCCTCGATGTCGAACTCGAACGACTGATAGCCGCGCAGCTCGAGCATTTCCTTGATCGTGAGGGTGGAGAACTCTGAGCTGTTGAGGAGGTCGTCCTTAAACTTCGTCCACTTGCGGATGAACTGCTGGTCGGGCTCGGAGAGCGAGCGGATCGGCTGGGTGACGGTCTTGCCATTCTGGAGCTTAAAGGTGACGGCGGTGCCGGCCTTGGCAGTGACGGAGGCGTAGAATGTCTTGCCGTCCGCCGTGGTGAAGCGGCGCACCGAGGCGGCTTTTTCCTCGGCGTGCAGCGCAGGCACCATGGTGAAGAACA
>Ga0315905_10000659_pt1 | contig 37520 bp, 43 predicted proteins | sample LakEriMetagenome_5_FD_203522 | JGI IMG/M metagenome (GOLD analysis project Ga0315905, IMG submission 203522) | Freshwater fungal communities from buoy surface, Lake Erie, Ohio, United States - Buoy 4 MA121 | ecosystem: Environmental > Aquatic > Freshwater > Lake | place: USA: Lake Erie, Ohio... | reverse complement strand
ATTTTGCAGCTGGTGCTATTGATGCAAATGCACTTGCTACTAGTGCGGTTGAGGAAATAGCTGATGCTATTCTTAAACGCAATCTTGACAGTTCTGGAAATGAAGTGTCAACTACATCTAATGGTAGAACAGTTCGTAATGCCTTACGCATTTTACGCAACAAGGTAGATGCATCGGGCGGTACGCAAGTTGATGTGTACAATGAAGCGGATACAACAGTAATCTGGTCGCAACCAATTACAACAAATGCTAGTGCAGATCCAATTGTAAAGGTAGGTGCGTAGTTATGGCAAATACAGCTTTCACAAACACTTTAGAGTCTGAAGTATTAAATTCGACCTTACGCGGAGCTGGTTTTACAGCTAAAGGCGGAACCGCTTTATTCTTAGCATTCCTGACTAACAGTACAAACGATGGAACTATTGCTGAATTAGCAGCAGGTGGTAGCTATACAGGAACTGGAAGACCAGCATTTAGTGGTACGGCTGGACAGCAATTTTCAACTGGAGCTGGTACTAACGTAGCTTCAGCTAATGGAGCACCATTAGTCAATGCACAAGCAATTACATTTACTGCTACAGCAACACATACAGGTATTGTCGGTATTGCTATTTGTACAAGTTCAACCGTAGGATCATCACTTGAAACTTTTGGAATTTACTATGGAGATTTAACTGGAGGATCAGTAACTCTTACAGCAGGTCAATCCATTACGTTTGCAGCTGGTGCAATTTCTGTATCGCTTGACTAATTAAATGGCATTTGCTGGTTACATAACAGTAGCATTTATTGCTGCAAGGCTTGCTGCACCCTCAGTTGGAGTTACAAATGCATCAGCAAGCCTTAATGGTATTGGTACGCTTAATGCACAACCTGCTGTTCAACGTAGTGCATCGCTTACTGGTATTGCTACACTTAACGCCCAACCAGCAATTCAACGCAGTGCATCGTTAACTGGTATTGCTAATCTTACTTCTGTTGCATCTGTAGTAAGTCCCGGTTCAGCGTCAATTACTGGCATTGCAAACTTAACAGCTTTGCGATCTACGCAACTGCAGTCATCTATAGTTGGCACAGGTTCACTTAGCTCTACAGGTACTGTAGTAAGTCCTACGCTTTTATTTAGCAATATTATTGGTAATGCAAATCTAACTGCTGAATTATCATTTGTAAGAACTGCTTCTATATCTGGCACAGCAAATATTTTAGCGTTTGCAATTTCTCCAACTACTCCAGCTGTACCGTTATTTGCAAATATTATTGGTATTGCAAATCTTGTTGCAAATGGCACACAACCTAATTTATGTGAATGCCCAGACTATTTAAATCTATTGCCATTAGCCTGTGGGTATACGGTAAATGACTTACTTGGTGATCAAGTAGATACAAGTACTAGAGACGCAACTCTTGTAAAAACTTACAAGCGAATGGGGTGTATGTAATGGCAATCAAAGCAATGAACAATCAGCAATCATATATATTAGGTGATGTTACATGGATTGGCATGGATACTCGAACACAGCCAAATAAGTTGAAAGATGGTTACGCGCAAAATATTGAAAACATGATGATTGATGGAAGCTCTCCCGTCTTGAGGAATGGTTTTCGCGGAATCATGAATACGTTTATTGCTAATCCTGTATACGAACTTACAGCTTTGAAAAGTTCGGCTACAGTCAGCAAGTTAGTTTATGCAAAAAATGGAAAGTTATATGCTACTGACCCATCAGGTGCTCCAGCTGCTGAAACGGAATTAACTGACCAAACGACTGGTGCGTCATTTAGTTTCCCCTCATCGGGGAAACTTGTTCGTATGACTCAATATGGTCGATACATTTATGGAGTTGGTGGGGCTGGCTCATCGTTCTCATTATTTAGAACTAACGGCACTATTGCTGCATCTTTACCTACGGTGAATGGGCCTACGTCAACAAAGCCAAATGCTGTTGGGATTGTAAAAGCAATTAAGACGTACACGTCTGGTACGTATGGTGACAGTGCAGCGCAAGCAACATTTTCAAGTGCTAGTCCATCTGACAACCGTGTTCTTAATCCTCTTTTTGGTACAGCTACTGGTACTACGTGTTCTAACTGGAACACAATTGGTGGCTCGCCATCGATCGGTACAGGCTCAGGACAGCTGGTTAGAATTCATGCATTACCGTGGGCTGGTAGTAAAGGTACTGTTTCACAGGGTGCTGATGGGCGTACTACAGGAAATATAGTCCATATCGATAAGCCAACAGATTACATCATCCAAGAGATATCTGGCTTACCTACATATTCGCAAAATGGTAGTACGGCTAAGGTAAATGGATTATTTAGGTTGACATTCAACCTAATGAATTATGATGATGCTAAACCTTTTAATGGTCAATACTTAAACGTTACAGTTACTGGATACAGCACTACTGGCGTTATTAACGGTGCGCAATTTACAGCAGTGGCAGACGCAGCCCCTAAGCAAACTACAGCTGACTGGGTTCAATTTGAGTATGTTGTAGACTTCCGTGATTTTGAAGGAACTCTTGATAAGGTACGCATCCAATTAAGCAATAGTGGGTGGTCACGCGACAATGATCCCGGCGTATTAATTGATGGCGTGTATTTATACAGCGTCCTCTCTAGTGCTAATGACAACGCAACAACTACAGATCTAGGTTTAGCTGGATTTAAAGCTGCTCAGATAAACACTAACGTAAAAGGTTTATATGGCGGATATGTACAGAATAGACTGATAAAGCTGGCTATTACAGGAACACCAGACTTATCTAATGATAGGGGCATTGGTATACGTGCTGAGCTACACCCTAATATTAGAACTGTCGCTATGCCGATTAGTCTTGGGATACAAGAAGCTGGGTCCATTGTTTGGACAGGTCAAGCTGCATATAACGCACAAACTCGATTTTTAGAGTTTCAGTTATTTCCCATACCGGGTACGAGTCGTGATGCTGTTACTGCTATTTATCTACGTTTTGACGAAGATATACCAGATGTACCCGTAGACGCAGTATTAATTGGCCTTGGTGACGTTGTGCGCCAAGGAGGTATGACTCCAGACAATAGGTATAAATACCTTTACACTAGATGGAAATCAGCTCCTGCTGCATGGAGAGCAACATCTGCATACAACATTGTTGCACCTCCGGGTGAGGGTGTAGAGACAGTGCCATCAGAGTTTAGCCCTGAGATAGAGTCATCCGTAGCATATAGTCGTGGGCGTATAACGTTTACTGACACTGGTTTGCGAACATCTACAACAAATTATGATTATGATTACATACTAATCTATCGTAGATGCGACACGTTATTTACTGATGGTATGCCGCGACTGATTGCGATGATACCGACAAACATCGGTACAGGCGCATCTTATACGGGGCAAAACGCAAAAGTATTCGACTACACTACTAGCACGTTAGTAAATAGTGATGCTGTAACGTTTGATGTAACATGGTCAACTAATACTGCGTCCTACACAATCTACGATGACGTTCGTGATACAGATATATTGTTTCCAACAAACATTGGTAGGCCGGGGATGTTTCATCACACTGGCAGAAATCAATTACCAACTGGTTTAAGCACTATTGCAAATCACAAACAGAGGTTATTTGTATCAAAGGATAATGGGCTATATGCGACATGGCCATTAAATAAAGACAACGAATACGGCGTATACACAACAAATATCCCTGATGTCCAAGATCCCTTTATGGCAATCAAGGGTGCATTTATGACGATTGGTTCACAGGATGATAACGAGAAGATTGTTAACCTATTGTCATATGTTGCTGACGGTATGGTTGCAGCAGGTGGTGATACATCTGCTGTACTTATCGCATATCGCGAAAACAGCATTGTCCCAATTATGGGATTTGATCCAACTTCTTTTCAAGCACAGCAATTTATACGTGAACCCGGTGCTGGTTTACTGGCAAGTAAAGGTATTGCTAGTTTAGTTGGTCAGGCATTACACGTATCGAGTTTTGGCATCAGTGTAATGAATGGCACAAAGATAGAGCCAATAAGCCTTCCTCTTGAAGCAGTTTTAAATCCACGGTCTATGGATTATGGACCTACTGGATCTGCAAATTATATTGGAGCAGCAGCATATAGTGACATTATCATGTTGGCACATGAGCGTAGATTGTATGCATTCGCTCCAGTTGCCGGTGCATCAACAGCAAATCAGAATACGGTTATTTATCTGTACGACACAAGAACTACTGGCTGGGTAAAATGGAAGCTTCCAGTATTCAGTAGTGCACAGATGTATGCAACGAGTGCTGTTTCATGTACATCTACTAATGATGTAGCAGATATGTATGTTGGTGCATCTAATGGGCAAATATATAGACTTGAAGGCTTTACTGACAGGCCAACATACGCAGGTGCAACGCAAGGTATTGATTGGAAAATTACAACACGTCGTTATGGTCAAACTTATGCGGAAGGGGTTGCATATTACGGTACAAATAGGCCACATCAGGTTAATGTGCATTATTATGTACCGTCAATTACAACTTTTACTTGGAAGCTGTCGAACAATAAAGGCATAAGTACTACTGGTCAATACACAACACTTGCAAATCAAGATAAAGCAGTAGGATTTCGTCAAGTGCCAAATGAATTACGTGGCACATGGTTAGAGGTAGAAATATATGGGACGAGTGCTACATCTAGAATAGAAATACATGCTTTGTCTGTTATGTCTACTGAAAGTGCAGTAAGGAGAGGATAATGGCATTACCCGGAGGATTAGCAACTCCAGATCAATTTACATCGTTAACTGGTGGTGTTGTTGGTCCCGGAAAAAGCAAGGCAGTTGTTACATCAAATGTGCAGACACGTGGAGCATTTGCTCCACCATATACTCCTGCAAACTTTACGCCATTATCTATAAATGCAAGTGCAAATGCAGATACTGGGCAATTAATAGTGAGTGCTAATGCGGCATCTGCAGCAATAATTGTTACATTACCAAAAGCATATTATGCTAATGGGCAATTTATACATATAATCAAAACAGATAGTACTGCAAATCAAGTTAGTGCTGCTGTACAAACAGGCGATACGCTTGGTAGGGCTGCAGCAAAAGCATGGCCAGTAGCTCAATATGAAACAGTTACTTTAGTTGCGCAAGTAGATTCATCAGGACAAGGTATCTGGTACGTTTTACAGTAGGGGAAATGAAATGCCAATTCCAGCATATGCTATAGGTTTAGGAAGTACTCTTCTTGGTCAGGGGGTCGGGTCTTTATTTGGAAAACAAAAAAATCCATATCAAGATCAATTGTCTCAACAACGTATGTTTAATCAAAACATTCAGAATCAACAATACGGATTGGGACAACGAAGTCAAGCACAAGCAGATAAATTTTCTGGAATGTATTCTCGTGGTCTACAAAATGAGATGGAACGTCTTAGTAATCCTGATGCAACTAATGCAATGCTTAGGTCAGCTGGAGCACAGATGGGCAACATTACTAGTAATGCAGCTCAAGCGCAAGCTCGTTATAACTCAATGGGTAATCAGTTAAACCTTGGTGCTGGCATGACCGGGAATATGATGCAGGACAATTTCTACAATAATCCTATATCACAGGCTATATCTCAAGGTGCTGTCAACTATGCTGCTAAAGAAGGTGAGCGTTTACGTGAGGCAACTGGATTGGCTGGCATGGGTTTAGGTAACTATCAAAACACTGCTAATCAATCATTCGGCACTGCATCGAATATGTCAAATAATCTATACAATCAATATATGGGTGAAGCCCAACAACAGATGGAATCTGATGCAGCAATGCAGAACCAACGTAATCAAATTGCAAGTCAGTTTGGTGCATTAGGTGGTCAATTCATTAATCAGCGCAATGCAGATCGTGATTTTGGATTACGTCAAAAAGAAGCAAATTTCCGTATGCGTGATCCAAACTTTAATAGAAGTTAAGGGCTAATAGCATGAAAGCAAGTCAAGCAGGTGCATCGGCATTATTAGGTTTTCTGCAATCGTTACAACAAGGACAAGAACAACGTAATCAACAACGTGAGCAATTTCTCCAGCAGAAGCAACAACAGTTTGATGCTGATCGTGCGTTTGGATTGCAAAAACAACAGGTTGGATTTGCAGCTGATGAGGCAGCTGCTGCAGCCGAACGAAGGAAACGCGAGGATGCTGAGTTCGCGCGTCTTGCCCCTGTACGTGAATTAGAAGTTACTACTGCTTTAGGTAAACCTGATATTGATGCAGATGCTGTTACTGCTTCTTTAGAAGACGAACGTGCAAAGTTACTAAGTCAACAGACGACATTACAGGCGCAAATTTTATCTCAGCGTGGTCCCGGACGAGCATTATTGCTTGGCCAACTAGATCAAGTTAATGGATCACTTGAGCAATTACCAGCTCGATTACAAGGTCGATTACAGTCAATACCGGGATTGAAAGATCCTACTAAATACATCACTAGATTTAGTCAATTTGGAAAACCGACACAAGTAACTGGTGCCGGTGCAGGTGTAACTGGTACTGGTGCAGGTGTTACTGGTACTGGTACTAGCGGCAATGTAGTTACAGACACCACGCAGTTACCAAAGCAAACTACAACTGTAAAACGAGATGATAAATATCCACTACCACCACCTACTAGTGAAGACATAGAAGCAATTACGGGTGCAATTAACAAGTACGGACTAGGAAATCTAGGCGTCTCAATGTACGACATGCCAACGTTAACAGAGGGTACAAGGCAATATGTTGATATCAACGGCAAGGTTCGCACCTTAAAATACGCATCTGTAAAAGACCCTGAGAACATTGGTCTTAATGCACAGAAATTTCTTGAGGTAAACATGCCTCAAGTACAAGAAGCTTTAAGAGGCGGTTTGTTAGTAGGACAAGGTAGATACATTGATCCAGAAGAAACATTAAAATCTGTTATTGGCCCAGATAAAGCATTGTGGCCTGTTGCCATAGATGAAGCTGGCAATATAACAAATAAGACAGATTTCTGGAAAAATCTAGATCCACAGCAAAGATTACGTTTAACTTCTGCGTTGCAACCATTTTTAAAACCAGATGAATCAACGTTAGCGCAGATTACTGAGGGACGTAGACAACGTCGATCATCACTGGAAACTCAAATAGCCGACCTTAAAGAATTGCGTGATCAATTATTTAAAGATCTCACAACTAAATATGAGGAGAAGGCAGCAGGTGAGCGAGCAAAGTTAACAGCCACAAATAAGGTAACTCCAGCTGGATTGACTCCCAAGGACTTACTGGAAGAAGAGCGATACACTCGCGATCAGGTATTTGAAGGCATTGCTAATGACAAATCTATTGTTACAAAGTTAGACACTGGCGAGGTTAAACTTGATCAAATACTTACAGCAATACCTAATGTAAACCTGTCTGGTATTTCTACCCAAGCAGCTAGAGCCTTCTATCAAAAACGTGCAGTTCTTGCCGAGGCAAAGTTTAACACCGTACGTAGTGGCCCAGTGACTTCACTTGAGGGTCTGCAAGCAAGAAACAATAAGTTATTTGGAATTCATGCAAATGCGACCGCGCAAGCAAGAGATTTTGTAAAGACTAATTATCTTCATCAACCTAGAGGCAGGGTTCCACTAACTCCAAAACAGGTTGAGGAAAATTTAAATCTGACTCGTTGGCTTGATGCAATGGAATAGTGAGATAATAACGTATGCGTAAACCACCTGTAACATCGAAAACTAAGAATAAAACTGGTTATTTTCGTCAAGCGGTAGATATGGGTGAGCTTTCACCGAAGCTTACTACAAAAAACGCTCGCAATTTAGGTGAATTTTTTCAAGCAAAGTACGATGAGGAAAATGAGCTTGAGCGAAAAAGATTCCGCACCGAAAAATATCCAGACATTATTTCAAAGTTATCAACCGATAGATGGAAGCGGGAAGGTATCAAGGAAGATGACGGTGATTTACGGACAGCTTATGACAAAGGTCATATATCGTTAAAAGAGTATCAAAAGGGATCTAACTTAATATCTCGCAGATTACTTGAAGCAAAAAAGTTAAAGGTAACACAAGGCAATAAAGTTGAAGATGGTCGCAAACTTGTAACCGGGCGTCAGTTTTTACCAGACATTAGTGCAGGTGAAATTAAGTACGTCCGCGACATGAATGTGGCTGACATGGAACGTGCAAGGCGAAAAGCTGCACAAGAAAATCCATTAAGTGTCCCTGAGTTATTTAAGCGCGATGTATCTGGACTTGCTGGCGGAGTTACTGGATTAGCTCTTGGTGCCGTACAGTCTGTAGCAAAGGCTGGATCTCGCGCTACGGATTTTCGGTTAATGGATGACGTAGACACATTCTTGACTAATCAAGAAAAGAAGTATTACAAAGGAGCAGCCGAGTCTGGTAAAGAAAACTTATTTCTTGAGGCAATGTATGGCTCTAGTGCTGGCACTCAACAGTTATTAGCATCTCCTTTTGTTTTCGGTGGTGAGGCTGGCAAGTACACTGTTGGTCGCGCTCTTGGCTCATTAATGGGGCAGACACCACAGCAGTCTGATGACATTTATGACACCATGGGGATCATGGATTGGTATCGCGAAAAAACGGGCGATGAAACTAATTTGTCTAGGCAGGTGTATCGACAAGCTGCTAAGGACACTATGGGGTCAATAGTTAGTGCTGGTGCTGGTTTAGCGACAATGAATGTTGCTGGTAACGCATTTGCTAGAGCATTGCGCCCAGTAGCAGGCTCGATGATTAATTACAATAAGTTAAAAACCGCAGGTATGTTTTTACCGGGTGCAACGTCGGCATTAGGTACATCTGGTATTCCGGGGCAAATTACTCGTGGCGTTGGTGGAAATGCCGAACAAGGTGAAATGGCAAATAAAACTGCCGAATTCTTAGGAGCACCTTTAGAGGGCATTTACAATATGGTGCCTCAAGTAACTAAGGATGAATTTGGTAACCCTATTGATTTACGACAGCAAGAAGCGAGTATTAAACAACAGACTGACCCAGCTGGTATTTCAGATTTAGGCACCACAATGGCTATGTTTAGTGGTGGCACACTAGGCTTTTATAAAGATGCTAAAAAACTATATCAAGTTAGCCGTATGCTTTCACGAGCGGGTGCATCGCAACCTGGTAAGTATGTTGCTGCAGGGCAAAGACTAGCTAGACAAAAAGCTGAATTAATTGGTTCGGTTGGACCTGATGCAGCGTTTGCGTTAAACAATGTATTCCAGCCAGTAGCGCAAACATATCGTGCTGCTACAGATAAATCAGTTGATAAAGAAGGCAATCGTTTATATCAACCGCCATCAGTGATGGATTTAGCCAAGGCAACATTATTAACTTTTGGTGCTACTCGTCCGGGTAAAAAAATTGCTCCGTTTGTTCAACCGGCTTTACGTGGGAAGCCAATGTTTACTGGTGCAGATATAAACGCTCAAGCATACTTTATGGCTAAAGACTATGTAGACGGCGGTGACTGGCGATCTACATATGTTGCTAAACGATATAAGGAATTGACTGGCAACGAGCAACCTAACCCTGATGACATGAAACGTGTTGCATCAGCTATTTACGAAATGGTAAAGGCACCTGCTTTAGAAGAGTTAAGTAAGGGGCGCGTCTTACCACAGCATGCAATTGAAGGCATGTTTATTAACCTTGCAGAAGGTAAAGGTTTATCGCACGAAAGTGGTGAAACATCTCAGGCTGAGACTAATAGGTTAATTTCATCAATGCGCAAAAATGGCGACAATGCTCCACTTGCCGATGACAATCCATTGCTTAAATATGCTGTTAACCCTAAGCTGTATGTATTAGATCCAGTTGCAAAAAAGGCACAAATTGCAGAAGTGCAAAAGCAGATTGCTATTGAATTACAGAAGTCTGTTGAGCAATCGCAAACACAGCAACCTCAACCTGAAGAGGCACCTGAAACAACTATCGAGACTAAAGGTGATAAGTTTTACGCTGTTCGCATTGAAGATGCCGAAGATGGTACACCACAGTACATTGCGTATAACTCACATAAAACTGGGTATGGGCATACTTTTAGATCAGCTGAAATTGTGCGTGGAGATCAAGATATCTCCGACTTAATAGATATTAGCTCCGATGTAAACATGGCTCGGAATAGAATCCACACTGCTGAAAATTTAGCACGTGTTGTTGCAGCTAATCCTGATGTATTGAATCCGCTCGTTTTAAACAGATGGACATCTGCTGATGGTGAATCTATTCGCACTATTGGTGGATTCCGCGAAGATGGCGCAGTCATCATAAAGTCTCATAATTCTGTGACAGGTGAAGTATCAGAAGAGGCAGTGCCTAGTATTCAGGTTGCACGTGAAATTGCAACATTAAAACCAAAATTATCTGAGGCTATAGGCAGCCAATTAGAGGCAATGAACTCTAATAAGACTGAATTAGCCGATGTGCCCGATTACTACGAAAGTCAAGACTTTCCGGATCGTGTTGCATATACGACAGTTGGTGGAGTTAAACGTGATGTAAATGGACGTTTGATTGCAACGTTTGGCATACAAGATCCAATTGGTGTATTTCAATTGCAGAGTGGAAGTATCTATGTGCAACCAATTCGTGATAAGGCAGTGCGCACAAAAATGCCTCTTACATCACGTCAGATTGATAGTAGTCCAGAAGCATTAAACGCAAGAACATTAGCACAAGCGCGTAGATCTATTGACGCTAGTGAAGGGTATATAGACCTAGACGTACATAACATCGGTTTGCCAACACGCATTATGTTGACGGCTGATCAAATTCAGCTTGCAAAAAGTATTATGGACTCTGGATTACCAGATGCTGAAAAAGCAACGGCATTACGTAATGCAATTGCTGAAACATTAGCATTAGACATAGCTCCTGATAGCAAAGCGTATCGTTTAAATGAGGACGGTGATCCTACGCAGGATGCCGATTTATTGCCCGGAGACGTTGTTATTGGTCAATTTGACCCACTTGAGATTAATGATGATGGGCAAAAAGGTGTTGTAATTAAATCTGATGGCAGATTAGTTACAGTTAAATTATTATCTGACCCAGAAGGCATTGGTTACACTGCACCTATTGACCGTGTCGTGTTAGACACTCATCATAGTCGCGAGGAACTAAATCAAAGACTAAGTGAATTCACCCCGTCGGAAGAAATGCCTACATTGCGACCATACAAACGTGCATTGGCTGACGATGAAGAGATTGCAATATTTGTTGCAACTAAAAACGCCGTAGACGTACAGCGTGAAATACGTCAAGCGTCTGCAGAAGAATTACCTGACATCATCCGAACATATGTTCGTGAAACACGGTCGATGCCACAAGCAGTCAAAAGTGGCTTAATTGTATGGGCAGCTACTAACCAGAACAGTGAAGCAGTCATTGACGCCTTGGTGTCTGTCTATGATGATGCTATGTCGGAGTTGTCTCCAAATATTCATTACTTAAATCGTGTTGCTGACATCTACGGTGATGAAAGATTCTTAGACACTTTATATACGATTGATGATTTAAGTACAGACATTCCAAAGGCAAGTTTGTTTTCTGCTCGATCTATACAACAGGCAGCGACAACAAGAGCTATTGCACGTCGCATGAATCAAATCTTGTTGCGTTCTCCAAACAAGATTAGTCAAGGTGAAGCATATAAGAGAGCGATCAAATCTCTCGGTGTAACTATTGAAAAGAATAGCACTGTAGAACGTGATGCAAAAGCAGAAGCTACATACATGCGTGGTATAGCACCACAGGCTATAGCGCATATTGAGAATCTGTGGCACATGAAACGTTTGAGCGGATTGAATTTAGATGCTCAAGTAAGACTTGGTCGTGCGATTGCATCAACGTCTAATGTTGTCGATGCCCGTAAATTATTAGCTGACGCAGGTTTACCTGTTAATTTAGTAGATTTCTGGCGTGGAGAAAACTATTACAATCAAGCATTAAGTGCTGTACGCAAGATGGCTCTCGCCGAAACTGTTGAAACAAACGGTCAGACTGAGCGCATGTTGCGTGAGCAAGGTCTTGACTTTTTGTACTATGCAGCAATAGATCAAGACCAAGTATTGAATCGCAGAACATTGACAACTAATGCAGAAGCGTTCCGTGACTTTCAGCGTGAGTCTAACTTATATGTTGCCAACTCTGTTATTCCCAAGATCATTATAGACACTATTGGTGAGTCAGTAGAAAATAATACATTCTTAGGATTTACCGAGGATGGAAGTGCAGATCAAACCAATGAACTTGCTTTCCTTTCTGTGTTGTCAAAATTTGGTCGTGAAATTGGTGACGTCGTACAGCGTTCAAACCTACCGCTGGCCGATAAAGAATCTATCTCAAATGCTTTATATGACTTGCTTAATCAGGTAGATGAAAACCCAGCTATTGCAAGCCGAGTTGCTAACTATACTGGAACTGAGGCTGGCCCCGGCGTTGATGTAACATTGCGTAATGGCAACAGTGTTGCAAACATGACGGCAGTTGACTCTATGATGAGTATCAATCAAGTTACTGAAGAAGTAATGAGTCATGCTGTCGTAGATGAATTTGTTTCTGCTGGAGAGAATAAGAATAGGCCTACGGACTTAGATCTAGCTGAAGTTGCGCTTGAGGAGGGCAATACGGCTGCTTTACGGCAACTGACAGTCAACCGCCTTACAAATATTAAAAACTTTACATCAGTTATCAACGCCCTTAGTACTTTTAAAGTAGATGATGTAGATGCATTAATTAGTAAATATGCATCTATTTATGGGTACGATGTTGCCCTTGAAAACAGAAAACGTGCTGAGCAATCTGGTGACGAAGATGCGCTAAAGAAGGCGTATAAAGACGAAATAGAACCACGCAGAAACACATTTCTTGCAGCGTTTAAGCATATGGAGAATATTATTGCTAACGCTACACAGTTAAATTTACTGTACATGGATGGCGATGTTCATGTAAATCAAAGGTTTGAATTTGCGTTAGGCGCATTAGAATCAGCGTATGAAAGCCTAAAAAATGTATACACGGAAGAAGGCTATAGTTTTAGTTCCGATATTACATTGGGTTATGCAGATGTGGCACAAGGTCGCATAGTATCGCAAGGCGAGGAAGGTGCTGTTTCTGATACACAGTCGTTTACATCTGTAAGTGATGAGGCACAAGCAACTTTAGTACAAAACAGAATACGAGAGGTACAAGCGGACACACGTCTTAGTGTCCGTGAAAAACAAGAGCAACTAGCTATTCTTCAAGAAGCTTTAAATGCATACCGGCGTAAGGGATCATCACAAGAGCCAGAAGCTACTGTAAAGGAGCGATTTGTAAAGGCATTGCGAGAATTTAATACAGCCTTAACTAGTGTTCCGCAGCCATTACTAGAACGATTTGCTGATTCACCACAAGATGTGTTGGCAATACAACTTTCTATTATGCAAAACATGTACGAGTCAATGAGTAACGATTCTGTACGTGAGATTGGTACAAGTAGGGCACGTGCTTTTGGTGAAGCATCTGTTCGCATGATTCGGCAGGTTAGCCAAATGGCTAAAGACCAATTGACATTCCTGTCCGATGCAATGAAATCTCAAGAGATTTCAATTGATGTTGAAAACGGTGATCTCAGCATTAACATCTTTGGCCAAAAACGCAATGTGGCAGACATTGAAAATATGGCTTACGCAATTGATCGTGACAACCCAGACATCGTAAAGATGAATCCTGATGTCACTGTTGAAGATGCTATGTTTGTATCTTCAGCAATAGATCCAACAATGGCCGAGTTTTTAAGTGATGACCCATCTGTCGTTACATATGCTTTAAATAGCGAGAGTGGTTTTAACGGAATGGTGCTTCACGATCAGAATGCATCTGATCGAGCAAAGTTATTAGCATTACATGCTCGCAATTTTGCTGGCATGAGAGACTTGTTGAGCAAGGTGCTAACTAGTGAATTGGAATTGTCTTCCCCTGATAATCCAGATGCACAGGTTAGATTGTTTGGCGATAAGCAAGTAGCAGCAATCAATCCAGAAACAGTAGTTTCTCCAATGCGAAACGTTAGTTTAGCAAAAACACGCATGAGTCACATTGGAGCTTTAGATGCTGCTCAAGGTAGATGGCGCAATGAGACTATACGTACAATTAATAAGACAAAAGATGGCCTTAATATAGAAGGTGGATTAAAAGTACTGCCTGAAGCATCTGACTACAAAGTAATAAAAAGAATCACAGACAGAATAGATACTTTATTTAAAGGACTATCAACAGCTGACACTAATTTTAGCGCACAAGAATTAGCCGATTTTGTGAGAATGATTATTGAATCTGAGACAAACGGCAAAAGTGATTGGCAGAAAACACTACTAGCACAAACGCATAGTAATGTGTTTTTACGACAGTGGTCAAGTATTGATAAGACTGGCTCTTATGCAACATTCCGAGAAGGATACAACGACGTACAGCATCAAATTGCAACTACAATACGTGGTTTAACTGACGCTGGAGAACAAGCCGTTGCATTTACAACTAATCAGAGTGGGCGTTACACAATCTTTTCAGAGCCAACTGAAGGTGAACTTAGAAGAATACAGCCAGCAACAGCCAAACTTTTGTACGATATGTACAACCAAATTGATTTATCTGAGTACACGAATCAAGATCAGATAGATAACATCAATAGAATTAAGGGTGTTTATCGCGGAATTATGGCTGATGCTGCTCAAGCACCTGCTAAGAAAATGGCCAGCGATTTACAGATGGTCAATCAACTAGCCACAGGACTTGCTAGACTGTATGACAACTTTGCGTTTGGTCATGCTAATGACAAGTTATCAATGTTGCTAGGTAGCCAACTGCCGCAACACCGTACAGAAATCATTAATGGCTTACGTGCTGTTGGCACAAAAGAGCAACTTGTACAGGCGTTTATAAGAGAGAACGCAATGTCTTTTGCACAGTTTATGCAAAACACTAAAGCTCTGACTCCTGAGCAAGTAAACGCTTTTCGCTCATACATGCTCGCTCGTGGGCGACAAGACTACTACTTAAATAGTGGAAAGGTATTGTTTACCACTAAGAAAATTATGGAATTAACCAATGTGTCTATGAGAGAACACCTTGGTACTGGGTCATCAAAACAACAAGTGTATGGTACGCTTCTGAACTTAGAGAGTAAAAGTCAAAAAGCAGCGCATAAGTTAATGATGATTGCTAGTGACATGAGTGCAGATCGTAATGCTGCAACTCTTGCTCATGAAGTTAGCCATGTGCTATTCCATGGAGTTTCCGACGGAAATCAATTGCGGTTACTTGATGCATTGATTCCGCAAAGTGCAGAGTTCTTATCAAAAATCAATGAGACGCATCCGTTATATCCAGTTATAGTTCAATTGGATGCAGCGCGAAAATATCGCAATGACTTTAAATCAACAGACTTAAAAGCTGCATGGGCAAATTTAGAGCCTATTGATGGAATTTCATTGACTGATGATTGGCATCCATTTGCTCACGAAATATTTGCAAGTGGCTTTCTGACTGCGTTATCAAATTTTGAGTCACCTATTGCAAACAATGCTGCAATGTCATACGACAGGGATGCTGCAGCAATTTTCCAAGAGGTTGGTGGCCCATTACGCGCAGCATGGAAAAACTTAGCTAGACAAAGTCCAGCTGATATTTTGCGCACTGTAGATGGTAAGTTTCAACAGCAGTGGACATCACCTATTCCGTTTGCAAAATATAAAACAGGTCGTCGAACTGTTACTTATCCACAATTGCGCAAGGATGATTACGTCAGTATTAACGTCCCGACAATGGGTAAGTTAGAAGGACGCTCGTATGTGCACATGTATTCACCAAAAGATGTTGCACGTATTTGGGTGCAGTCTGCTTTTGGTGAGGGTGTAGGACAGACATATGGCTACGAACACTATGTAGGTGATCGAAAGATTAATTCACCATTCAAAGAAAAGACTATTACTGAATTATTTATCAGTATGGTTCGTGACGGTAAATACAATGAGCGTGATTTCTGGTTTACCCCAATATCTTCAGCTCAACGTAAACTACGACTACATGGTGATGAATTATCTATTTCGCCACGTTATGCAATGCGTTTACAGGGACGTGTTGTTGATCAGATAGTTGCTATCAATCCTCGATTGAATCGCGGGCAATTCAGGACTGCATTTGTTGATAACGTCGGTGGTCAAGAAATTACTTATGTGAGTGTTGCTCAAGATGGAATTATAGATAAAGATGGATTCTTCCCAACACAGTTGCATTTAGTTGACCGTGACGTATCTACTGGTAAATTTGTAAAAACAACATCCGCTGGTATTGAGAAGCAATATGAATCTGCACCGCTAAAGAGTTCATATTATGTATTAGAAGTACCTGTTACATTACGTATGGGTAGAGGTAAAGAAGCAATAGCTCGAAACACTACTGTGCGTATGTTAGTAAGTAGTGAGGCATTGGCTGACCTTGATGGTGTAAATCAACCTCGCTTGCATGGTTACTCTGGTGAATACAACAGTAAGTTCTCTGCTGTTTTGTATGACATTAACAGACGTATTTCACAGATACAGAAGTCAATGGTTGGTTATGCTGATTACTCTGATCAAGTTGCATTAGAGAAAAAGATATTGACTGGAACAGCTGTAGATTTCCAAGCAAAGCGTCCAGATACAGAGACTGCTTCTGACAGAATTAGCGCGTATTTTGCAGATCAGTTTAAGCATGTACGTGCAGCTGGCGTTGATATGCGTGGCATGATGAAAGTTGGCAGGGCATCAGTTGAGGCTGATCTTGTTGACTTTATGAACACACAAGGATTAATAAACGACGAGGGAGGTATTACACTAGAGGGAACAGACTTTATTAGTGCCTTGAACCGCAATGCAATTAATCCGGTTGGTGACTTCATTTACAATAATGGCCTATTCCGTATGTCTATTGGTCGCGACCAAATGATGTACGACTCACGATTTACTTATGATACGGATACATCTGAATTCGTACTTAACGTCGATGCTCCTGAATACGGAGCCATGGTCCAATTCTTTGACCAATTAGACAATGCATTAGATTACAAAGCAAAAGATTTATCTGTTACCGATCGTCAAGATATGCTAGAGCAATTTGCATATGACATGTACTATGCGTTTTCTAAACCACTGGACGCTGGTAACAAACGCGCAGACCGTAATATTAGTATGCACGACAGAATTGCTTCAGTGATTTCTGCATTCAATGAAGGGTTACCAGATGACCTTCAGTTATCGACGTCCTCAATTCAGCAATATAAAGATCAACCAATTGCAGTTGACGCCATATCCGCAATGGAAATGCCGATACGTGGTAATGACGTTGGTGATTTCTTTACTCAAGGTTATCCGTTGCAGTTGCTTGACATTATGGACACAGTCAAAAGTGGGCAAGAATTACGGTTTTCGGATAACTATTACCGCTCTACTGGAGCAGCATATGCCTTGTCTCGTGTCCGTGACGTTGTATTTGGTCGCAACAATATTGCTGGCTACTCTAACTTCTTAAAGCAATTGACTGATCCAAATCCGTCTGTGAATGAAAAGGCTACACAGTTACTATATGCAACATCGCATATTCTTGATTTACAAGAACGTGAAATGTCTTCTGCTAGATATAACTGGAAAAGCCAACGATTTACACTTGTACCTAATTCATTTAAAACAAACAAGATGTTGCTAATGAGAGATGGTTCGGGTGGTTTATACAATGTTGACTTTGCTTTAAATCAGTCGCGTCCAGTAAGCATCGACCCTACGAATCCAATGCAGTTAATACGCGGAGACGTATTAGGTAATCGATACCCAATAACTACTCCGGGTTACAGAATGAGATTTCAAGCTGCTGCTCACGGTGAAATACCAGACGGCATTTTTGATATCAATTCTCTTTCACCGATTGAAAAAACCGATTATCTGCGTAATGGTTCTGTCGTTATTATGCGCAGTAAGCCATTCCATGATTCCGGATTAAATGATGGCATCTATTTATATAGAGTCAGTAGTCCAAAGCGAATGAAGATTGTTGATCCTAAGTCGCAGATTGACGAGAGTATTCCATATAAAGTTGAATTGCTGTCTAATCCATTCTTGAGTTACCGATCTGTGACAGATGATAACGGGACTGTCACTGAGTTAAGAAGTGTTCAGGAATACCGCCAGCAAAGTTCTTCAGAACTTATTCGTTTGGCTGCTGCTGCATGGATGCCGGATGCTACACCAGAAGCTTACGAGAGATTGGATAACCTAACTAAAAACACTATCATCCCCCATGATGTGTTTGTTGCCAAAATGCTCGTTGCAGAGGCTGAACACAACGATCCATCAGTCATTCCTGCTGAATGGCGCACAAAAATGGGCAATGATTATCGCGTGTCTAAGATTGTGCAACCAGAAGCTGGAATGGAAATTGATATTACGCAATCTGCTATTGTCAATAATGCTCGCAAAGGTACTTGGTTAAGTTCTGGTGATATTTTTGAAGATGCAGTTGAACCATTTACTGATGAAGAAATGAATTTAGTATCAGGATTAGAGCCGTATGATCCAGAGAAACATTTGGATCCAGAAGCATTTGATGAATGGAGACAACAACGATATACGGACATCGTTGACAAGATGTTTGTATTTGATGAGCCTGAACGTCTGATTTTAAAGAATGATCCTGTAAATAACCAGATAGGTGTATCTATAGATGGAAAAGACGTTTACATGGCTATTCCATCGGCTGATTATGAGACTGTTGGCAATACACTTTTAAGTTCTGGCTCAACACGCCCATCGTTTACGTTGTCGCCTAATCAAATGAGAGCGTTGCAGTATCGTATTGTTCCCGGACGCACTAAACTCAATAAGTTTTTAAATGGAGCTTGGACAGAATTAAATGCATCCAATATTGTGATGCGATTGAGTTTGGACTTTGCTAGGCCATTCTTACAGAACTTTATGGTTGCATTTTTAGATCCAAAAAATTCAGCAATGCAATTTTATGGATTAGCTGGGTTACTGCCAAATTATACTAAGCCGGGTGCTGCTAGGGCTTTAGGCACAACACCATTACAGAAGTTGGCTAGTTGGGCATTAGGACATTCTAAAGATACTGCTCACGGCGATCAGGCTTATCACGCGGTAATGTCTGGCTTGTTTGATAAGTATGGAACTCCGGGCAGTAAGATTGGATATGGAATTCCATTAGTACATCAACGTACTGTTCGTGGTCAATATGTCAAACCTGTTGTATCTGGAGTCAATATGCCACGGCGCCAATATACAATTGCTGATCTAAATGAGCTTGGATTGAGTACTCAATATGGTGAATGGTATGAAGCAGCTGCTGCCATGCAAGCACTTAATCCATCAATGGCTTTAGAAGATGTGCCTATCCAGTTGTCACAAAGTGAATTTATTGGTAAAGGTGTTCTTGCACAAAGATATCCATTTGTTGGAGCTACCGAACGAGCTGGTGTTATGAGTACAGATATTTTGCGCATTAAGATGATGCTTGAGTATCTAGCATACGTTGATGAGAACTTACCTGCATTTGGTTTAGGTGATACACCAAGTGAAGGTCAGATGAATTACGTTGCATCTCAATACAAGAAAAACTACGCACGTGTATTGAATACTCTTACTGGTGTGCCGTCTGGTACTGATCCCGGATTAAATCCAAAGATACAGGAAAAGTATTACCAAGCATCTCAACTTTATTTAGCTCCAAACTGGTTTAAGGCTGTTGGTAATATTTCTTTGATACCTGCTGCTTTACAGATGGGCACTGGAATGATGCTAAATAACGCAATACGTCCGATCGTTAAACGATTTGACGGTGGCATTGGTTATAACGTTGTTGATGTTGGACCACAAGCTAGATTCTTTGACGCACTACAATTTAATACACCACAAGCTGGTACTCGAATTAAAACTGCTGGACAAGAATGGGCGAGACGCGCAGGAACTGCTTTGGTTGGATTGATGGCTTTGCATCATATTAATAATGCAGTTATTGCACAAGCATCTAAGCATGCAATTGCACAAAATATTGGAACAGAAGTATCAGATACAATCTGGTCACACGTTGCTAGTATTGGTGCAAATTCTGACACGCAGCCAATGTGGACTGTAAAAACCAAACCTGTAATAGATCCTAAAAATCTACGTGAGTATGGCAAGGTCAGAACAATTGGAGACACTCAGTTAAACTATCCACCGGCAATTATGGGGTGGCATAAGTTTATTGCTGCACCGATGTTGAACATTAATCAAGAAATAGAATTAGGAACCCCGGCTCCACAAGCTATTGCTGCTGAAATGGCGCGTTTATACTTTATTGATAGGTTAAACCCCCAGTATCAGACGTTGTACTCTATGTACAGTGGGCAAGAGTGGAATGGAACTGCATCATTTGGTAAGCACATTGGATTTGAGTACTTAAGAGCTAATAAAGAGCAGGTTCTTTCTGCATTGCAGGGACACCCATATCAATTATTGGTTCGTAAAATACTAATGCAATATCCAAATGGCATGAGTCGCATGGCTGCAAATCACGAAATTATTCCTATACAGAATTTCTTACGTGACCTTGAAACCATGGTGTACAAGACTAACACGCCAGATATGCGTTTTGATCCACAGACGTATAATTTACGAATGTCGATGTTTGGTCGCTTAGTTGGTATTGAAAATGCATATCAAAGTCCATATGTTGATCAAGTATCTGACATCAAGGCATTAAATACCTCGATGTCTACTGTGTTGTCTGAAATGCGCAGGTATGAATACGATTACCCCAACGCATTAGATGTGATGAACGCTCATGGAATATCTGCTCTTTGGGAAGGTATTCCTGACAGTGGAGATCCAACATTGCAGGATATTAGTTATCCCGGAATGCCGACATCTCCAGTCATATTTGAAAGTACTCCTCAAACTGAAAGATTACGCGCAAAACAAAAGCGCAGATTTGTCAAAAAGTTTGAACCGTTGAGCAATACTGAAATTCAGAGAATGTTACAAGGACCTTAGTAATGGATATTCGTAATCAATTTATTGATATCGCCCGTAAATATATTGGTATCAAAGAAGAACCGATGGGCAGTAATTGCGGACCAATGATTGACAGGTGGAACACATCGGTCAATGCACCACTGGGAAGTTATTGGTGTGCATCATTTGTAAGTGGCGTTGCTTTAGAATGGGAATATAAGTCTGGATTGGATTGGCCACTGTGTGTAAGTGCAGACTGCGATGTCTGGTTGGCTGTTGCTAAAAAACATGGCGTATTACACACAACACCTATGGCTGGTGATTTAGTAGTCTTGGTAAAGAAATTACAAAATGGGCGACAAGATGCATTTCATATTGGTGTTGTAGAAGGTTTAGATGAAAATGGTATTTGGAAATCTATAGAAGGGAATAGTAACAGTAATGGAAGTCGCAATGGTTATGAAGTAGCTCACAGACCATTGTATGGAAATAGGAATAAAAACATGGTGCGTTTTATACGTCCATGGTCATTAATTCAAGCTGGTCAAGATTGGAAGATTGTATACGGAGACAACCACATTGTTGCTTTATTGCAAAACGGAAAGACATACGCGCCTGTGCGTGACTTTGTTCGGCTTGTCGCTGGGGACAATGCTGTATTGGCTTGGGAAGATGGGCCAGTGCTCAATGGTGAGCCACTGGCCCTTCAGTGCATTCTACGAGATGGTAAATCGTATGCAGCAATCAGAGATATTGCTCGTAGTTTTGATCTTGATTGCATCGTCAATAGTGACCAAAAGAAAGTCTATCTAAAGAAGACCGTCTAGTCCGTAGTCAGTAAACTTAGCAAACCGGGGATGAAACTCAAGTAGTGACACCCCGGTTCTGCCATTTCTATTCTTAGCTGTAATAACCTCTGCTTTGTCTGACTGCTCCTCATACTCACTATCTTGTTTCTTATCATAATAACCAGCACGATAGATGAACTGAATTACGTCTGCGTCTGATTCGATATCACCAGACTCTCTGAGATCAGACATCATCGGTCGCTTGTCTTGTCGTTGCTCTACAGCACGAGACAAACTAGATAGCGCAATGACAGGACATCCAAACTCACGTGCAATATCTTTCAACCCACGGCTAATAACGCCGATATCTCTAGTTCTATTCTCAGACTTATAGGAACTAGGCATCGCAATCATCTGTAGGTAATCAACAACCACCAAGCCAACATGAAAAGATTTTTGTGTGGCTCTAATGGCATCTCTAATTCCTCCAAGGGTGACAGTTTTATCTGCGACAATCCTAACATGAAGTGACTTAGCCTCTCTAGCTACGTTATGTAGCTGATCTTTTTGATAGTTATTCAGTTTCTTAGTCTGTATAACTTGACTATCCACTTCACTGTAGATTGACAACATACGTGCAGTGACCATGTCCTTTGACATCTCTGCACTAACAATAAGCACTCCGGTCTTTTCCTCTAAGCCTCTCATAAACTTAGCTGCATTCCATGCATATTGCAATCCAAGACTAGACTTACCCATTGACGGCCTACCACCAAGTATAATTAGTTCACCGTTGCGCCACCCTCCTGTGATTGTGTCAATGTCGTTGTAGCCAGATCCGATTGAAAAGTCTAGCTTGTCTTCATCTCTAAGTATAGCCTCGTTAGTTGTGTCCCATATTAATTTAGATAAATCATCAGTATCGTTTCCGGAATTGATAAACGTAACAGAGTTATTTAAATCCTTTACGATTGTCTCAACATCATCATCACCTATAGATGCTCGCTTACTTGCAAACTCAGAAGCAAAGATAACTTCTCTACGCCTGTGGTAATCAGTTACTAACTTTGCATAACTCTCATAATTTGATGTAGTTGGAAGTAACTCTGCACACTGCATAATGTACGCTAGGCCACCAGCTGGCTCTAATGCATTACGCTTTGTCAGTTCTTCATTAACAGTTACGATGTCAATGTCCTGACCTGCTTTATCAATTGCAACATATGATTCCCAAATCAGGCTGTGTGACACACGATAGAACATTGACTTATCTATTGCTGTTAGTGATCTAAGTAAACGATTGCCACCTAAAAGCACAGATGCTATGAGTGATTGCTCACTCATAACATCCGATGGAACTTCTATGTTGAAGCCAAGGCTTCTATTTGCTTCTTTGTTCATTAATGTAATCCGTTAACCTGACAATGTGTACTTCATTAATTACGTCTTGCAACTGCTGACCCTTTAGTGGTGGTTCGACCCTCCACGCTCTATATCCGCCAGTTTTCTTTAGTACAAGTACTACAGTTGGATGAAGTTTGTTTGGGTCAGTTCCTAGTCTGATGCCTTCACTGATGTCATGCGTAACCATATGCGGTTGAGCATCACCGTACTTCTCTATCGCAATGTAGTTAAGAACTTCTGATGGCGTAGGTCTAAACTTACACCGGGTAAGAATCCTTTGGCATCCACCTTTAATGTCGTCATCTGTAAGCCCGTTTATAGCCACACGATAGACGGTCTGGCTAGTCTCATTCCATTGAATTGAACTAGGCAGTTGTGAGAGTACTGCTAATAACTTATCTGTTGCTGTCATTTAAACCACTCCTCTACTGTTGTATTCACATTGCTTATAGTTTGTTTTGGCTTAGCATGTGTGTCCCAGTGTCTCCATAATGAGCGAACCGTAATCATATCTTGGTTTTGATACCACTTACCCAGTAAAACCTTGACTCGCTCTGTCACGTCATCAGGTGTTACACCAGCTTTGTGCATCTGCCATATAGTTAGGCGGACATCTTTCCACTCCTTGTCAGTAATAGGTGCTTCAGTAGTAAAGCCAGATACGACTTGCTTGAATGTCTTGTACAGTGGATATGCTGGATCCTCCTCCTTGGCTTTCTCCGTTTTAGTTGAACCAGCAGTTACAACGGTGATGTCACCGGCGTGGTCAATCGTGTCAGGAAACAGTTTGTATCCATTGCTTGTTGTTCTCCCATTAGGAGAAGTTCTAGGATTAACTGCCAGAATACGCTTGTCGTTTATCCTCATACCTGTCAAATAATGCAATGCATTCTTGACAGTAGACTCTGATAAGCCGGTGCATTCAACAAGTCGTTTGACACTTGGCCAGCAGTATCCGTTGTTGTCTACGTGCATTACCAATGCCATAAATACTACAAATCCAGATGGTGTAAATGTTTTGATGTGGTCAACTAGTACTCGATCTAGTTGTACAAACCCAGACGAACGCTCACCTGACAAGCCAATAGACTTGCCATTAAATACAGTAATCATGCCTTACCTCTAATTGTTATATGGACATTCAGCGCAGTACCTCTGCACTGATTCTGTTTTTGTTTCTATTGCTTCACATAATGCATTAAGTCCATCCTTGTATGAACTGATCATTTCCAATGCTTTGTTAGCATCATCAACTGACCAGCCTTCAGGAATGGTGATTTGTTTAAATGGTTTCTTTTCTTCTTCTGGTTCACCTTTAAGTTCTTTCTCAAACTCTGTTACAGATATACCTTTTGCTTTTGCGGCTTCTAGTAATTGTTTTTGTTGTTCGGTGCCGACATGGGCAACAAGCCTATGATGAGTCCAACTAAGACCAGCCACACGGTTATTAATAGGCACATGACTAGCCACCCAGCTCCAGTTAGCAAGGCTTTGATAAGCACACCCAGTCGCATCCATTGCTTGTGCGTACTTCTCGCCATAACGTTTTTGTCCATAGTTTAATGCGTCACCAATTGCAAATTGAAATGCTGTTGTAAGTTGTTGTAGTGTTGCCATAAGGCGTAGCCACTGATCGTATTCAATATCGTGATTAAACTGTAGCCCTACGTCTGTTACGCTGACGGCGTCAGGAATGCTACCTATATAAACTAATTCGTCACTCATTCTCTTTCCTTTATGGATACAAAAGGACCACGGTGTTGATGTCCGTGGTCCTCCATTTGGTAGTTGTGCTCCGTTGGATATTGGTACGGAGCACTGCAATCTTACTCCTCAGTATCGGTTGCTGTCAATGACTTTATGCTAAAGTTTTCAGATGCTTCAGTCATACTGAACAGATCTGGGTATTGATCTACAAGTGTAAGTTGAACTTCTTTTGGTATCTTACTTTTGTAAACTTTATGCTCAATCTTGATTGCGCCTAATGACAATGGAATTACATACGCTGCTTTCTCTTCATCAAGAATAGAAAACGTTGGTTGCGAGTTGCGGAAAGCAACTTGTCCCCATGGACACTTCCATGTTTTAGCTTTACCAGTCAACTGCTTTTTGGCAAAATCTGCAATTTGAGCGCCATAACGAGACTGTAACCACTGAACCTTGCGCTCTTTGTCTTTGACCATAGACTTGCATCGTTCTACAACAGACTGCATTGCTAGTTGCTGTGCCTTGAGTTCGGTCTCATATTGCAACAAGCGTTGCATTGCCAGAAGTACTTGATCTTCTGATGCCAGTTCCTCACCTAACCAGCCATCAACAGGGCCAGCATACTCGCCAGTCTCGATGTCGTAGTAACTATCTCCGATAACGTCAAACTTAGATTTGTCCATTGAGTCCTTCTTCTTCTATTGTCAAAAATACTGCTTCTGCTTCTTCCGGTGTGTTGAATCCCATTAGTACTTCTATGACTAACCGCAGGTTTTGATCTGTAGTATCGTTGTGTCCAGCTAACTTGAAGAACACTCGCTTCATATCACTTGGTGTAATGTCTGATCCCCATATGCGTTTGCACTCATATGCAAATTGCTTTCCCGGTGTTAGTTTTGCTTTTGTTGGTTGTGGGGTGTCAACAATACGCATATCTCCAGCTTGAGTAATAGGTTCCTCTAGCTCTTGAGCAAACAACGTTCCGTATCCGCATAAGGCAAGAGCACGACCAATAGATCCAGTCTCTGCCTTTTCACGATAATCAGCAAAGTGTTTTTCGTGTTCTGTTTTGTGTCCTTTTGCAATCAACTTGCCTTCATCGTCTAAGATCTCGGCAGCAAAAGTACAGTAGTCTGTGCCCGAAAGGTCGGGCACAGGATATGTATTAATCGTCCAATCTACATGGTCTTCTCTGAACCAAGCGATACGGGCGGCGACTGGTAAATATTGCTTACCTTTTAGGTTGATAAAGTGATCACGTGGACTAAACATCTTTCTCTCCTTCTATTTCACGTAGTACTTTGCTTACACTAAGTCCATTTTTAACATTAAGGGATTCACCATCTGAATACACATATTCTTCCTCGCTCACTAATTGTTTAAACATCATTGACCTAATAATTACTTGGTCGTGAACTATTGCTTCTATAAGATCTGGTTTTTCGCTATATAAACGAGCCATAAGATTTGATGTTGATAGCTGTACATATAGGTCTCCGTTTTGAGTGCGTATTTTTTCTCCATCAAGTTCTGCGTAATGCCAAATACTAGTTATGGACGAAAACATAGTTGGTGTCGGAGCATATGTGCTTAGAACGTTTTCGGCAGTATTTGTACCGCAAATTAACATTGGTACGTTGTTTAGCATGATTGCTCGTGCAAGTAAACATAACTCTACCAACGACAAACGAGTAATGTTGTGTAGTCCTACTAGGTCTTTGGCTTGCAAATACTTTTCAGCATCTTCGTATTGTGACCATGCTGGTATGAAAAACCAACCATCTTTATCTACGCTTAAAAATGACGTATTGTCTTCTGGCTTAGTTGCAACATACACAACATCAAACTTTGACGAATCAAGCCACACGTCATGATGCTCGTAAGCAACGGGGCATTTAATTAAATTATCCAAGTAACTTTCTCCAATTTACTTTCTAGATTGAATCGTTTATCTATTGCTGTAATCAAAAGTATTACATCTTCCATGTTTCTACATATTGATACTATTCCTTTGTCTGCAAATGCTTGTTGTTCTTTACGTACAGCTCCTTTCTCCGTTTTGAGTTCTATCCCAACAGCCAAGTGGCTCCATTCTTTTCGGTGTACATATAAGTCTGGAGCACCAACAGTATTGCCTTGCCATCCACTTGAGTAATGGTACGTTTTGCAGGTAGGGCATTGTGTCTTACCTCTTGACTTACCTACTTCTATTACTGTGTAGCCACAGGCAGACAGCAAAGCAATGACTTGTTTTTGGAATAGAGCTTCCGCGTTATTTCTTCTCATTTGTTTCGCATCATAGTCTGATATGCAAAGTAAATGATCAGGCCAAACCAAAAAAGTAACATACTACAGCCAAAATTTGGTTCGTAGTCACGATCTTCTGACTTCAAAGTGTAGGTACTCCCACACTTTATCGATATGGCTTATTCTTGTGCCGTCTTGCCACAGCACATAACCTTCAACCTTCAAAGCAACGCGAGCAGCTAGTGCTGTAGGCGCACGTAAAATTAATTGCAAGATGTTTGGGTACATCAGTGCATTATTTAATGCGTGTGCTACTGGATTTGAAAGTGTTGTGTAGTTATATGTGGCAAATGACTCATATTCATCGCCAGTTAATTTTATTTGTGTGTTGTACATTATTTCTTTGTATGCACCATTACTAACGATTGCTTTACAGATCAGTCGTTTTTTCCACGAGCCATTCAATAAAGCGATGATGTGTTTGCGACTCCAAGTTGACCATGAGTTTGGAGACATCCAAGCGTCAATTATTACTGCAGTAGTAATATTTTTTTCAACACTCTTTTGAATCCATAATTTATAGATAATCTTGGCTACAAACTGATTGCTGACTGCTACGCTGTGTCCGTTTCCAGACACAACGTAGCAAACAGGATGATAGTTACTACGTTTACGTGTAGGCATTAGTATCTTGGCTGTAGTTGACCTTTATGCCTAGATACACAGTAACCACACTTCCAAGGTGGAGTCCATCTACCAGACAGAAACTCATCAATTACATCAGCTACAGTGACACGAACAAGTGTTTGCTCATCATACATATTCTTGTTTTTATCTGTAACCCAGATAATTTGATCATTGTGCCAAAAGAGATTGTCAATGGTTTTGATGTCTTCTGCGGACTCTGTGTTGCCATCCCATTCTTTTGGCATGCGGAATGTAACGATTTTTAGTCTCCACTGTGGCCATGATAGTGAGATTGTATTATTCAAACCGATCAATGGCTCTAACTTATCCCAACCATCTTTGTATTCGCTGTTCTTTTTCATTGCGTTAAGCAAATCAATTAATTCTTGTAACATAAAAACCTTTCAATAAATAAATGTATTACTTGTATTGTACCGCACGTGTTAGTCACACATGCATTCTTCTTCCCATCCACCACATGCTTCACATGGTGTATAGCCCATTGCTTCTTTGTCATCATCAGTGAGGTCTGTATTTTCACGATACACGTCGTCAAAATAACCGTCTTGCCTAGACATGGTGCCAGCAAAGCACATGCCCGGTTCTGAGTAATGCATAACAAAGTTGAGCTTTGGGTACTTTGCACTCATAGTAATAAACCATGCACCGGGTGGTCCCCATGCAGTGTCAAAGTTATAACGGGCTTCGTTGTCTTCACCTATTAGCTCGCTACAATAGCAAGCATTCCATTTAGTGCCCCAGTTAGCCATAGACCATGTGTACCAGTTGTTACCATCTTCCTCGTCCGGCATAGGCACTGAACCATTAAAGTCTACGCAATCGATGCCATATTCGTTTTTCTTTGTGTTTTCTGCCACCCACTTCTTTACGTCATCTATGTTGTCACCCGATACTGTTAATGTGTTATCGCACCAATTAGGCATTTTATTACTCCTTATCCGTAAACTAATTCACCAAAACATAACTCCTGCACAATGCAGTCAATGATGTCGTAATCAACATTTTGTGGCTCTAGAAACGTACGATCACCAATTGACCAGCTCTTGCGTAGATGTTCCAATAGATTTAGGTCTGATATGAGATGTGGTTCACACTCATCATCAATAATCTCTAGCACCCATCTTGTGTCTGTGTGCTCAACTACTCGTACATTCTTGACCCAGTCGCTGTACTGAATCATGTCCATCATCATCTCAAACCACCATTCTGTATTGATGGATTGAACAGTGAGCGTCATGTGCTCGAATGTGTAATTATCTATCATCTCTATTAATCTCCTTTATTGCTTCTGTAAGTCGATCCCAGTTTGTACCAATATGAGCATCAAATGTGTCGTGTAACACTTCGACTACACCCACCCATTTATCCCAGTTGTCTGCTGCAGCCTGTGCAAGCTCGTCTCCAGTCGGGTATCCATCATGATTAAGTTGCAATGCAAAATCGTATGGCCCCCATACTTCAATATAAAACTGCGGGTATTTCTCCCGCAGCCATCGCAACTCGTTCTCAAAATTCTCTTGATCTTGATCAATCTCTTTTACTGTCATGGCACTGGCCACCCTTCTGGTTCTTCTAACTTGCAAACATAACCTAAGTCATGCGCACTAAATATGTCATTCCACTCGCTGTATGTAGAGTCACAGATGTATTCCCACATAGCTTCGTTAAATTCTTCTATGGTGCGTTCGTGGTACACGGACTGCACTAAGGCAATGAAATTTGTGATTTCATCATCAGTAACTTTTACGTCTCCTTGCGCCTCTTCTTCGCTAATGAAACGACGTATTGCTGCATCTGTGTAACGCACGTCAATAGATTTGAAAATGCGTTTACCAAGCGCAGCCATAAAGTATGCACCACAAGCTGGTGAAAGGCACTCACCATCTTTGGTGTAGTGCCCTTGTCCGTCCCAGTGGTCAGATGACCATTCGTCGTAGTCTGCTATTGAATAAAACATGTTTATTTACCTTGTGTTTAATTAAACCCACAGCGCAGCTGAGCCGTGGGCACGGATGACAATATCGCTATCGCCATCACAACGTAAAGATGCAGGGCAAGTGTCGCACGTAGTATGCATTTTCAGCATATTGCGCATTGCTCGCATCTCGTTAATGAATGGATCACTTGGGCACTGCTTGCAACCACGAGCATAAGCAGTGTGACGTTTGTCAACGTAGCCGTCATGTGGACGGACTAGGAATGTACCCCAGCCAGCTTCTTTGGCTTCCCATCGATCGATGTATGAGTCACATGATGCTTGAAGTACACCACGAAATGGCTTTGCTATCGGCATACGCCACTGGTGTGTGTAACCTGTGTGACCAAGTGAATAGCGTAGCATGTCACTCCAGATAGGGAATGGTACGGCTACTGGGTCACCGTATGTACCCATGCGTAGCTTCTTGCCAGCGACTAACTGAATGGTAGCTGCAACAGTGCTAGAGATAACAGGTATATTGCCTCGCTGGAATGATTCCCATACGGCTGATGTGCCTTTGCCGATATTGACATAACACGTACGCACATCTTTGACTTTAGCAGTGCGCGTGTGACGTTTGCGTCGCTTGCGGTGGGTACAGTTGCCACAGATGCAACCGTCAAGTCGTTGATCAATGGCAACTTGTGGATGCACGTCACGCATAATGATGTAGGTCTGAATCATGTCACCAGTTTTGATGTTCCATTCCTCGTTGTTAGTCTGGCAGTTAGACATGACGCATATGATGCGAGATCGACGATCTAGTTGACTAACTCCATCGTATATGCAATAAGAGTTGTACTTTGGCTTCATGTGTTTGCCATTGTGTACGTTAGTAAAAAGGGCTGGATTTGCATCCAGCCCGAACTTAGCGAGGTATTGTTGTGCGGTCATTAGTTTCTTTCTTTATCTTTGTTTTCTGCTACGTGATCTAAGTAGTTTGTTATTGCGCCTTCTTCTGTCCAATTAGCGTCAGTTGTGTTGTTATTTTCTGTTACTGTTTTAAGTATGTCTCTCCAATCAACGTCACGGAGTTCACCAAGAATGACATCTGTAAGATATGTGTTAGCAATGCCATCAATCAGCTCACTGTACATTTCCTCAAAGTACTCTTTGATGTGTTCAAGTGCGTGATTTTGACGCTCATGTTCAGAGTGTTCATGCCACCAGTTGTATATGTCCTCACTGTGATGTAAGTAAAATAACCATGTTGCGTAATTTGTCCAGCCGTTGTATGTACTCATTTGTTTTGTTTTTCTGTCTCGTCGTTGATTACTTTTAATTCTGTATATGTGTTGTTGAGACACTTTGTATTTAGTAGCAAGTGCAATTACACTTACGCCATTGTTTGCTTGATGTCGTATTGACGCTGTTTGTTCAGGTGTCAGTTTTTTTAGTGGCATTACCAGCCTCGTTCTGCTTGATTAGCGCATGCGTCGCATTGATATCCTTTCCATACATCCATTGGTGTAAGCCTGTTAGGTTCCTCACATGTCGGGCACGGCAGATTGCGTGGGTTACTTGCTGTTGCTCTGCGCAATGCTGAAACACCATGAGGGTCTTCAAACACCTGTTCAATCATCTCGTCTTCATCATATGGAATATCGTCTTCATCCCATTCGTAATACATAGTTATTCTCCTTATTCGTAGTGTGATCGTTCTGTTTGTTGATTCTCTCCGGGAAACTTCTCAATGAGTACGTGATATGTACTTGGCCCGTCATATCCGTAGTCATCTACATCCTCACCTCGTGACCAAGCACGTTCGCAATGACGCAAACAGTCTTCACTATCTCGTTGTTGTTCTTCTCTATTTAACTCCTCACATCGTTCTTGTAGTTTATGTTGTAGCTTTTCAGCTGCATCACGATTACTACATCGAACATACTTTCTAAGAATAAACAGGTTGCCCCACCAACCTCCTTCCTCTGGGCCACCGTAATAACGCTCGACACTGTACATGGATACGATACATTCTTCGGCTTCTTGTGAATCAGCCATGATCTCGTCCCATGCTTCTATCATTATTCTGTCATTCATATTTTGACATCATCCTTCGTTGCTATATGTGCAAAGCCAACCATACAGTGTCGCTCGCTATATACGCGGTATTGAGTACCATCGTATGATTGTTCAATACCTTGACGTAAGCGAGTACATCCGATGTCACTGTTGAGTTGTTGTCTAACCTTGATTAGACTAGGCGGAGTACGATACGTGTGAAAGTAAAACCTGACGAGTCTATTTGGTGTTGCGTCTTGGAATGTTGACCAATACTCAAACTTATACGTCACTGGGTTTGCTTGTTTCATTTTGTTACCTTTACTGTGATTGTTGCAGACCGTTCTTCGTAGTCCCATTCAATGACATCGTCTGGACATTCAAGGCAATACTTGGCTGTCTTTTTGTCAGGTATCCATGCTTCCATTACACCTAAAAAATACTTCTTGTCCTGTTTGGAGCATGATGGCATGCGGTAGAAGTGACGCGCCCAGCGTAGCATTCCGGGTGCATTAAACATATCGACGCTGACTAAACAAATCTTGTGTTCCATTATTCTTCGTCCTCAATTAGTAATGTGTAGTTGTCATTGTTCTTGACGTATATGGCATCAATGATGCGAGCTGCATAGAACACATCAACCCTTTGATCGTTTTCTGCTTCTAACTCATCAGAGCATGGGCCACCAGCTTCGTCTGTGCATGAACACATCGTGTGTCCATACTTACATGGTGGAAACGAGTAGTCAGGGCAATCACGATATACGTGATGCCTAATATATTCAGCTGTTCCTATTGTCATTGTGTTTCTCCATTGCTTTATCGATGTATTCTGCAACCTGATGAAAGGTTAGATAACCTGTAACTGAATTATCATCTATGCAACCATCTGGATTGATCAAGGCGCATTCAAATAAATTATCTGCGTGACCATAACTAATGTCATCTTTGCAGATGATTGAAATGACAGCGCCGTCATCAAGTTTGATTTTGCGTTGGTACCATGTTGTTTTATTCATTGTGTTCTCTTTCTGTGCGTTGTTAGTGAGACGCACCCCTCACATCTAACTAGTCCTTGTAGGACAGGCGATTATGATTAGTCACAATCGCTTTAGACACCTGCTTCTCAAAGTCTGGCATTGCCGTAGCAACATACTTCCAGAAATCAAAAGCTATAGTTGGCAACTTGACATCGATGATGACACGTTCCAGTGTCTGGATCGCTTCATCAATCTGCTCTTCAAGAGTCTCGCTGTTAAGCTGAACCTTGATGATCTTGGTCATAAATGACGATGTGTCACGGCTATCCTTGTCAGGACGCAATGTCATAGTCAGTTCAATTTGAACAAGAGGAATAGGATGAAGAGTCTTTTCTTCACCATTAGCTACGTCCATACGCAGCTTGTACTCCATTGATATGTAATGCCCGTTGAGTTCAACGGTATCTGTATGTGAACATACATGGTAGCCACCGTACGAATACAGTGTGCCGTCTGCTACTTTAGCAGGAACAGCGAGAAGAGCTTCGCGGAAATACTTTGTGTACAATTCGATAGACATGATTATGTTTCTTTCTGTGCGTTGTTAGTGAGACGCACCCCTCACATAAAAATTAGATGGCGATCTTAGCTTCAGTGAAACTCTTGAGGTTACACTCTTTTGTTAAGTAGGCAATGATCTTGTCACAATCATCTTGTTCAAGATTTAATAACACTTCAGACATATCGAGTAAAACCCAGTTGACATCGTCTTGCTTATCTTTAAATATTTCCCACATATGATTGTAATGATCTTTAGTTATCAAGTTTTCTTCGAGTAATTCCTCAAGAACTAAGGAACCCATTACAACATCCCAATCGCATTTCATTTAAAATATTCTCCTTTTAGAACTTACAGGTTTGTCAGCAACAATGTTCATGTAAACAATGGCATACGGTTTGAACTCATATGTATGCTCAAGGCATCGCGAGATTCTAATGTGCATAATTGTTGGATCACAGTAAACGTGAAGTCCAGCAATTTTTTGTGCAGCTAATGCAGTTGTATAAACATCAGGAAGGCCGATTTCTCGGCCTTGAAAGTCATACATCTGATTGTGATAGGTATATCTAGCCATGCGATGTATCTACCTCCTCCCAGCCAGTAGGTCTTGGCATTGGTGTTAGTGCATCAACCCATTGCACATAAACAGTTACTTCATCTTCTGTTGCTCGTTCGTTGTGCCATTCATCAAAGCCATCTCTAGTACGTGCTTGATGTGGAACGTGAGCATCGATGAAGTCAAGTAGTTCTGCAAGATGTTGACGTGCCTCACGATCAAGGAATCTTTGAAAACTTGGTGTGAGTAAGATTGTTTTCTCAATTCCACCGCCGGGATGGACATGAAGATATGCAAACTTGAGCACAATGATTTTGTGGTGATGAATAGGCGACATTATAAACTCCTCAATCTGTTGTATTCTTTGGCTTGATTCATATTGTAGTTTTGCATGAACTCAAGCAGTGTCTGTTGATTTTCACGTTCTAGTGGCACAGGTAAAGCAAAGTCCATGCCAACCATGGTGGATAGGAACTCCATGTTACTAACCCACTGGCAGATGGTGACCCAAATCTTGTCTTGTTCAGTCATTGTGTGTACTCTTTCTATGCGTTGTTAGTGAGACGCACCCCTCACGTATAACTAAGGGATAACGACGATTCCGTGTACTTCAGCTGCTTTGAGTTGGTACACAGTTTCAACAAAATCACTCATCCATTCACGTAGTTGCATAAACGTGTATTGCATTTCGGTGTTAGTAGATGTGTATTCAACATTTACTTCATCGTAGTAACCCTGTGTGCGCAGTGTCCATGCGCCATCGTAGATAGTAATGTAAATGCCATACATAGCAGGAGACATGCGCTCATGCTGCATATACAACTTGGTTTCAAGTGTTCCATTAATATTGATACGGTGCTTAGTGCGACCGTTTTCGCTGTTATGGAACTCAATGCCGGTAATTAGTTCACCATCACCTTGCTCGTATGTTTTGATTACTTGTCGTGCCAGTTCGCTGGCGCTAATGATTTGTTTATTCATTGTCTATCTTTTCCTGTGCTGACCACATTGAACTAAAAAACCATCCCCCTAAGTACAAGAGGGACATTATTACTACGATGAATGGAAATAAGAGAGTAAGTATCATTTGATTCGTCTTCGTCTGTCGTGTGCTTTCATTCGTTCACCAACACCACCTTCGCTACCACTACGTTTAAATGTGTGGAATGCGTCTGGTATCTTTTCTCCCGTGCGGAGAAGATCTGCTGGTAATTCGTCTAATTCACCGCCTTTCCATTGGCCATTAGATTTCTTTTCGATGCGTGGATATCGCACAATAATGCGAAAGTCTTCAGGTCGTGTACACCATTTATTGTTAGGTGCATCTAAAGCAGTAACCACCCCGACAACGTCGGGGCGGCGTACGTTTCGCACTCGGTCACCTACATTAAATGGCATTATCTTGTGCCTCAATAAACTGCTGAGCCAACTTGTTATTGTGCTTGGCATCTACAAGTTTGTGCAGCTTTTTGTAGATGTTGTGCACAACAGCAATGTCACGCTGGCGAATGTCATTGCCAAGAATTGTGAACAGCTTTTCTTTCATGCGTACAAGACGATACTCATCCGTCATGTATGTGTTGAACGTGGTGATGTGATAGCCAAGCAACTCGGCAATGTAACCACGATCAAGCATGACCATGCATACTTGCCACAGTTCTTCTTCCGCTTGTGTATTCTCTATTGTGAGAATGCCAGCTTTTACGAGGCTGTGCTGTTGCGCTGGTGTCAATGCATTGATTGACGCTTGTGACCATGTCATTTTTCCCATAACTAACTCCTTGGGTCATGTGTATTATAAGTATTACATTGATTGTTATTCAATATAATGAGGGGGGTAATATTTGACCCCTCCCCCCTGTAAAAATTGGAGGGGTATAAAATTTAACCCCTCCCATACGTCAGTCGATTGAGGATTCTGCTTGCTCGAATCGCTCTCGTAATTTGAGTAGCCTCATGTACTTTGTATGTGCGTAATCAGCCCATGTCCCGTCTATTCTGTAAAGACGGACATTGAATTTAGGTTCAAGATCGTAAATATCAAATGAGCAAACCAGTGCATCGCACTGTGTTGCTTCGCGATAGTCTTCCAACACCTTTGCTGCATCGACTACTGATTCAAACAGCAACATGTAGTCACCATTATCATCATCGCCATGTACCACGTATGATTCGTGGTCATGTCGCAGTGCAAACAGGTATCGTTTGATACCGCTTGTTTTCTGGACTTCACCGAGCTGACTCAAATCCCAGTCCATAGTGTTCTCCTTACAATCCTGATATCACTGCAGCAATAAACATTACGATGAGAATGCCATTGATGATGATAGCTGTAGTGTTGTCTCGTTCTTCTTCTTTTGTTGGTTGCCGATACCTCATTGGTTAACTCCTATAAAAAATGGGAGGCTTTCGCCTCCCTGTGTTGATTAGCAGTGTAGAAGCGTTGCCTCTACAAAGTCGTCGAATGACCCGCCGAGCCATTCTGCGTTGACTCGACCAAACAGCCCCCACCGGAAGGTGAAGGAGTTATCAAGATTGTGATAAATCTTGACACGACGCTTGCGTCCACCACGGACGCTCAATATCAATACTCCAATATACATAACTAAACTCCTTACTTGTTGCTATCAATCGTCCACCCAAGGTGGATCGCCAACTTACGGGTCACAAACATTCTTACTCCGCGTCCCTTACGGTCTTCACCGTAAGCCATTGCGGTCCAATCTGTATCCTCGTCGTATGCGAGGTCGATTGGGAGTAGCACAACCATTAGCGTTGGAATGTTGCGCCACATCAATGGGACTCCACGCTTCTGATCGACGTGCAAGCAACATCGGTGGTGCTTCACAATCCACTTCTTGTCAGAATCCGAAACAAATTGCGGGTCAATCCCGTAATGTTTACGGGCATGCAACATTTCAACTGGTGTGGCCATATTATTGAACTCCTATTTAAAAAAGTGAGGGGACTTGCGTCCCCCTGAAATTAGTCGGCGAGTACAGCGTTGTACGCTTTGTCTGTCATGAGTTCACGCTCATGAGCTTGCTGAGCTTTAATCTCAGCATCCATCCGCTTGTTGGTCTCGATAACCAACATACTGCCCATTCCGAACAAGATGAGCAACAACCCGATAGTGACCGCATTACGGTCGAGAACTTTAAAGAACCTATTCATTTACTTACCCTCCATCAACTCGTTGTGCCATGTCAGGAATGGCTCAGTTTCCGAAATCTCCTGATACTTCTCGTACCACTTGGTACTTTCTTGCGTTACGCAGATGTCTGCAACACGCATGAGCCTGAATGTTTCACTACCAAGGATACATTCAGTACCCTCAGCCTCAACGTGTACCCATGCAAAATTACCGTTGAAGTTTTTTGGATCTACTTCAAACCAAAAATCATCTGCATAAGCAGTGAAACGGTAATCGGTTGACTTGTTCTTCTCGCTGTTGATTACTGACCAATGAAATACCGCGTCATCAAGGTCACCGCTATAAAGGGCAGCAAGTCCAGCCTGCGCTTGTTGCATACGCAGTTC
>Ga0315905_10000657_pt1 | contig 37594 bp, 33 predicted proteins | sample LakEriMetagenome_5_FD_203522 | JGI IMG/M metagenome (GOLD analysis project Ga0315905, IMG submission 203522) | Freshwater fungal communities from buoy surface, Lake Erie, Ohio, United States - Buoy 4 MA121 | ecosystem: Environmental > Aquatic > Freshwater > Lake | place: USA: Lake Erie, Ohio... | reverse complement strand
CCAAAACCCGTTATTGCCATGGTGAATGGATACGCCATTGGCGGTGGTCACGTATTACACGTTGTTTGTGATTTAACCATCGCTTCTGAAAATGCACGTTTTGGTCAAACAGGTCCGAAAGTAGGTAGCTTCGATGCAGGGTTTGGTTCAAACTATTTGGCGCGTCATGTGGGTCAGAAAAAAGCGCGCGAAATTTGGTTTTTGTGCGAGCAATATACCGCGGCTGAGGCCGAATCAATGGGCATGGTGAATAAAGTAGTGCCTTTGAACAATCTTGAAGAGACTACTGTCAATTGGTGCAAGACCATTATGAAAAGAAGTCCACTCGCCATTCGTATGATAAAAAGAGGTTTGAATGCAGAGCTTGACGGTCAACGAGGACTCATGGAATTTGCTGGCGATGCTACCTTACTCTACTACTTAACCGAAGAAGCTCAAGAAGGTAAACACGCTTTCCTTGAAAAGCGTGACCCCGATTTTCAAAAATTCCCGAAATTTCCATAATGAATTGGTGGATACAAGCTGCCCGACCTAGAACGTTGCCTCTGGCAACAGCCACTGTGTTTTTCGGCGCAGCGGGAATCAATTGGAATCTGCACAATACACTTGTTGTTGTGCTTGCATGGCTCACTGCAGTTGCGCTCCAGATATTCTCAAATTTTGCAAATGATTGGGGAGATTTTAAAAACGGTGCTGATGATGACTCCCGAATAGGCCCCGCCCGGGTTATGCAATCTGGAAGCGTGACCATGAAGTCCATGAAAAAAGCGCTTGTCATTCTTGGGTTTTCGTCATTTATACTTGGTTTTATTTTGCTTTATTTTTCGCTTATTATGGTTGGAAAATACACCGACTTTTTAGTGTTTCTATCTGTAGGGATTTTGGCTATTTGGGCTGCATACAGGTATACTGCAGGTGATAACCCATATGGATATAAAGGGCTTGGAGATGTATTCGTTTTTTTATTCTTCGGAATTGTTTCGCCCGCAGGGCTCTATTACTTACTACACTTTTCTATCGATTGGACCATAATACTGCGCATAGGTTTTGTAGGTCTTGCCTGCGTCATGGTATTGCATTTAAATAACATGCGCGATAGACAAACAGATGAAGCCACAGGAAAAAAAACAATTGCGGTGAAACTTGGATTTACATATTCGAAATGGTTGCATGGTTTGTACGGAACGGTATGCATTCTTTCTTCACTTGGATTGGTTTTTTCGTCTCACTTTTCAATCGCGAGTGTGTTATTCGGTGCATTCTCATTGCTCTGGTTAATTATTCATTTAGTTATTGTTCTGCGTATTCAAGCAGAAAAGAGTTTTGATGCTCAACTCAAAGTGGTCGCATTGTCAACCTTTATGAGTAGCATACTCTACTTGTTTTGCTAGATTTTAGCTTTGTCCATTATCTTTGAAACATGAGTTTGCGATCAAGAGAAATAAAAGGTATTTCAGTTCTTTACCTACTTGCTATCGTAGGTACTATTCTTGCGAATTCTACTTTTGTATTGAAAGACATTACACATGTGCTTAAAGATGTGAGTCCTGCATTGCAGTCGACATCGCACGATACAAAAGAAATTTATTTTTTGTGGTTCGATTTTTTTCCAGCACTTTTCCTCTTTTTGAATGGTTTAACTTTTTCTATTGCATTCAAGAATAAGCGCATGAGTACAAGCCGAATGTCTGGTTATTATAGCAGACGAGGTCTGGTATTAATGGTGTTGGGTTTTCTTACCTCGGGAATATGGCCCATGAATATTCTTTACATCGCGGGTCTGTGTTATTTTACGGCTCCTGTCTTAGCTCGTTTAGATCGTCGAATTCTTGAAGTAGCGTCGGTCTTAATTGTGGTGATCGGATCATTCGCGGGAAACTTAGATTTTCCAATTTATCCGCAGTTTGAGACGTTGGAATTGTCAAACGGAGTAATTCGAAATCTTATTGGTTTCATATTTTTTAATGGGTATTATTCTTTTCTTCCTTGGGTTGCATTTTTTACTCTCGGAATGTCAATTGGTAAAGGAGACATGCGCATCCGCGGTTGGTTTCCCCCTGTGTCCATACTTGCATTAATCCTTATTGGGGTTGGTGCCGTACTCGAAACTTTTTTAGTTAAAATTTATGGGGAAATTCCCAACATGGGAATTTTTCGTTTTCAATTTCTCGAGGTCAGATTGCACTCGCTGTCTTTTGCTTTTATTGTAGCAGGAATTTGTATTGTATTGACTCATGCAGGTAATTTCTACATGAAAAAAATGTTTAATCATGCGTGGATTCAAAAAATATGGCATCCTATTAATCAGTTCTCTTCTGCCAAATACACCTTGTATTTTTTAGTGGTCTGTGAAACCATGATCATTTTCTCAGTTGTGAAATATGGTGATCACCCCATTTTTTGGTTTCGTCCGGCTTATGTGCTTATTCCAATGTCTTTGGTGTTATTATTTGGATCTTTTTATCTCACAAAATGGTGGACAAAACGGGTGCATGAGAACACGCCTGTAGAATGGTTACTCAAGAAAATTGCTGGAAGTAAAAAATGATTCTTAGATTTCGAAAAGAGGAATTGATTTTTAAGAAATCAGCGAAGACGAGTCGAGGAATATTAACCAAACGTCCCATCGCTTTTTTAGAATGCTTTGATGCGAATGAAGTCATTTTGGCTCAAGGCGAAATTGCGCTGATTGAAGGACTAAGTATTGAATCTTGGTCAGATATTGAAAATGAAATTGCAAGGTTATCTTGTTTGAATAATCCACAACAGTGGCAATCGAACTGCTCTTCACTTCAATTTGCAATAGATTGTATTCATGCACAATTGAATTCTGGTCGAATCAATGAACCATTTGTTCATTCAAACAACTTGTTTGAAATACATTTGAATGGTTTGGTGTGGATGAATGAAATTTCAGCCATGCTGCATGAGGCACATGCACTTGTTGAACAAGGGTTTACAGCTGTGAAGTTTAAAATTGGTAGTCTGAATTGGGAAGATGAATTGAACCTGCTCTCTTCATTTCGAAATGCATATCCCTACATTGAAATACGAGTAGACGCGAATGGCGCTTTCAAGGAAGACGCTTTGTTGAAGTTGAATCAGTTGTCTGAATTGAATATTCATAGCATTGAACAGCCAATTGCAAAAGGAAATTGGAAGCGCATGGCAGACCTTTGTTTGAAGAGTCCAATTCCAATTGCCCTCGATGAAGAATTAATTGGATGGAATGAGGAGTTACTGCGTTTTTTGGAAGATCATGGTCTCCCACAATATCTCATACTGAAGCCTTCGCTGCACGGTGGAATTAAAAAATGTGACGAATTATCTAAGTGGGCAAGCTCAAACCAGCTTCGGTTTTGGGTTACATCCTACTTAGAGTCCAACATTGGCTTGAACCACATAGCCAATTGGGTTTGTTCGAAAGGATGGAATTTTAGACATGGACTTGGAACAGGAAGTTTATTTGAGCGAAATTTTGAAGAAAGTTGGCGTGTAGAAAATGGATTTTTAATACCAGTTCAAGTATGAACATAGAAGAAATTTGTGTCGCACTTGAATCGCAAAATGGAATGAATTTCCAAACGTCTGGTTCTACGGGTCAACCGAAAACCATTTTTTTTACAAAAGAACAAATTGCAACGTCAGCCCAACGAACCGCAAATTATTTCAACATCAATTCGGGTGACGCAGTTTTTTCTGCATTACCACTAAACTATGTGGCCGGGAAAATGATGGTGCTTCGTGCATACCTGTTGAATTGGAAACTTGAATTTCAAGAACCAAGCACGTTACCCAAAATTGAACAGAATTATAAATTTGCGGTATTTACACCACATCAGTTCATTCATATTTTAGAGACAACACCTGAAGTATTCTCTCGGATTGAAACCGTGTTGCTCGGTGGTGGACCATTGAGTGACCCCAACGCTCTGAGATCTATTCACAAGCTTCCTTGTCAAGTGTATTTAGGCTACGGCATGACAGAGACGTTAACACATATTGCAGTTAGAAATTTATCTGAAGATGAATTATCCTACACGCCATTAGAAGGAGTGGAAGTGAGGTCGAATGAAAATGACATTTTATCGATCAAAGATAATTTGCTGCAATTGGATTGGTTTGAAACAGATGATTTGGTTCAAATCAGTAAAAACCGATTCTCAATAACAGGAAGGGTAAGTTCTGTGATCAATTCAGGAGGAGTAAAAATATTTCCTGAAAGTATTGAGGCTAGAATTAAACACATACTGACTTCAGAATTCTATATTTCCTCAGAGTCAGATGCGAAGCTTGGAGAACGGGTAATTTTAATAAGTACCTCTGAAGTGAACGAATTGCAACGGAACCAAATTCTGAAGGTCCTGGGGAAAATAGAAAGCCCGAAAGCATATATAGTTACTCAACAAATAGAAAAGACCCCTTCAGGAAAAGTAGTTCGAAAAAAAAAGTGTAATGTATGATTCAACTTGTATTCGCTTCAGCGAACGAAAATAAGATAAAGGAAATTCAAAGTATTCTTCCCCAACAGATTCAACTTTTGGGTTTGAAAGATGTGGGAATTCATGAGGAAATTCCCGAAACAACAGGAACCCTGGAAGGAAACGCAAGACAAAAGGCGGAATATGTTTTTACGAAAACAGGACTGAATTGCTTTTCTGATGATACAGGTCTTGAAATTCAGGCATTAAACAATGCACCAGGTGTAGATTCGGCCATGTACGCGGGCATTCCACGAAGCTCTCAAAGAAACATTGAAAAAGTATTGTATGAAATGCACGGTAAATTAGAGCGAACGGCACAATTTAGAACGGTCATTTGCTACATGACAAATCACGGTGCGTTTTATTTCGAGGGGGTGTGCGCAGGTGCAATTGGCAGAGAAATTCGCGGTGAAGATGGCTTTGGATATGACGGAATTTTTTACCCTGCGGGATACTCAAGAACTTTTGCTGAGATGAACTTGAAAGATAAAAAAATGCTCAGTCATCGGTCAAAGGCTTTTCTTCAGTTTGTTGAATATCTCCAAACGAATCAGTAAATCGATTAATGTATACATTTGCAACAGACTTTGAATTATGGAAACATATCTAGATTTTGAATCTCCCATTAAAGATTTGCGCACGCAAATTGAAAGACTTCGCGATAGCGAAAAGAAAAACGGCTTAGATGTTCATACAGCAATAGAAGATTTAGAGCGAGCGATCAAAGAAAAGACGACTGAAATTTATCAAAACTTAACCCCCTGGCAGCGCGTGTTGGTTTCTCGACACCCTGAGCGCCCATATACGTTAGAGTATATCGAATACCTCACTGAAGGCACTTGGATTGAACAACATGGTGACAGGAATGTGAAGGATGATAAGGCTATGATTGGAGGTTTTGGATTTATAAATGGCCAATCGGTTATGCTCATTGGTCAGCAAAAAGGAAAAAATACCAAAATGAGATCGTATCGCAATTTTGGAATGGCCAATCCGGAAGGATACCGCAAAGCACTTCGTCTCATGAAATTGGCTGAGAAATTCAATAAACCTATTGTTACGTTCATTGATACCCCCGGGGCATTTCCAGGATTAGAGGCGGAAGAACGCGGCCAAGGTGAGGCCATTGCCCGAAATTTATTTGAAATGATGCGATTGAAGGTTCCTGTTATTTGCATCATCATTGGAGAAGGAGCATCGGGTGGTGCATTGGGAATTGGAATCGGGGATCGGGTTATGATGTTAGAAAATACCTGGTACAGCGTGATCTCTCCGGAATCTTGCAGTACCATTCTATGGAGAAACACCGATCATAAAATGGAAGCTGCAACAGCTCTGAAGCTCACGGCTGAAGACATGTTAAAGAACAAGCTAATTGACGGTATTATTCGTGAGCCATTGGGAGGTGCACACGCAAATAGAGAAGAGGCTGCAGAAATTTTAAAATCAAGTATTGTTCAGATGCTCAATGAACTCAAAGAGGTGCCAACCAACCAACTGGTATCCCAGAGAATTGATAAATTCTGTGCAATGGGTGTTGTACAGAGCTAATTTCACATCAACATAATACATAAATGTGGTGGATTTTGATTAAATTCGCACCACAAAATATCAAACACAATGAAAAAGGGTTTATCGCTAATTACACTTTCTATCCTTGCAACTTCTGTCTTCTTTCAAAATTGCGCCACGTTGGGGTCAATGGAAAAGCACAGAGAAGAACTTAACTTTCAAGTTGATCCAACGCCACTTGAGGTGCATGGAGATTCTATAAAGGTGAAAATTACAGGTAAATTCCCTGAGAAATATTTTGCTAAAACGGTAACTGTTGATGCTATTCCAACCTTAACCTATGCAGGTGGTGAGTCGGCTTTCAAAACCGCTTCATTCAAAGGTGAAAAAGCAACGGGTAACGGCGATGCAATTCCATATAAGACTGGTAAGTCATTCACTTACACTGCAACTATTCCTTACGTTGCAGGAATGGAGACAAGCTCATTAGAACTGAGAATCAAAGGTGCAAAAGGTTCAAAGACTGCATCATTCCCCGGAATCAACATTGGAAAAGGTGTAATTACAACTCCTTACCTCATGAAAAGTGACGATAAAGTAATTTCTTCAAAAGACGCTTTAGTTCGTTCAACCAATAAAACACATGAAGCGAAAATAATCTTCGCAAAAAACTCAAGTGATGTTGATGCAAAAGAACTGAAGGATACAGATATAGCTGACTTCATCAAAGTTTTAAAGGAAATCAGTTCCAATACAAAAATCACAATCAACAGCATTGAATTGATTTCTTACGCTTCACCAGAAGGTGAATTGGTTAGAAACGACAGTTTGGGCGTTGAGCGTGCGCGCGCAGGTAAAAAAGTAGTGATGGATATGTTGAAGAAGGAAAAGATGGATGTTTTGTTTGGTAGTAAAGTGAATATGGTTCCAAACGGTGAGGACTGGGAAGGTTTCCGCACAGCAATGGAGACATCAAACATTGGAGATAGAGAAATTATCATTCGTATTCTTCAACGTGAAGCAGATGCTGACAAGCGCGAAGAAGAAATTAAAAACATTTCTAAAACCTACGAAGAAATCGAAGAAACAATCTTACCATCACTTCGCCGTTGCGTTATCCAAATCAATTACACTGAAATGGGTCTTTCAGATACAGAACTTCAGGAAATCGGAAAGTCTGCACCAGGTAGTTTAACTTATGAAGAAGGTTTGAAAGCGGCTTCTTTAACTGAAGATTTAAACACAAGAGCTTCAATTTTGAAAGCAGCTGAATCAAAAGCTAACGGAGATTACAGAGCAAGCAACAATCTTGGTGTGGTTTATTTCGAACAAGGAAAAGTGGCAGATGCAGGCAAGCAGTTCGAGAAAGCTTATGGAATGAAGAAAAATGTTGAAACTTCGAACAACTTTGGTACTTCTAAGCGTTTGGGAGGAGATAGAAACGGTGCTTTAAAATTATTCAACGAGAGCGGATCTAACGAATCGAAATACAACAAGGGTATGATATTCATTGCGAATGGTGATTATTCATCAGCAGTAAATACCATGTCTGGTGAAAAGACGTTCAACTCAGCTTTAGCCAAGATGTTAAAAGGTGACAATGCCGGAGCAAAAGCAGATCTTGATGCAAGCAAAGATGGATCAGCTGAAGCTGATTACCTTAGAGCGATCATCTGTGCACGTTCGAATGATGCATCTGGTGTTTCTTCAAACATCAAATCAGCTGTTAAAAAGAATGGTGCTTTAACCGAGAAATTCAAAAAGGATTTAGAATTTGAAAAATTCCAAAGTGCTTTGAACTAAGCGAATGGAGGAACAAAAAAAAGGGGCTTAGGGCCCCTTTTTTTAATGCTATATTTTTAAAACGGCGAGATGGAGTGAATGTCGTTGTTCCGTTTTTCAATTTCATTTTTAACAAGAGCCATGCGATTCGCTAATCCTGCCAAGTCACTGTAATTATTTTCCAAAAGCCACATCATGGAACCCTCTTGGTTGTCCGCTGCACGCGCAACTTTTTCAAGAACATCATATCCATTGTTACGCAACCACAGAAGTGCATTCGGATTTCCTTCACATCCATTAATGAGAGCCATTAAATGCGGATGTCCATTTTCCATGAGCCATGTGCGTGCATCATCTTGATTGTTCAGCGCATAAACAAAAATGCCCAATTCAGCGTATCCATTTTCCATAAGCCAAGTGCGAATGCCTTCGTTGCCAGAAACCGCCTCAGCCCAGGCAAGAATTATTTTAATCGGATAGGCCTGCATATTCATAATGCAATGTTAAATAAGTTTTATTCATTTTTGTACGAATAGACTTCCTCTTTTTAGCTTCGCAGCATGAAATTGATTTTTTCATTTCTTGTTTTCTCCATAATCGCATTTTGCTCTTTTGGTCAACCTGTTATAAATCCAATATCTCAGGAAGAAAGTGCAATGCGCAATTTGGCTGCAGCCAAAGATTCGGGTTGGTTTTTTAAAATGTCAGCAACCGTGAATACAACGCAAACGTATTTGAAAAACTGGGCTGCTGGCGGTAATAGTAGTTTGAATATTACAGGCCTTTTCAATGGGGTGCTCAACTACAGATATAAGAAAATTGCGTGGGACAATGTACTCAATTTGGCATACGGAAGGAGTATTGTAGCCTTTGATATTCCATCAATTAAAACAGAGGATCGATTCGATTTTTCAAGCAAATACGGTCAGCAAGCAAGTAAATTGTGGTATTACTCATGCCTGTTCAGTATACGCTCACAAGTAGCCCCAGGTTATGCAGCATTACCCAATGGCCTTCCCAACTACGATAAGGGCAGAATTTCAGATTTGTTCTCACCAGCCTATGCTGTAGGCGCCTTGGGTATGGATTACAAGCCCAATAAAAACATGTCGGTCTTCTTGGCGCCATTAACCTACCGTGCAACTTTTGTATACAACCAAGACTTGGCTAACGCCGGACAGTTTGGAGTAGAGCCCGCAAGAATAGATGCGAACGGGAATATTCTTACTTTAGGAAAGCGGAGAAGAAATGAATTGGGGGGTTATATTCGAATCAATTATACGAATCTGATTTGGGAGAATGTCACATGGACCAGTAAACTCGAACTCTTTTCGAACTACATTAAAAAGCCAGATAATATTGATTTGAACTGGGAAAACCTCTTCAATATGAAGGTCAATAAATACCTCACCGTATCAGTGGCTGCTCAAATTATTTATGATGACGACATTCGAATTTTGAAGTCGGTTGAATTTACTGATGAAGCGGGAAACTTTCATCCTGCTAACTTGGGACCGGGATTGCAATTTCGTGAGTTAACTGCAATCGGATTCACCTACACGTTTCACTAATTATTCGTGAGCGCAATCTTTGCCTTTCTTCGTTCCCTTTCCACCAGCACCACCTTCTGAAATGATTACGCCAGTGGCAGTAAAAGCGAGGACCTTTTTCGGTTCAGTGATAGACGCAATTTCGGCTGCTGTTTTTCCTGCGTCTTCAGCAAGGTGTTTTAAATATGCTACACTAAGCTCCTTGTAAAACGCTTCTCCACTCACAACCGTAGATTTCCCTTCGCAATTTTCTAGCGGAACAGCAAACGCATGGTCTTTCATGAAAACGGTCATGGCCTCTCCATTCGGCATCGCCACTTCCATCCAACAACCGGCCTTTTTGCAAGTCATGTTAATGGTTCCTTCAAACTGACATTGAAGTCTTTCTTTGCCTTGCATTTGTTCTAGCAATTGATTGCCATTCAATGGGCTTGCTTTTACAAAACTAGCTCCATAGCTTGTTTCCGAAGCAGTTACATGTTTGTCATGATTGCAATTCGTAAACACAATCACTGTTAAGAAGAGGGCAATTAAATTTTTCATGGGTTGTTATGTGATGCAAAGATATTCGTTTATTGGGAAATTCAATTCAAGTCCATCATAGGCCAAATGCATTGACTCAGGCAATGCTTCAGAGACTTCAGCATAACAACCCAATTGATGACTAATGTGCGTGAAATAAGTAAGTGGTGCTTGAACATCTTGAGCCAGTTGAATGGCTTCATTCAACGTGAAATGCGAGATGTGCGGTTCTTTGCGAAGTGCATTCAGTACAAGTGCCTTGCAATTTTTTAATTTCTCTTTTTCTTTTTCAGAAATGAAATTGGCATCTGTGATATACACAAAATCGTTGATTCGAAATCCAAGTACAGGTAATTTGTAATGCATGACCTCGATAGGGGTGATGGTTAAATCACCTATGCGAAAATCTTCAGATGCATTGATCGCGTGTATCTGAATATCAGGAGCTCCGGGATATTTTAATTCATTGAATGCGTAGTGAAATTCTCTTCTCAGGGCAGTTTCAACACGCTTGTCGCAATACACATGCATGGGCTCTTTCTGAAAGTAATTGAACGCACGTATATCATCTAAACCAGCAATGTGGTCTTTGTGCTCATGAGTAAATACAACGGCATGCAACTGTGCCGTTTTAGAAGTAAGCATTTGTTGACGAAAGTCGGGGCCACTGTCTATGACAAGAGTCACTTCCGATGTTTCTATTTTAATTGAAGTACGTAATCTCTTATCCCTTGAGTCAAGAGATAAGCAAACCCCACAGGTGCATCCAATCATTGGAACTCCTTGACTTGTACCTGTGCCTAAAAATGTAACGCGCATCATTTTGCACGAAGATAAAACGTACTTTTGCAAAATGAGCAATTCAATTCATCCGGCAGAAGTTCCATTCATGGTTTTTGCTGATCAAGACGGAAATATTTTTGAAGATACACGCTATGAAGTGGTTGGAAGGTCTGGTTTTGACGTGTACCCATTGAGTCCTGAAGATTTTATTGAAGTGCCTTTCGGAAGTGATATGCTTACGTTGCCAGGGAGGCTGCCATACGGGTTACATATTGAGTCGGGTGAAATTGAATTAAGAGAAGATGTTCAGGCCGTTGCAAGTCTCAATGCGCCCGCTTATACCCAGCTATTTGCTGCTGCGTTCGCAACGCAAGACGAAGCCCCAACCTTACCGTTATACGCATACACGGCGGTGGGTTGGTACAACGGGAAATTCTATACTACGGCAGTTCGCATTGATCCAGACGACAGACAAGATCTAGAAAATTTTGATCGCGAACACATCTGGGACGTAACACGAAAAAGACTCGAAGAACAACCAAACAACAGATTGGTGCAACACCTTGGCAACAACTGCAGCCTGAAATATTGTTGCCCGGCTGCACGTAATTTTTTCATGGGTAGGTGGGAAGCCCCAATACCCGTGAGTCCGGCGTGCAACAGCAATTGCCTAGGCTGTATTTCATTCCAACCCAAGGAACATGATTTAACATCACCTCAAGATCGATTGGACTTTATTCCTACCGTGGCAGAAATAGTGGAATACACACTGCCTCATCTCGAAAAGGCCGATCGCCCCATTGTGAGTTTTGGTCAAGGTTGTGAAGGTGAACCGCTTTTGGTATGGCAAACCATTCGAGATGTCATTGTTGAATTACGGAAGCACACAAATAGAGGAATCATTAATCTCAACACCAACGGCAGTAAGCCCAAGGCAGTTGAAGAGCTTTTCAAGGTAGGTTTAAATAGCATGCGAATTTCAACAAACTCATTGCGGAAGTCTATTTATGAGTCGTATTATTTACCGAACAATTACACATTTGAAGACATTGTAGAATCAGCGAAAATTGCAAGAAAGTACAACGGTTGGGTCAGCATCAACTACTTTACTTTTCCGGGAATGACAGACCATCCAGAAGAGGTTTCAGCCTTAAAAAAGTTTATTCGTGAATCAGACATTAACATGATTCAATGGCGAAACTTCAATATTGATCCAGATTGGTACCTCGGTAAACTTGGAGTTGCAGATTTGCCACAAGGTTACGGAATTCGAAATGTCATGGAGCAATTGAAACAAGAGTTCCCTCATTTAGCATACGGATACTTTAATCCACCAGCGGAGGTTCAAGAACATTACAACAAGCTAAGAATTAAATAGCAGCTACTCCACAAAGATGAAAGAGTAAACGGGCACCTACGTTGCCGTTCCAATCGTCATCACCCGGAGCTACTTCCACCAGATCAAATCCAATGATTTTTTTCGAGTCTCTTAAACGCGATAAAAGATAAGTTGCTTGCTGAAAGGTAAGCCCTCCAGGAACAGGCGTTCCTGTGTTCGGACACAACGTAGGATCTAACCCATCAATGTCAAAACTCACATATACTTTTTCAGGTAGGGCTTCAATAATGGCGTCGCAACGCTGCTTCCAAGTCTCACCGTCAAAGCTAGCACGTTGAATGCTCGCATCGGTATGCACAACAACGCGTCCTTGGGCCTCTTCAACCACTCGATTCTCTTCTTCACAGAAATCACGAATTCCAACTTGAACAATTTTAGAAATCTGTGGAATTTGCAGTGCGTTATACATGATAGACGCATGTGAATAGGTGAATCCCTCGTAGGCTATCCGTAAATCCATATGCGCATCAACATGCAGTATACCAAAAGAATCATGTTGCTTTGCAAGTGCTTTCAAGTATCCCAATGGTGTGCTGTGATCTCCGCCAATGAGTCCAACCATTTTACCATTATTCATCCACTTCGTGGCCTCTTGCTCCACGTAATCTACCATGTGAGCACATGCCTCATTTATTTCGTCAATGATCTCTTGCAATTCATCATTGTTCTCAACGTCTATTCCTTCTTCCCACGCATCAATGATTTGTTGTGCTTTTTCTTTTAATGCATTAGCTCTACCATGCATGCCTGCAGAAGCGTCTAACATAGCGATTCCCTTCTTCCAAAGTTCTGGGAATTCAGGGTGAAACAAATCAATTTGAAAACTAGCCTCAAAGATGTGTTCAGGGCCCTCAGAGGCTCCAGAACCGTATGAAACCGTTACTTCCCATGGAACAGGCAAAAGCACAATATCTGATTCCTCTGGAGTGAATGGTAGACCGTAAATCTGACTGTCAGCTAGCCCCGCATTGTTCGGATTAAATGAGGCTATTTTATCTTGCTTTGAGCCCATTTTCAATCAATTGGTCATTACAGCACGAACCTTATCGGCAGCCTCTTGAAGTGTAATTGCACTGTGAACAGCAAGTCCAGACTCGTCAATTAATTTCTTAGCTTCAACGGCATTTGTTCCTTGCAGACGCACTATGATTGGCACGGGAATGTTACCAATGCTGTTATATGCATCAACAACGCCTTGGGCAACGCGATCACAACGCACAATACCACCGAAAATATTCACCAAGATTGCTTTTACGTTCGAATCACGAAGAATCATTCGGAATGCGGTCTCAACGCGTTTCGCATCGGCAGTTCCTCCTACATCTAAGAAATTCGCAGGCTCTCCGCCACTCAATTTTATAATATCCATGGTAGCCATTGCCAATCCAGCTCCGTTAACCATGCATCCAACGTTTCCGTCTAATTTAACGTAGTTCAAACCTGCTTCTCCAGCTTCAACTTCCAACGCATCTTCTTCTGTAACGTCTCTCATTGCAGCATAATCAGGATGTCTTGTTAATCCGTTTCCATCCAAAGTAACCTTTGCATCAACCGCTAAAATTCGATCATCTGATGTTTTTAGAACAGGATTAATTTCAAACATAGAAGCATCACAACCCACATAGGCATTGTACAATTTTTTCACGAATGAAATCATTTCTTTGAAGGCATTGCCTGATAAGCCAAGATTGAAAGCAATGTTTCTTCCCTGAAAGTCGGTCACTCCAGTCATGGGGTCAACCAACTCTTTGAAGATACGTTCAGGTGTTTTTTCCGCAACTTCCTCAATGTTCATTCCACCATCAGGTGAATAAACAATCACATTTCTTCCGGCTGAACGGTCCAACAAAATACTCATATAAAACTCACGCGGTTCAGAAGTACCTGGCGCATATACGTCTTCAGCAACATACACTTTTTGAACAAGTTTTCCTTGCGCTTTGGTTTGCAAAGTCACCAAGTGTCCACCCAAAATACCTTGTGCTTTTTCTGCAACTTCGTTTAAACCTTTGGCAAGCACAACACCGCGTGAACCCGTTTCTGTAATGGTCCCTTTTCCACGACCACCCGCATGTATTTGCGCTTTCACAACAAACCAACCTGTGCCAGTTTCTTGTTGAAGTTTTTCAGCAACAGATGTGGCCTCTTCAGGTGTTGATGCTACATATCCGCGCTGAACGGTTACACCAAATTGTGTTAAAATGCTCTTTCCTTGGTATTCGTGAATGTTCATAGTTGTAAAATTGAGCCGCGAAGTTATGAAATAAACCTTAGAATTGTTCATCTTTGTCGCATGATTCAGGCAAAAGGAATTCGCAGAAAATTTGGTCAGTTGGAAGTGCTTCGAGGTGTAGATTTAGAAGTGGGTGCAGGTGAGGTCGTGTCTATTGTTGGTCCAAGTGGCGCTGGTAAATCTACCTTACTTCAAATCATAGGGACCCTTGATCAACCTACCTCAGGCTCGTTATCTTTAAATCAAATGAACCCATTCCAAATGGGCCCCTCACAATTAGCGAAATTCCGAAATCAAAACATCGGTTTCGTTTTTCAATTTCACAACCTTCTCGCAGAATTTACAGCCCTTGAGAATGTAATGATACCAGCTTTGATTCACGGTGTAAATAAGGCAGAAGCTGAGCAAAAGGCAAATAAATGGTTGGAACGTTTGGGGTTGAATCACCGTTTAACACACAAGCCCAGTGAACTATCCGGAGGAGAACAACAGCGCGTTTCAGTTGCCCGAGCATTAATCAACGACCCCAAAGTAATTCTGGCCGATGAACCTTCAGGCAATCTAGACAAAGCCAATGCAAATCAATTGCATCATTTGTTTTTTGAGCTGAGAAATGAACTCGGTAATAGCTTCGTTATTGTAACGCACAATGATGAACTAGCGTCAATGGCAGATCGCAAAATTCAAATGGCCGACGGCCTCATTCTCCCTTCCTAGCCGAAACAAACCAACTGGCCCACATGGATCGACTTAACTGAAACATGTATGGGAAAAGTATGATTGAAATAGAAAATCCGGTCAAAAGAAATGTCAGCGGATGGGTTAAGAATCCAAATTCAATCCATCCCCACCAATCAAAGGTTTTGAGCGCTACTAGCACGCTTACCCATAATGCTACGGTTAGACCCCAACTCACATATGCCGCACCAAAATAAAAACCGGGTTCTGGATTAAAATCGGCTCCACAAACAGAACATTCTTTTTTAACCTGACCAAGCTTATTGAAGGTGTAGAGCGATTCATTCTCAAACAAGTGTCCTTCGCCACAAACAGGACATTTACAAAGCACTACCTTGCCAATTTTTGATTGTGTTTTTTTTGCCATGCTGCAAATGTCCGAATTTGTTCAGTTGTCAATCGTGATTTCAATCACCTAATTGCAAACAAGTGTGTCGTAATATGTAGCATACGCAGCCCAAACCCCGAGGCCACCATTCACATTCGATTCAATGTTTGAAGGCAGTGCAAAAGGAGAGCCTTGATTGGCCATTTGATCCTCATAGGTTTTAAAGTATCTAAATACCTTGTAGTCAATACTCGATCCGCGTACAACAACGGTGTCGCCTCGTTTAAAATAGCCGTCTTCAATACCTGTATCATCGAACTTGTCACTAAACGGAGTCTCACCTCTGTAGTATGCAAATCCAAATTGAAGGCCATTGAAAAATTCATCGTCATAAACACTTGGAAGCGGAAAGGTAAAAGACAAATCTTTTTGCATGCCTCTGAGATTCTCATCAGGAGCCCATTGCGGGTAATGACTAATTCTCTTCGTGCACCAACGGTAACAGTTTCCGAGGGTGTCCGGATCACTCATAAACCCGTATATAAATCCGAGAGTGTCATTCACTTCCGGATTGGGACTTGCAAACCACAAACTGTCAATAGGAACAGTTGAATTGAGTTTGGTTACAGCTTGAAGTGAATGATTGTCTTTCTGAACTTGCAGCGTGTATGTGGTGCCTGGCGTACCAAACATATTTGGATCAAAAGTAGTGTAAAGGCAAATGTTCAAGGCGGAAATTGCAGCAGCAGGTATTCCCAAAATAGTCTCTGCAAGTTGAAGTTGTTCTGGTGTAAGGTTGGAAGAGCATACTTGAGTCAAAGTGACGGAATTTTGTCCGTTCGAAACCGTCACAATAGCATCTGTTACGTATGAATTGGCAATGGAGTTGAAATCTGCTGGCTGAAAATAACCACTGCTGTATGTGAGAATAACAACGGGTGGCATACCCGGTTCAATACTGCCTTGCACAACTATCTGCTCTTCATATGCGGGTAAATCAATCTCAATTTCCTTTTCACAACTCACCGAAAAAAGGGCAATGAATAGGGCGAAAAGGAATACGACAATACTGTTTTTCATGGGGCGAAGGTAGTTTGTTTTTGTATCAAAACGCTTCTGACATTTAGGCAATATTTTCATTTTGGTATCGTTTTTCGTAAGCATTTTTAAATTCAATATCTAGCATATGAAAAAAGGTCTTGTGATGTTTGCAATTGCCTTTTCGGGTGGGGCATTTGCTTTTCTTCTTTCTCAACTCGCTGTTAATCTTAACAATCCAAATTCAAATTGGTTTAATTCCGAAGTTCCTGTTCATGCAGTCAATTATGCAGAACTTCCACCAGGAACTACAGATTTTGTAGCTGCGGCCGAGCGCTCGGTTAATTCAGTTGTTCACGTTAAAACAGAAATCAAAACGGCACCCGTTTATGATCCATGGGCCGATTTTTTTGGACACAATCAAAATCCAAGAACGCAAATGGCTTCCGGTTCAGGTGTAATCATAACCAATGACGGATACATTGTCACGAACAATCACGTCATTGACGGTGCGGAAAAAATTCAAGTGACACTGAACAACAATAAAACGTATGATGCCACTTTAGTTGGTAAGGATCCAAGCACAGATATTGCCGTGCTAAAAATCGATGAATCCAATTTGCCAGCTGCCCAATGGGGAAACTCAGATTTGGTGCGTGTGGGTCAGTGGGTTCTTGCTGTGGGGAATCCATTCGAGTTAACCTCAACCGTAACCGCAGGAATTGTAAGCGCGAAAGGTAGAAACATTAATTTAATTGGTGAAGGAAACAGACAAGATGTCTTGCCAGTTGAATCTTTCATTCAGACAGATGCTGCTGTTAACCCGGGTAATAGTGGAGGTGCGCTTGTCAATACGAATGGTGAGCTCATCGGAATCAATACAGCCATTGCATCTAAAACGGGCTCTTACGCAGGATACTCATTTGCAGTTCCGGCTTCAATTGCTCAGAAGGTGGCGAATGACATTATAGAATTTGGTAACGTACAGCGTGGATTTCTCGGAGTACAAATAAGTAACGTTACGGAAGAGCAGGCCAAACAAGTAGGATTACCTGCTGTGGCAGGTGTCTATGTGAATGCTTTAAATGATCAGGGTGCTGCGCAAATTGCAGGTGTTGAAGTAGGGGATATCATATTAAAAGTGGCCGGAATTCAAGTGAATACGGTACCCGAATTACAAGAGCAAATCAGTAAATATAGACCCGGTAATAAAGTTACTTTGATTATTTGGAGAAATGGAAAAGAGAAATCAATTGAAGTGGAATTGAAGAACAAGGAAGGTGGAACAGAAATACGTGATTCAGAAAGTCTTGCTGCAGAATCCATCGCTTCATTAGGAGCCGAGTTTACAGCGCCGTCCGAGAGCGAGTGTAAGGCTTTGAGAATTCAAGGCGGTGCAAAGGTGGCCACCATGACCACAGGCAAACTTCGCGGAGCAGGAGTGAAGAACGGATACATCATTACCAAAGTCGATGGTGAAATAGTTGCTAGTCCAGAAGATTTAACTGAGATTTTGAAACAGAAATCCGGTGGAATACTCCTGGAAGGCATTTATCCAAATGGTACCCGAGCTTATTACGGTTTCGGTTTATAACTACTCATATTTCAAGCGAACCCTTCCAAGTTTTTGGAGGGGTTCTTTTTATCTTTGCATCGCATTGAAAAATGAATTCAACGCCAATGTTAAACTAAATTTTATTTTATGTCAAATCAATCCAAGATGAATGACACTTACAGCAATGAACTGGCAGTGTATGTTAATCAAGAAAAGGCAGCTGTTGACCTGGCTCACATGGTAGGCAAATTGCTGTTCGACAAATCCATTGAATTGGTGCTTTTCAGAAATCACCTTTCAGATACACGGATTACTGAAATTTTAAGACTGCATAAATACGCAGCAGAAGTTGTTGGAAAACCAATTAGTGTTTTTGACTCCGCCGATCTAGCGAAGACGCTCTATGATATGGACTTGGCACCAGCCAAAATTGACATTGGAAAATTAGCCTCTGAATGGAGTGCTTCACGTGAACATTACAAATCACAACAAGAATTCTTAGAAGATAAGCTACAAAACTTCATGGTAGAAGAGGGGCATGATTTGGAACCAAGAGATGTTGTGTTGTTTGGTTTCGGAAGAATTGGAAGGTTAGCTGCACGCGAACTCATTAAACAAGCTGGCCGAGGCCAACAGTTGAGACTTCGTGCTATTGTGACACGTGAAGATGATGAGCTTTCGATCAAGAAACGCGCAGCCCTTTTTGAAAATGATAGTGTGCACGGCAGATTTAAAGGTACCGTAGATACAGACTTTGAGAACAAATGTCTCATCATTAATGGTCAGCGTGTGCACATGATTGGTGCAAAAGATCCCGGTGCTATTGACTATACACAATATGGAATTGAGAATGCCTTGTTAATTGACAATACAGGTGTATTCAAAGATAGAGACGCTTTGAGTGTACACTTAAAAGCGAAAGGAATAAGCAAAGTGTTGCTTACCGCGCCAGGTAAGGAAGTTCCAAACGTAGTTTACGGAATTAATCACAGAGATTTAGATGTTGAAAATGAAACCATCTTCTCAGCAGCTAGCTGCACCACGAACGCAATTTGTCCCATACTAAAAACGGTCAATGATGCGCTTCAAATAGATAAAGGGCACATTGAAACAGTTCACGCATACACCAACGACCAAAATCTGCTCGACAATATGCACAAGAAAAGCAGAAGGGGAAGAAGTGCTGCAGTGAATATGGTTATCACCGAAACCGGGGCTGGTAAAGCTGTTACCAAAGTAATTCCTGTACTTGCGAACAAACTTACATCCAATGCTGTGCGGGTGCCAACACCAAATGGCTCTTTGGCCATCATTCATGCCTATACAGACAAACCAACAACCAAAGAAGACCTGAATGCAATTGTTCGCAAGGCTGCATTAGAAGGAGATTTAGTCAATCAAATTTTCTTCAGCATCAGCGAAGAATTGGTTTCTTCAGATATCGTAGGAAATGATTGCTGTAGCGTTTTCGATAGTCAAGCTACAATTGTTAGCCCAGACGGAAAAGGAGTGGTGCTTTATGTGTGGTATGACAATGAATTCGGATATACCAAACAAGTGATTCGATTGGCCAAATACGTGGCCAACGTGAGAAGAAGTCTTTACTATTAAGCGTATGACAATAAAAAAAGGGGAAGCTTGCTTCCCCTTTTTTATGATCCTACATTTTTTTATTTTTTATTGAATCGTTGAATGAAGAACACAAAAGCCAACATGGATCCTACAAAAACGGGCACGTCCCACGGAGTCTCTTTTTTAAAGGGAGATTCATTTGAATTGTCTTTTTCTCCATTCACATAGGCCATATCTACTGCAAAACTTTCAGGCGAAATTTCATTGTAATTGAATGGCTCGAATTCATTGCTGCCACGATCTTTTGATTCACTGGGCTTGTTATTCATATAGGGTACGAATTCATTGATGTATTGATCCGATTTGGAATTTGGCATGAATCCACCCAAAGCATACATTTCATCAACTTCAAGTTTTCTTCTATTTCTCAACGATTCAAGATAAGCCTGACCTTCATCACAGGTAAAAGGACCAGGAGCAGGATGAGTCAATATGTACCGAGCTTGAAAATGTTCGTTGTTCGGAGTGACTTGAAATTGCAAGTCACTAGGGAACTTTGAGTTGGAGTAGCGAACATGCAATCGCGTGAAAAAGACATTCTCATTGCTATTCCATTGCGCCCACCAGACACCCGCTTCAGCGAAATCATTGTAAATAGGAGGCGGGCCAACGCACGGGTCGCATTTCGTTCCGCCCCAACTCGGTGTCACTGTCCAGGCATACTCAAGATGTACCGCATTTTTTCCCTCGCGACTGTATGCGCGTTGAAATAGATTTTTATAAAATTCTCCGAACATTTCACGGGCATACAACGGTATGTTTCTATCGGTCGGAATTTTAACGGTTCTGTAATTGGTGCATTCAACACGTCCTTTTTTTGTAAATGCGTAAACAATCATGTCCTGTTCACCAGTACTATTGGCCATGCCCAGGCGAATGGGAAGCATGAATTTTTCATGCTCAAATCGAATTTGAATGGGATGTAAATAATCAAATCCTGAACTCTTCTGGCGGTCAAGGTTCACTTTGGCTACAAAAAACTTCATATTGCTTTTAATGTACGGCGCCAATACACTCTCTGCGGTTGCAGGTATCTTATATCCCTCTTGAATTAAATAAGCTTTCAATCCTTCACTTTCTTTCGCGGAAAGTATGGCTATACTGTATTCACCAACTTCATATGTGGCCTCAACCGTAACTCCGTATTCTTTTTCTGTAAGCACATTGTCGTTCATCATTACTGATTCAGCCACTTGAGGAATGGCATTACTTAAACTATAGTTTAAGTAATCATCTGAATAACACGGGTTTTGATCATAGTATTCAACCAATCGCGGTGAACTGTATCCATCAAGAGTTTGAAAAATATGTCTCGAGACTACTTTAATATCCCCATCTTGGAGCACCACAGGAACAGGCACTACTATGGCAAAATCTTTCATTTCACCTTTGTAATCATTAGACATGGTGATAACCGTTCTGTTTCCATCACGAACCAAAATAACTTCACTTTTTTGGTTGAATAATGTAGCGTCAGCTTTGGCTACATAGAATCCACAAAAGGCAGTAGCTTCTTGTGACAAGAGCAAGAGCATAAGTACAATGCTCATGCTAGAAATTGCATGTTTTTTTATCATAGGTGTTGTATTTATCCAGTTAAACGTTTTTCCTTTAAATGCCCAATTCAAAAGAGGTACAAGAGGGGTGCTCAGAAATAGAATGTATTGTGCCGCCCCATTGATGAAATGGAAATTAGCAAGATAGAATGTGCCTATTGCAACTCCACCACTCCAGAACCTTCGCACCCATTTGTTGTTCGGAGTAGTCATTGGGTCTGTAATCATGAAAAGTGCAAAGAGCCAAATGCTACCTTGTGAAATTTTATGTAAATAGACTTCAATGTTCCATTCCAAATAAAGTACTGTTCGAATGTATTCAAGTGACAGTAGCGTAACTAAGAAAACCAATGCGGTATCCAAACGCTTAATGTTTGAAAGTACCGCCAATCCGAATGTTCCAATAATAAAAACAAGCAGTGTTTCTGTTCCCCATTGCGCGGGAGAAATCCAAGCGTTTTGAGTGAGAAGAATACCTACCATGATTCCAAAATTGGCAGGATTCCAGAGGTGAAATCGAAACTTGTGAAAGATGAATTTTTGAGCAATGGCTAAGGCTGCTGATAAACTAAAAACAAGTGTCGAATCGCTCTTCAACAGCAGCGTTAATCCGAATGAAGTTACCAACGCACTTTTTATGGTTGAAAGCGGAAGCGACAAGAAATAAGCAAATATCATTTGTATGCCTATGCTTGTTAAAAACGTAGCAACAACGCTCCCAAGGTTATAATCCCAGTTCAAATAAATAATTCCTATGCTCAGGAATATGAATTGCGAAACAATTTGAAAATGTCTTCCATCTGTTGTGAAAAAGTTTTGTGTGGTGTTGAATATGCTTCTCATGTCTTAGGTAATTTCGACGCTGTACATACCACACCATTATTGGTTCATGAAAATCAAATTTTTTCTTATTCTCTGTTTTGTCATTCAAGTTGTTAATGGATTTTCACAACATGATTCCCTTTACGAATGGAAAGAAATTCAGCACAACGTTCAAAATCTAACTGTGCATTATCAGCTTCGACCTAAAATCCCTTTCTTTAAAAAAGGCGAACATCGGGTTTTTATGAAATTGGAAAATAAATCGAGCAAGAGCTTGCCGGTTCATATTCAGTTATATATTTCTTCAGCAGAAATGGTTTCAGACCATTCCATTTATTCCGCTGTTATTGAAATCAAATCGAATGAAAGAAAGATAGGAAGAAGGGGAGGAGTTGTTTTTAATCTTAAGAAATTTCGACCATTCATTCAAGAACACGAAATACATTTCGACATTCAAGAAGACGCGATAAGTTCTATTCAGTAGTAGCAGATACCTTAGATAGAATGGCCTTTCGGGCATGTTGAAGAACAAAGCTGAACTGCTCTTCTTCAGTTAAATACGTATTGTCTAATACCAAGGCATCAGGTGCTTGAACCAAAGGATCAGCCACTCGTGTAGTGTCCATTAAATCACGTTGAGACAAATTCGCACTTACTTCATCTAAACTTGAATGAACGCCGCTCAGCAAGAGCTGCTTATGCCTTCTTTCTGCACGCACTTCAATTGATGCTGTCATGAATATTTTTATCTCTGCACTTGGTAAAACCACCGTGCCTATGTCACGTCCATCCATTACAGTTCCTCCATTCTCGGCTAAGCGCTGCTGAAGTCGAACCAGTTTTTTTCGAACTTCCGGAATAGCACTAATAGCCGAAACATGCGCACTAACTTGCATGCTACGTATTTCTTTGTTCACGCATGTGCCATTTAAATGAATCTCAATTTCTTGACTTGAAGAGTTGTACTTGAATTGAATTAATATCAAATCCAAAGACTCGAGTAATAAGCCGTGGTCTATTGAACCATTGGTGTGAATGTAACCGTGTTCAAGGGCATACAAGGTAATGGCTCTGTACATGGCGCCAGAATCAACATACAGGTAGTTCAACTCACGCGCAATGGCCTGAGCAAGGGTGCTTTTTCCACATGACGAATAACCGTCAATGGCAATGTTGATTTTAGTAGAACTCACGGTTTTGGTAATTGGAGTTCGAAAATACAATGCAACGCATGAATACCGAAACCTTTATTGAATTTTTCACGGGTAAAATATATTAACAAAGGACAAGATGTAACTTCCAAATGCATCAGCTCAAGTCATTTCATTTTTGGTTTAAGTTCGAATTATGCGAAATACGTTGTGGTTTTTATTTATTCCTTTGCTCTTCGTTCAATGCGGTAACGGAGAGTTTTTTGGCAAGAAGGAAGGGAAAATTATCTTTGATGTTACTTTTCCTTATGAGCAGCCAAGCATTAAAATGACGTTGTATCCTACTGAAATGATTTGTTATTTCAACGGGAAACAACAACACTCCGTCATTGAATCAGCCTGGGGAATGGTGAAATCAGAATTTATCATTGATCACAAGAAAAAAGAATTTCATCATTTACTCACTTCCATGGGGACAAAACAAATCATGTCATTAAATGAACAGCAGTTCCCTGTGTGGATTAACCAATTTCCGGCCGTTGAGCTAATTCCTACAGATGAGACCCTGGTTATTGCCGGGTATGAGTGTAAAAAAACCATAGCGAAATTCAACAATGACTCACTGCCCTTTGTAGATCTCTATTCAACCACCGAACTGCATTTAGATGGAGACAACTGGTGGAATACATACGCCGGTGTAGAAGGTACATTACTCGGCTATGATGTTGAACAATACGGCAAACGCATGCAAGTCAGAGCACGCGAAATTGTTTTCGAAGAATTAGACCCCGCATTGTTTCAATTACCTACAGATTTTATATCTATTGGTGCGGTAGAAATGAAGAAAACCATGGATGGTATAGTTAATGATTATCTCAATTAACATGAAGAAAAATATAATTCTAATAGCCAGTTTCTTTGCTTTTTGCAATGTCATTTTTGCTCAAGCCCCTTTAACGAAATCATGGTGTCCACTTCCAACCCCTTGGGCTGATAGTCTTTTAAAAACGCTCACCCTTGATCAAAAAATAGGACAACTGTTCATGGTTGCCGCATGGAGCGATGAGAAAAAAGAGAGTTATAATCCCAACCAAGTACAAAATTTAATCAAGCAATATGGAATTGGTGGAGTCATCTTTTTTCAAGGTGGACCCGCTCGTCAAGCGAAACTCACAAATCAATTTCAACAAGCTTCAAAAATACCTTTACTCATTGGCATCGATGCAGAGTGGGGGCTCGGCATGCGTTTAGATAGTACCATCTCTTATCCAAGACAAATGACCTTAGGAGCAATCCGAGATAAACAACTCATTTATTCATGGGGAATAGAAGTGGCTCGACAACTCAAACGCATCGGTGTGCATATGAATTTTGCTCCAGTTGTAGATATTAACTCCAATCCAAACAACCCCGTTATTCTCAATCGTTCTTTCGGTGAAAAAAGAGAAGATGTTCTAGCGTCATCTTTACAATACATGCGTGGTATGCAAGAAGCAGGTGTGCTTGCTAACGCGAAACACTTCCCAGGGCATGGCGATACCAATGTAGATTCGCATAAAGATCTTCCAGTCGTTAATAAATCACTTTCAGAATTAATGCAACAAGAACTGTGGCCGTACCAACCACTTTTCAATGAAGGACTGGCGAGCATTATGATCGCACATTTATCCATGCCCCAACTGGATCCTGAACCACACGTTCCTTCAACCTTGTCCAAGTCCATTGTTACAGATATTCTTCGAAAGCAAATGAAATTCGATGGATTGGTTTTAACAGATGCTATGAATATGCAAGGTGTTACCAAGTATTTTCCCGCTGGTGAAGCAGACATTCGAGCATTAATTGCAGGAAATGACATTGTGCTTTTTCCGCTCGATGTTCCTTTGGCAATCAAAAAAGTAAAAGAGGCCCTGGCATCAGGACGCTTAACCGAAGCCGATATCAATGAAAAGGTGCTTCGAATTCTGAAGGCAAAAGAAATAGCAAATGCAAACCAACGAGCAAAAATTCAATTGAAAGGAATTCATGATGAGTTGAATAATGGCAATGCCATTCGAATAAAAAGAGAATTAATAGAAGCTAGCATTACCCAATTGGGCGATGAAGTTTGGCCGTTGAAAAAAGATGAGCGCGTTGGAGTGTGTGTCATCGGAGATCAGGCTAACACAGCTTTCGTTCAAGGCTTGAAGAATTTCTATAGTGTGGAAGCAATCGCGCTACCAAAAGAAGCCGATCAACAAAAGATCCTAGATGCAACTGCAAAGTTGAAAGCAAAAAATGTAACGCGGATTATTGTTGCATACCTTGGAACAAACAACAAAGCTGCCGATCATTTTGGAGTCTCTCAAAATTCAATTTTAGTGGCTGAAAAATTGCAAACCGTAGCCCCAACGTCGGTGGTTGTATTCGGATGTCCCTATATTTTGAATGGCGGTGATTGGAAAGGAATCAAGAATTTCATCATTGCTTATCAGGGCGATGCATTAACTCAATACGCCGTTGCTAATGCATTAGGGGGTAGTTCAGATCTAAACGGTAGTTTGCCCGTTTCTGCACATGTTTTCAAGGCGGGTGAAGGAAGTCAAATAAAAGCCTATCGCACAGATAAACACTATCCGCTCGAATTCACAGGACTTTTCAATGTGAAATCGGCATCGAATGTGACCAACAATTCAGGTGCGGTATATCAGGAAGATATGATGGGAAATGTGAGCGTTGATGTTACCGGAGATCTCGATCAAATATTTTCTCAAATAGATAAAATTGCAAAAGACGGTATTGCTCAAAAAGCATTTCCCGGTTGCTCAATTGTAATTCTCAAAGATGGCTTGGTGGTCTATGATAAGAATTTTGGAAGTACGAATTATGAGAACGGGAATGCAGTCAATGAAAATACAGTTTACGATTTAGCTTCTGTTACCAAAATGCTTGGAACCGGGCTCGCGCTAATGAAACTGGTCGATGAAGGGAAGTTGAATATTCAAGCAAAATTGGGAGACTACCTTGAATTTCCACAAGGGCACCCGCACGCATCTTTGTCGCTGAAGCACATGTTTGCTCATACCGCCGGATTGCCAGGTTGGAAAGATTTCGTTCCACTAACCACTCTAACCAATGGTGAATGGAACGGTGAATGTTTGTCGAAGACGCACTCTGATTTATGCTGCAATCCAGTAGCACAAGACTTGTTCACAACGAAGGAAATCACAGATAAAATTTACAATGAGATTATAAAAGCGGAAATCAACCCCAGTCAAGGATATAAATACAGTGACTTAGGTTATTACTACTATAAAAAAATCATAGAGAAATTAACAGGTGCATCCTTAGATGCATTTCTTCAAAAGGAATTTTATGAACCCATGCATCTTTCAACCATTGGTTACTTGCCGACTCAAAGAATTCCACTTTCTCATCTTGCAGAAACAGAAAATGATACCAAATGGAGAAAGCAAATAGTGAAAGGATATGTGCATGATCAAGGAGCTGCACTTCTTGGCGGTGTTGCGGGTCATGCCGGATTGTTTTCGAATGCAACAGATGTTGCCGCATTGATGCAAATGCTTCTTAACGGGGGAGAATATGCAGGAAAGCAATATCTTTCTGAACAAGTTATTTCAGACTTCAACACCTGTTATTTCCCGAACAACCGAAGAGGGTTAATTTTTGACAAACCCTCCTCTGAAGCGTGGTCAGGTTCAACCGGACCAAGTGCCTCAAAACAAAGCTTCGGACACACCGGATTTACAGGTACTTTAGCCTGGGCAGATCCCGCCAACAAGACCGTTTATGTGTTCTTGTCAAACAGAACTTTTCCAAATGCAGAAAATTGGAAAATCAACGACTTGAAAACACGAATGAAAATTCAAGAAGAAATTTATAAGGTGTTTCCTGTCAAGTAACTTGAACCGAATAACATTACCTTTGTTTCATGCATAACATGAGGCAATTGAAGATAGGAATTGTATGCTATCCAACTTTTGGAGGAAGTGGAGTAGTGGCTACGGAATTGGGAAAAGCACTTGCAGAAAAAGGGCACGAAATTCATTTCATTACCTATTCACAACCTGTGCGTTTGGGTTCACTCAGAAAAAACGTACGCTACCATGAAGTGAATGTCAGCGATTATCCGCTTTTTTTATATCCGCCCTATGAGTTGGTTTTGGCTTCGAAAATGGTCGATGTTGCTCTGCACGAAAAATTAGATTTACTGCATGTACACTACGCCATTCCACATGCAAGTGCCGCTTACATGGCCAAGCAGATTTTAAAAGCCAATGGCCACCATCTGCCATTCATCACCACCTTACATGGCACAGACATTACTTTACTTGGTAGAGACGCTTCGTTCGAGCCGGTCATTAGTTTTGCTATCAATGAAAGTGATGCCGTAACCGCGGTTTCGCAAAGTCTCAAAACCGACACCTACAAACTTTTTGGAATTAATAAAGAAATTCAAGTTGTTCCCAACTTCATTGAACCACAGCATATTTCCAACGAAATAAAACAAGCGCTCCGTGAAGAATATGTTCCGGAAGGAAATCCTATGCTGATTCATATTTCAAATTTCCGACCTGTAAAAAGAGTCATGGATGTGATGGAAGTCTTTGCAAAGGTGAGAGAGCAACGCAATGCAACCCTTGTTCTCATTGGTGACGGACCTGAACGCTCAAAGGCAGAACAATATGCAAGAGAGCATCAACTACAAAATGTAGTGTTTGTTGGAAATGTGAAAAACCCAATGGAACTCCTATCAGCCGCAGATGTCATGTTACTTCCTTCCGAATCTGAAAGCTTTGGTTTGGCAGCACTTGAGGCCATGGCATGCGGTGTTCCTGTTATTTCTTCCAATGCAGGCGGTCTTCCAGAGTTGAATAGACACGGTGTTTCAGGTCTTATGAGTGATGTTGGAGATGTGAATGAAATGGCCAAACAAGTTCTATATTTGATTGAAACACCAGAACGATTGAACAAATTCAAAAGACAAGCCAAGGAGCGGTCCGAGTCATTTAATTTACAAGCTGTTTTGCCTCAATATGAGGCCATTTATGAGCACGTTTTAAGTCATGAATAGTCAACCCATTTTTATCGGAAAAAGAATCCGAATTGAACGTTCAAAAGAAGAACTGAAAATTAGTATTGGTCAGCAAATCGAACGTTGGCAAGAGGCGTTATTGTATGCCTGGATTTTAGCATGGACCTTCTGCGGTGGTGTTTTTATTTTCTATGCATTAACATCACAAGTGCCCAGCGAACGCATGTTTTTCGGAGTTAGCGCCGGTCTATGGGCCTACTTTTTTTATCGCATCGTAAAAGTTCTCTTGTGGAGAAAAATGGGAAGAGAAATTCTAACGTTTTCAAAAGGGAAAATGCAACTGCAAATGGCTTTTGGCAACAGAGGTAAAAAAGAAAATTTCGATTTGTCTAAAGTATCTCAGCTGGGTCTTGTAAAACAAGATTCGAACTCGTTTTTTTATTTTCTCGACGACAGTTTCTGGATCATGGGTGGTGACCGCCTCGGGTTCTCTCACAAGGGAATTAAATACCGATTTGGGAAACAACTTTCAGTGAAAGATGCACAACAGCTTTTACGCTCTGTAGATAGCGCTGTTAAGGGGTATTCGGCTTAAACTTTAAAGCGCCGCTATTGATGCAATAACGAAGACCGGTTGGCGGAGGTCCGTCGTTAAACACATGCCCCAAGTGTCCGCCGCACTGACTGCACATCACTTCAGTGCGAATCATTCCATGACTGGTGTCTCTTGCCTCTGAAATAACAAGATCACGAATGGGCTTGAAGTAACTGGGCCACCCACAACCGCTGTCAAACTTCGAATCGCTTTCAAATAATTCTTGTCCGCATCCGGCGCAACTGTAAACGCCTAAATCGTGATGATTCCAATATTCACCTGTAAAGGCACGCTCGGTGCCTTTTTCACGAAGTATGCGATATTGCTCCGGAGACAATTGATTTTGCCAATCTTGCTCAGACTTTGAAGTGGGAAAACTCATGGTTTTATCTTGTTTTGATGTGTGTGTTGAGGTGCAGCCCATTCCTGAGAGCACCGTGATTGAGAGAAAGAAAATTATGTTTCTGACCATAACAAAACAACCATTGATAGAGATAAAATGTTCACTACTTAAACACAGAACGACTGGTAAAAGTATCTGCACTTGAAAATTTCTCTTTTGGTCCACAATACAACAACTGGCCTCCTTTATCACCCCCCTCAGGTCCCAAGTCAATAACCCAATCAGCGCTGCGAATCACGTCGGTATGGTGCTCTATCGCAATAATTGTGTGCCCTTGTTTTAACAGGGCGTTGAAGGTGTTCATGAGCTTTTGAACGTCGTGAAAATGAAGCCCGGTTGTAGGCTCATCAAATATGAAAACAGTATGCGGTTGGTTGGGACCCTTCACCAAAAAAGAAGCGAGTTTTATGCGCTGTGCCTCTCCTCCAGAAAGGGTGCTGTTGCTCTGACCTAACCGAACATAATCCAATCCAACTTCAGCAAGCGCAGTTAGTTTTTGAATTAAATTTTTGCTTGAAACCGAATGTTCATTCGAGAAGAATGGTATGGCTTCAGCAACGGTCATATTCAATACATCTGAAATGTTTTTTCCTTTGTATTCTACTTCTAATATCTCGTCTTTGAATCGTTTTCCTTTGCACTCTTCACAAAGCAATTCCACATCGGCCATGAACTGCATTTCTATGGTCTGGTAACCATCTCCTTCGCAAGCGTCGCACCTTCCGCCACTTACATTGAATGAAAAGTGTGAGGGCTTCAGTTGCATTTGTTTCGCCAAGGGTACGGTGGTGAAAATAGCCCGAATATCATCGTAAGCTTTCAGATAGGTAACGGGGTTAGACCGACTTGATTTTCCAATCGGATTTTGATCAATAAATTCAAGATTGACAATACTTTTTAAATCGCCAGTTAACGCAGTAAAGTCTTGTTGAGCAGATGCTATTCCTTGAATGTGTTGACTTAAAGCCGGATGCAAAACCGATTTTATTAATGTAGATTTTCCGCTGCCGCTTACTCCCGATACGGCTGTAAATGCGTGCAAAGGAATCTCAATATCTACATTTTGCAGGTTGTGTTTTCTTGCACCAGATAAACGAATGAAATCTTTAAACTTCGTTGTTTTTCTATCAATGAAAATGGCCTTTCTTCCCGTTAAGTAATCTGCAGTTAACGAGTTTTTTTGTTTCAAAAGTTTTGAAATTTCCCCACTAAATACAACCTCACCACCAAAGGCTCCCGCCTCAGGACCTATGTCAATGACATGGTCTGCATGTTTTATTATTTCCTCCTCATGCTCAACCACAATAACCGTGTTGCCTTGGTCACGCAATGCTTGCAATACTTGAATCAATCGTTCAGTATCTCTCGGATGCAATCCAATACTTGGTTCATCTAAGATGTACATTGATCCAACCAACGCACTCCCAATGCTTGTGGCTAAATGTATCCGTTGTGATTCCCCGCCGCTTAATGAATTTGATAATCGATTCAAGGTTAAATATTCCAATCCCACATTGCACAAGAATTGCAAGCGAGAGGTTATCTCAACTAAAATTCGTTTTGCTACTGCTTGTTCATGAACATCAAGTTCAACATGTTCAAAAAAGTGCAAGCATTGATCTAAAGGCAAAAGCAACAATTCTGAGATGCTCTTACCATTTATTCTAACGTAGTTGGCCTCTTTGCGCAATCGAGTTCCATAGCAATCTGTACAAGCTGTTCTTCCGCGGTAACGACTAAGCATCACCCGGTATTGAATTTTGTATGTCTCACCTTCTAAGTATTTGAAAAAAGCATGAATGCCGTGAAAGTGCGAAGTGCCATTCCACAATGTTTTTTTCTGTGATTCATTCAACTCATTGTAGGGAGTATGAATGGGTAAATTCGCAGCCTTGGCACCGCGAATAACATCGTCTTTCCATTCACTCATTTTTTCGCCTTTCCAACATGCAACGCAGTCCTGATAAATGGAAAGATTTTGATTGGGTATGACCAAATTTGGATCAATGCCAATGATACTTCCAAAGCCCTCACACGTTTTGCAAGCACCAACCGGATTATTAAAAGAAAACAAATGCAACGAAGGTTCGTCGAATTGAATGCCGTTTTCTTCGAAAAATGACGAGTAAAGTTTTATTACATCTCCCTCTGATTCATACACTGCGCATCTTCCTTCGCCTTGTGCAAAGGCCAAATCAATACTATCTGTTAACCGTGAAAGCTCCATTTCATCATTGCGAATCATGCGGTCTATCAGCAAGTAATATGTGTTGTTCTTCTCATAAGTGCATCCATCAATTTCTAACCACTCTCCATTCGAAAAGAAACGCGTAAAACCTTGCTGTATGAAGCTCTCTTGTTTCAATACAAATTCATTGTCTGACTTGAATGCTAACGGACTGAGTACTGCAAAACGAGAATCTTCAGGTAGGTGCTGAATCACGTCTACAACGTCTGAAGTTTTATAGCGAATAACTTCTTGGTTGGTGTATGGCGAAATGGTTCTTCCTACACGAGCGTACAAAAGCTTGATGTAATCATAAATCTCAGTACTTGTACCTACAGTACTTCTGGAACTTCGTCCGATTACTTTTTGTTCAATGGCAATAGCGGGGCTTATTCCTGTAATACTATCCACATCGGGCTTATCAAACTTTCCAAGAAATTGCCTAGCATAAGAAGACAAACTTTCCACGTATCTGCGTTGCCCTTCAGCATACAGCGTGTGAAAGGCCAATGAGCTTTTCCCAGAACCACTGAGCCCTGTGAGTACCACCAATTTGTTGCGTGGTATTTTCACATCTATGTTTTTTAAATTGTGAACGCGCGCCCCTTTAATTTCAATGTCTTTTTTCACGTGTGGAATGTATTCTATGTGCGAAGGTAAAACCGACGACCTCGAAGAAAGTTTTTATTTTTTTATTTCAGATTGTGATTTTTCAAAAAAATGTTTTATATTCGATTTCAGTTTATATCAAGAACGCAAAAAGCCTATAGAAAAAACGATTACTTTTTTTAGTTACAATTAAGTTGAACCAATAAAAAGGAGGTCGTTATGCGTTATTCTCAATTAACAGAGCGTCAATTAGTAGCCAGCTACACAGACGGAAATCACAAAGCATTTGAAGAGTTGTTGAACCGCGTTCAATCCAAGGTGTTTGGGAAAATTCAAATGGTGGTTCGTGATTATGAACTTGCACAAGATTTATTTCAAGACACCATCTGTAAAGCCATTCAAGCACTGAAAGATGGGCAATACAATGAAGAAGGAAAGTTCGGTGCTTGGATGATGCGTATTGCACACAACTTATGCATTGACCACTTTAGAAATGCCAAAAAAATGCAATTCGTTCGCGGCAATGATGATTACAATCCTTTAGATTATGTCTCAGATAAAGCGAAGAATGTAGAGCAGCTCGTAGCGAAGCGCGAGGTGTCTAAAGAGGTACGTCAATTGATTGCATTGTTGCCAGCAGAGCAAAAGGAGATTGTAATGATGCGTATTGTGTATGACATGAGCTTTAAAGAAATTGCCGATCAACTCAACATTAGCATCAATACAGCTTTAGGAAGAATGAGATATGCACTCATTAACCTCAGAAAATACATGGAAAAATACCAAGTGAAACTGGTTCTCTAAAAATGTCACGACCAACTGGTCGGGATTTTTTTTTTCGGTCAAGGCAATATGGTACAATCGGGTTCGTTTTACCAAAACAAATACAAAAAACAGTTTAGGCCTATGACCAACTTTACACTGAATGACCTTGAATTTTTTATTGAATCAGAAATCGCCCTAACAGAGGCGCTCGTTTCCTTGGAAGATTCAAATTCCAATTACATTTGGAACTGAAAAAAATCCCCCGAACATCGGGGGATTTTTATTTCTTTGCATGAATGCGCAGTCTAGGTCTTATTATCATCACTCTCATTCTTGCGAGTTGCAATTTCAACTCGGAGCAAAATCAGCAAGCTCGGGTCATTTATCACCCCGCCTATGCAACAGCATTTCGAATAGTAGAAGTGCAAGGCGACACGTTGATTGAAATTTTGAAAAGCGGTCAAGTCATTCAACGTGAATCATGCAAAAAGAAGCCACAAAACCTAGCTGTTTTTAGCACCACACACATTCATTATTTATCACAATTAAATTTACAAAATACGCTAGTGGCCACTGTTTATGGTTCACGTGTAGATGATTCCGTTGTTCGGGAAAGAATACGGAATAACCAATGTGTGAATTGGGAAAATGCTGAAGTAAGTAAAGAACAAGTTGCAGTTTCAGGAGCACAGGGAATTCTCTCCCTTCCGTATGAAGGACGCAACTGGAAATCTTTCTTTCCCGAAATGCCCGTTCTTCCCATGTTCGAATACGAAGAGCAACATCCTTTGGGCAGAGCCGAATGGCTTGTTGCAGTTGGTTTTTTTATGGGGAAGTCGAAACAAAGTATCGAAGCGTTCAAGCAAATTGAAAACAAATACATGTCTCATAAAGTAGAGCAGGCCTCGCAACCTAAAGTAGCCGTGTTGGCGTATTCAGGCAGCGCTTGGACCATTGCTCCCAGCCAATCGTTTTGGTCAGTATTGTTGGCAAATGCCGGTGGCACTTATTTGGGATGTGAAGGAGATAAAAGTCAAGAGTATGATACCGAACAAGTCATTGAACTCTTGAATCAAGCTGATGTGTATCTGGAAGTCAATTACAGAGAAGGCGACACCCATTTTGATTTAAATGATTTGAATCCCAAATTGAGTGCGTATTTTCAAACCAATAAGAAAGCTGTTTTCGGATGCAATACGGCAATGAATGGTTTTTTTGGACCTGCTTTGTTAGAGCCCGATGTCTTGCTTTTGGAACTCAAAAACCAATTGAGTAATTCGAATTCAGAGTCGAAGTATTTCCAAAAACTGAATTCAGCCAACTGAATTTAATACTACTTTTGAAACATGGATGCAAAAGAGTTATCGTTCAATGCTAACGAGGATAAAATGATGCAGCGCCTTTCTGAATTGAACCGAAAATTGCGGGTGATTTACGAAGGGGGTGGAAAGAAAAGAATTGAGAAAGAACACGAAAAAGGTAAGCTTACTGCACGTGAACGCATAGACTATTTGCTCGACTCTGGCGCGGATCGAATTGAAATTGGCGCTTTCGCCGGCGATGGATTGTACTCCGAACACGGTGGCTGTCCGGCGGGTGGAGTAGTGGTGGTAATGGGATACATCAAGAAAAAACTTTGTCTTGTCGTTGCCAATGATGCCACAGTGAAGGCAGGAGCGTGGTTTCCAATTACCGGCAAAAAGAATTTAAGAGCGCAAGAGATTGCCATGGAAAACCGCATTCCCATAGTTTATCTCGTAGACAGTGCAGGGGTGTATCTGCCCATGCAAGATGAAATTTTTCCAGATAAAGAACATTTCGGTCGCATCTTTCGAAACAACGCCAAAATGAGTAGCATGGGCATTCCGCAATATGCAGCCATTATGGGAAGTTGCGTGGCAGGAGGTGCTTATCTGCCAATTATGAGCGATGAAGCGCTGATCGTTGATAAGACAGGTAGTATTTTTTTGGCGGGTAGCTATTTGGTAAAAGCGGCCATTGGAGAAGACATCGACAATGAAACACTCGGGGGTGCATCTACTCATTGCGAAATTTCAGGCGTCACAGACTACAAAGCGAAAGATGATAAAGACGCGTTAGATACATTAAAAAAATTAATTGCAGCCCAAGGTCAATCGTTATTGAACGCCGGTTTTGATCGGGAAACCCCCGCAATGCCAAAGCGAAATGTAAAAGATGTCTACGGCATTTTACCCGATGACCGCACGAAGCCATTCGAGGTGAGAGATATTATTTCGTGCATTGTAGACAACAGCGAATTCACAGAATACAAAGCCGAATACGGAAAGAGTATTGTTTGCGCATATGCCAGAGTGAACGGATGGAGCGTAGGTATAGTCGCCAATCAGCGCGAAGTAGTAAAAAGTAAAAAGGACGGACTACAATTTGGCGGTGTTATTTATAGCGATAGCGCAGACAAGGCCGCCCGATTCATAATGAATTGCAATCAGAAAAACATTCCTCTGGTTTTTTTACAAGACGTTACCGGTTTTATGGTGGGAAGTAAAAGTGAGCACGGTGGAATCATTAAAGACGGTGCAAAAATGGTAAACGCTCAGGCGAATAGTACCGTTCCAAAATTTACCATTATCATTGGCAATAGTTACGGTGCCGGAAACTATGCCATGTGCGGAAAAGCCTATGACCCCCGGTTAATTGTAGGTTGGCCTACTGCACAAGTTGCAGTCATGGGTGGTGCGCAAGCCGCAAAAGTACTTTTGCAAATTGAAGTAGCATCGTTGAAGGCGAAAGGTGAGACCATTACCAAGGAGAGAGAAGAAGAAATGTTTTCCAAAATCAAGTCGAAATACGATGAACAAACTTCCCCTTATTACGCAGCATCTAGACTTTGGCTCGATGCCGTAATAGATCCCTCCGAAACAAGAAAATGGTTGTCAATGGGCCTTGAAGCAGCAGCAGCAGCTCCGGCTGAGAAGCCTTATGCTGTGGGAGTTATTCAAACGTAAAGATCATCTTCATGAAGGGCTTGTTTACATATCTGAACAAAGAACAAGGTTACTTCACCCGACTTATTGTTGTTGCTGCGTGTGTGCGCATTCTGGCGGCTTTCTTTTCCGAAGGTTACCAGATGAGTGATGATCACTTCTTAGCCATTGAACCTGTGGGTTCTTGGGTTATGGGGGAAAATTATCACAATTGGTATCCGAATGATTACAACCAAGTGCAGCACGCTCAACCCTTCAGTTATTTTTATTATTTCTTGAATTTCCTTTTTTTAAGCTTCGCGAAGTTGTTGGTTGGAAGCAATCCATTTTATCAAATGATTGTTGTTCGTCTCATTCATGCTTGCATTGGTTTATGGGGTGTTGCTGAGATGTACAAGTTGATTAAAAAATTAGCTTGGAATGAAATAGGGAAATGGATGCTTTGGACCTGGGTCTTTGCAGGAATTGTTACAGTTTATGAAGTACATCAAATGCCTGAGATGGTATGCATCCCGTTTTTATTGGCTGGCGCGAATTTTTGGTTGCGCAATGGTACGCGAGATAAAGTGTGGTCAGGAGTATTTTTTGCATTGGCCGTGGGTATGCGGTATCAGGTCATTTGGATTCCCTTAACGTTAGGGGTTTATGCATTATTGAAGTCACAATGGAAAACAAGTTTCATTTATGGCGTCTCATTTATTTCCGTCTTTTTTCTAACGCAGATAGATGATGTCTTGCTTTGGAATCAGGGAGTGTTTCAACACTTGTTCGATTATTTCCATTACAACAGCACACACTTGGGTCAATATCCCAGCAATATTTTTTCATATCTCAGTTTAATCACCTATTATGTTCTGGCACCGCTTACAGTGCTTATGGTGTGGGGTGTAATACGAAGTAAAGCGTGGAATGATTTATTGAAATACAATGCCTTGTTTTTGTCTGTATTGGTATTTATTGTTTTTCATGTCTTGGTTCCCAACAGGCAAGAACGCTTTCTGTTGCCTGCCGTTCCTTTTCTCTTCTTAATTGCCGCAGTGTACCTACAACCAACACAGGTAAGGTGGGTTCAAAGCAATTGGTTTTTAGGTGTTGTTTTTACGTTGGGAGCCCTGTTCTATGTGCCGAAACGAAATCAATTGGAAGTATGCAAAGCCTTATATGAGACGGGTCAAATGCAAAATATCATTGTTGACAATTACACGGGTGATGGTCCCGTTTGGCTGCCCATGTATTACACCGGGAAAATGGTTCATCCGTATGCCATGCATGGAAAGCGCTCCATTCAAGATTTGAAAAATCAGATACAGAGAGAACCTGTCTATGATTCAAAGCGTTTGCCCATGCCCACGCCCAATTACCTTGTTTTGTGGGGAAATGCAGATCGTGAAAATAGAAAAGAGGCCTATCTGAGGGCTGGATTTGCATTGAAATCCATTCAGAATGAAACTAAATATGAGGTTTTAGAAATCCAAGCTAGTGATTTAAATCGTTGATTTTCAGAAGGCTTTGGTCTCGTAGTTTAAATCTCAAGTGCTAGCCTTACGAAAAATCAAAAAAAAAGTTTCAACACAGGCATCTGAATAAGTCTTTTTCGTCTTATAATTGCTATCGCTTAATTGCGAAAACCTAAACTATTTATTAACTAATCTTAACTTATGAACCGTTTTTTACGTTCTCAGTACCCGCCGAATCCTAGGGATTTAGCGGTGTTTGACACTACCACGGGTTCGTCTTCCGGGCGAACGCGGGGGAAGCGCGCAGGGCTAATCATGGCCATGCTCGTTTCATTGGTTTGTGCGTTCCAATTGAATGTCTCCGGACAGGCAATTAGTGCGTACAGTTTTTCAGCTTCAGCAGGTACGTATACTGCAGTGACAGGTACAACCATTTCAACGACTCTTTGGGA